>Ga0315334_10002981_pt1 | contig 10591 bp, 10 predicted proteins | sample M150034915metaG_FD_205555 | JGI IMG/M metagenome (GOLD analysis project Ga0315334, IMG submission 205555) | Ammonia-oxidizing marine archaeal communities from Monterey Bay, California, United States - M1 500m 34915 | ecosystem: Environmental > Aquatic > Marine > Intertidal zone | place: USA... | reverse complement strand
TTTTTTGTAGATGCCAACCTATTCGGGATTTTTGATGAATCCAACACCATTAACAAACCGTGCAAGCTAACGGACTGCTGTTAAATTCCTCTGGCAAAATACAGCACCCCACTACCACGCACTGCTCCACGACATTGACGACTATCACCGCCAAATATAGGATAACTGGTTAGCAAGACGCGTATTTTATCGATCCTATCGCTTTCCCGTCGGCCTGCTACCTAAAGCTTAAAGAACATGACCCTCACCTACTTCAAGCGATTTCAAATGGAGCTCGACCTCGCCACATGGTCATCCGGTGAAGATGAAAGCGCCGTGGTTCTTGCACCCCAATACCGCTTTCTAGCGTGGGATGAGGAAGACCTCCCGCGACACGCGAAGGTAAAATTCCAGACCTTTGAACTCGAAATTGACGCCCACGTGTTTCCCAGTCTTAGTGAATACGATGGGTGTCATCGCCTCATGACGCAAATAACTAATCGTGATAATTTCGTCCCCGCAGCAACTTGGTTGGTCGAATTTCAGTCCGATGAAGCCGCCTGCCCGATTGCAGTTGGCACGATCCAAGTACTCCACGATCTTGAAAACCGCGGAGCGATTCAGAACATCGCAGTTACGCCTGACCATCGACACCGGGGAATTGGCACTGCACTTGTCAAGCGTGCGTTATCCAATCTAAAATCACTTAACATTCCTCGGGCGATGCTAGAAGTCACTGCACAAAACAACGGTGCCCTACGGTTATACGAACGCCTAGGATTTCAAATCATCCGAACAGTTTACAAGCCATCTACTGTGGCAACTCCCTAACGCCGCAGCACCCTACGCAAACCACCCCAAAACAAGGTATCCACCACTAGTGCCCGCATCCTCCATCGACACCTATCAATTCGACAATGGTTTGACACTGCTCGTGGAACAGATGCCATGGCTAGAATCTGCTGCGGTCACATTCCTCCTACCCGCTGGCTGCCAACGTGATCCAACCACCCAACCGGGGCTCGCCAAACTAACTGCTGAAATGCTACAACGTGGCTGCGGAAATCTACCAAGCCGCGAACTCGAGCAAGCGATGGATCAATTGGGACTAGCCCGTAGCACCGCCGTCACCAATTATCACACTCGACTCAGTGCGGCAATGCCGGCAACGCGCCTTCCAGCAGCACTGTCACTCTACGCCGACCTCCTGCAACGACCGCTCTTGCCCGCCACACAAATTGATGACGGTCGCATGGTCTGCATTCAAGAACTCTTAGCAATGCAAGACGACCTCAGTCAAAAACTGATGGAACAACTCCGCATCCGCCAATACCCTGATCCCTACAGTCGCTCGGCGCACGGCACGCTGGAAGCACTTCAAGAGATTTCCATTGATGATGTACAACAGTTTCACACCCAAAACTTTACACCTCGCGAAACCATTATCAGCATTGCGGGTAACGTTAACTCTAAGGAAATGTCCCAAACCGTCAACGCGTTGTTTGGAAACTGGACTGGCCACGAAACTTCCCAAATCAACACGACGCCCCCGCCCGGCGGACACCACCACCTAGAGCAAGAATCCAATCAAACTCAGATTGGAATTGTGTTCCCCAGCGTTCCTTATTCACACCCTGACTATTTTCAAGCTCGGGGCGCCGTTGGCGTACTCAGCGACGGCATGAGTTCACGACTATTCAGCGAAGTCCGGGAAAAACGTGGGCTATGCTACACCGTATTCGCCATGTGCCACACTCTACGAGAACAAGGCTGCGTGCTAACATACGCTGGCACTACAACTGAACGCGCGCAAGAAACCCTCGATGTCTTATTGTCCGAACTAATTCGGCTCGGTGACGGTATCCTACCGGAGGAATTAGGTCGCCTCAAAGCGAAAATCAAGAGCGGCTTGATCATGCAGCAAGAGAGTAGCAACTCGCGTGCATCTTCAATTGCAGCAGATTGGCATCTGCTTGGCAAAGTCAGAACAACTCACGAGTTATCTCAGATACTTGACGACCTATCCTGCGATTCGATTAATCATTACCTAGCTAACAATCGACCGACAAATTTCCGAGTCGTCACACTCGGACAAGATGCACTCGACACAACCGGAGCTAACACCACAGACAGCACCTCAACGAACAGCGGGGTATTGTAATCACCATGAATAATCAAGCGGCCGTCCAATCCAACATCGAGTTCAAACGTCACACGCTTTCTAACGGGTTAGAGCTTGTTGCTGAATGTAATCCAGACGCCGTTTCCACCGGGCTCGCTTTTTTCGTTCGCACTGGCGCCCGCGACGAATCGATTGAACTATCCGGCGTCAGCCACTTCCTTGAGCACATGTGTTTCAAAGGCACGCCCACTCGATCAGCCGAAGACGTCAATCGCGAACTTGACGAAATGGGTTCTCAGAGCAATGCTTTCACCTCCCAAGAACAAACCGTCTACTTTTGCAGTGTGTTGCCAGAACACCAATTATCTGCACTCAACCTACTGAGTGACATCATGCGGCCCACTTTGCGGCAAAGTGATTTCGACACGGAAAAACAAGTCATCCTCGAAGAAATTGCAAAGTATGACGACCAACCGCCATATGGTGGACACGATGCCGCCTTGGTCAAGCACTTCAAATCTCACCCGCTTGGCAATTCTGTTCTGGGTACCGCCGAATCCGTATCTGCACTCACCCAACCACAAATGCTCGAATATTTCCACCGGCAATACAGTGCCAACAACCTTACTTTGGCGGTAGCCGGAAAAATCGATTTCGGTAAAATAGTTGAGCAACTTGAAGCGGAATGTGGCGATTGGAACAACCATGATGTCCAACGTGACACCCAGCGGTATTCAACCACTCCCGACACCGCCAATATCACCAATATCCACAAAAACGGCACGCACCAACAATACATTATTCAGATTACCGACGGGCCATCCGCCACAGACGCGGACCGATCAGCGGGTCAACTGATGGCCACAATTTTTGGTGATGACAATAACAGTCGCCTGTTCTGGGATTTAATAGACACGGGAAAGGCAGAGTACGCGGTACTCGAATCCCAAGAATACCAAGGGTCCGGCATTTTCTTAGGCTATTTATGTTGTCCTCCCGAGAGCCAAGAAAGTCTACTGCAGCGTTATTGCCAACTAACAACTAAACTCCACGAAAACGGCGTGACACAGCAAGAACTTGATACAGCACAGGCGAAAGTTTGCTCACATATTGTCCTGCGCAGCGAAAGACCAGCAAACCGCATGTTCAATGTCGGCAACAATTGGATTCAGCGCGGCATCTACGAAACTACCCGCGAGGCCATCGAGCGAATTGAAGCAGTGACTCGACACGACATTCAAAAAGTACTTGATAAATATCCGCTTTCTCCGGCAACTACGGTTGCCACTGGGCCGGAAAAAGAACAACATTAATCCAACCCTAACAACGCATACCATCTACTTTATTAGGCGAACAAATTTAAGGACGAAAGCTCAAAAATGGAACGTACTTTAGTATTACTCAAACCTGACTGTGTACAACGACGATTGATGGGCGAGATCATTTCCCGCTTCGAAACCAAAGGCTTCAACGTCATTGCCATGAAGATGTTACAAGTCACTCCAGAATTGGCCAAACAGCATTACGCCGAACATGTTGAAAAACCGTTTTACCCCGGCTTGGAAGAATTCATCACCGGTGCACCCGTCGTCGCTATGTGCATCGAAGGCTTGGATATTATCCGTGTTGTCCGCGATATGCTCGGCGCAACCAACGGCCTCAACGCCTCCGCTGGCACCATCCGCGGTGACTACAGTAGTAGTCGACAAATGAACCTAGTCCACGCCTCAGACGGTCCTGAAGCAGCTGACCGTGAAATGGAACTCTATTTCGACCCGACTGAGATTTGCCCATACGAGCCTACGCTCACACCGTGGCTCAAAGCTGGCGACGAATAGAACCGACCGCTCAACACGGTTGGTTCCCACCCACGTCGCCTGCCGTTCACATCATGCTGGGACATCGCGAATGAAAAATCACCGCATCGCCAATTCGTTAATAGCTTTGGCCCTGACGTTGTGTTATTTATCCATGTCGACGAACCAGCTACAGGGCGATCGCAAACCCAACATCTTATTTATCGCGGTGGATGATCTTCGTCCCTCGCTAGGCTGTTACGGAGATAAACATGCATTCTCGCCCAACATTGATGCGCTAGCGAAACGCAGTGTATTATTTGATCAAGCACATTGTCAGGTTGCCGTCTGCAATCCTTCACGTGCAAGTTTAATGACGGGACTCCGACCGGACAAACTCGGCGTCTGGACGCTCCCTATTCATTTTCGCGAGGCCAAGCCAGATGCGATCACTATGCCCCAGTGGTTTCGTCGTCATGGATATACTGCCATCAGCCACGGTAAAATATTTCACAACCCGACTCCAGATCCGCAATCATGGTCTGAGCCAATCAGACAACTTACCGGAGTTAAACAAGGATATCCGAATGACGTTGAAAACATCATACGTTCCGTCCAAGCAAAACTCCCTGCGGAGGATTGGCGAAAAAACAATCTCCGTGGTCCGGCCACCGCTGCGCCAGTCATCGACGACCACTTACTTGTCGACGGAGCACGTACTGATTTAGTGATAGATGATTTGGCGCGATTAAACCAATCTGAGCAACCTTTCTTCTTGGCGATGGGATTCATCCGTCCCCATCTAGCCTGGATCGCCCCTAAAAAATACTGGGACATGTACGACCCAACGACGCTCCCCGTACTAGTCAACGAGCAAGTTACACCGCACACTCCACCCTATGCGATTTCGACTAGCTATGAACTTACCCACTATGTAGATCAGATCGATTTCCCGAAACCAAGCGATGCACAACGACTGACCGATAAGAACGCTCGACATCTAATGCATGGGTACTATGCCTGTGTTAGCTACGTCGATGCACAAATTGGGCGTATTCTTGCCGCATTAAAAGAACATGGGCACTCAGACAACACGATCGTGGTTTTGTGGAGTGATCACGGCTGGAAGTTAGGTGAACACAACGGTTGGGGGAAGATGAGCAATTACGAAATTGACACCCGCGTACCCTTATTAATTGCTACACCTGACTCACGATCCGCCGGCAAACGAATATCCAGCCCTGTCGAACTACTCGATCTGTTTCCGACATTGTGTGAGTTGGCCCAAATTGAGATGCCCACATTTGTTGATGGGAAAAGTCGTGTTAATATGCTTAACAACCCCAACGCAGCATACCAATCCGTCGCCTATAGCCAATATTATCGCCGCCATGACCACTCTCAGGACCCGCAACAATCTCCGTTGCTACGACCGCCACAGGTCAGGCAATACATGGGATACGCTTTGCGGACAACGACGCACCGCTACGTGCAGTGGCGCGATTTTGAAACTGGCGCTATTACTGCGCATGAGCTGTATGACCACCGTACCAATGATGGTGAAACCGAAAATATTTTTGATAACGCAGCGCCAGAATTAATCAATAAACTCTCAACTACGTTGCTCAAATCACATCCACCAAAGAAGCTGTCGTTGCTGCCCGCCGTCCACTCCAATCCAAACAATGGGCGACTCCCCAGTTCCTTAAAAATCAACAACACCACCACCACAGACCTCTTCGTTTATCCAATTTCACCGCTGGGAAGACGTGGTCGTCGGCGCGTTGTGCCCGCCAACGAGACGTTAACACTTGCCGCTCGCATTGGCGGTGTCTATGTTATTGAAAGTCGTGACGGGACGATCCATGAAATTCACTCACCATCGTTCCCGGCTAAAACTATCGCCATTTCCCCCACAACCCACGCCCGCGACAAACCATGTACCGAACCTTAGGGTTAACGACCTTTTCAAAACCGTGTGTGTTGAACTTCAGTGGATGCTTTGCTGTCATCTTCCTCATTGTTTCCACTCCGACGCAATTGGTCGCAGAAACGACGATCGTTGCCTTCGGAGATTCAACGACAGCGACCCGCGGTCAACTCAACATTTACACTCAGCGTTTAACATCCGCGGCGGCATTGAAACCACTTGGCCTCAAAATAATCAACGCCGGTATCGGCGGTAACAATACAAGCTTGGCAAGCAAACGCTTCGAACGCGACGTGCTCAAACACCACCCAGACATCGTCATCATCCAGTTCGGAATTAACGATGCGGCAGTCGACGTGTGGCGAACACCTCCGGCGACGCTGCCTAGAATCAGCTTGCAACAATTCCAGGCGAACCTCAAGCACTTCATTACCACGCTAAAATCTCAAGGTGCACAAGTTATCCTTATGACACCTAATCCGATGCGTTGGACAACGAAACTAAAAACACTCTATGGAAAGGCTCCTTATGCAGTGGAAGACCCCGACGGTTTTAACAGACTGCTAGCCAAATACGCAGTGTCGGTTCGCAGATTAGCAACTGAAAACAACATACCACTAATCGACATCTACCAAGTTTTCCAGACCTATGATAAACAGTCGGGCCAATCGATCGATACATTGCTACTTGACGGAATGCATCCTAATGACCGCGGGCACCAAATTATTGCTAAGATATTAATAGCAGAGATCATGAAACTTTTGCCGCGATAGATTTTCATCCATACACGGATGCGGTCTGTCGCTACAGCTAATCCTCTATTTCGAGCAACACCGCCATGACGCAACACCAGAGCAACCGTCGTCAATTCCTGCGAAATTCCACCACCATTGGACTGGGAGCTACTGGGTTAGGGATTTCAAATCCTGCAACAGGCACTGCAGGTGAATCAACCGTGAAACAGACCGCCGTAGTTCCACCCCTAGACATGAAACAAAATCTAATGCAATGCCTCGGTGGGGTTTGGCCTGATCCGTGTGACCTCAAACCGACGGTTACCAAAACTCAGCAGATGGATGGCTATCGTTTGGAATGGCTTAGTTACGAAGTGGAAGTAGGAGACCGAGTACCAGCGATTGCGCTGGTCCCCGACGTCGCAAAACAAAGTTCGACGGCACCGGCAATCGTTATCTGGCATCAGCACAATGGCCAATGGCATCTTGGCAAAAGCGAGCCAGCGGGACTGGCCGGTAACGCGATGCACCACACGGGAGTAGAACTTGTAAAACTGGGCTACGTCGTTCTCTGCCCTGACGCACTCTGCTTTGAAGAACGTCAAGATTCACAACAGAAACTCAAGGGTGGTGCCTTTGAGCGATTTGAATTCCTGCGTTATGTCGTGGCTGGGAAAAGCATGGCCTGGAAGAATATATTGGACATGCGGCGGGCGGTGGACTATTTAGTGTCTCGGCCTGAGGTTGATGCCCAACGCATTGGTTGTTACGGGCATTCGATGGGTTCGACGCATACGTGGATGGTGGGGCCGTGGGAGCCACGTTTAAAGTGTCTCGTGGGAAATTGTTGTTTGCCAACCTATGCGGCAATTCACCGCACGAAGTTGTTGCACTGTTTCCCTAACTTTATTCCTGGTTGGGAACAATTTGGCGACACACCACAGATTGCAGGACTGATCGCTCCGCGACGACTACACCTAAATTTTGGCGAAACCGATCGCGGTTCACCGATCAAAGAAGTTCGGACTGGAGTACAACAAATCGCCGAAATTTACACGAAAGGTAATGCAACAGAGCAATTCAGCTATTACATTGAACCGGCCACTGGACATGTTCTCAGCGAAGAAATGTGGCGCCGCACGCGCAACGTATTTGCTAGTGTGTTGAGTTAACAGCCCACAATTGCAAGGGCCCCGATTCTGCTGTGCGGACGTCGCCACTACATTTTTTCCTGCGGTACGTCCACACACAACTAGTCGGGATGAGAGGATTTGAACCTCCGACCTTTTGACCCCCAGTCAAACGCGCTAACCAGGCTGCGCTACATCCCGCTGATGCGTTGTATTCTAATTCAGTTCCGGTCGTTGGTGTATCCCATACTAGAAACTATTTTTTCTAGACGGTATTATCTTAGATGAATTGAAACCCAACGCTTGGAGATGCTATTGTGCACCATTTTGCTGATCGTCTTACTGCAGCCGTCCGCCGCACCAAGACCCCCGCTCTCGTAGGTATCGACCCACGACTAGCCAACCTACCCGCACCACTGCAACCTAACACCGAATCGCCCTCGCCTGAGCAAGTCGCAAATGCCTTTGTACAATTTAGTAAAGGCATCATCGACGTCGTCGCGCCACTCGTTCCGGCTGTTAAACCACAATCCGCCTTCTTCGAACAAATCGGACCCGCCGGTACCGCAGCCTTGGGCCAAGTCATTCAATATGCCCGTAGCAAAGGCCTAGTTGTCATTACTGACGCCAAACGCAATGACATCGGCAGCACCGCCGACGCCTACGCCCAGGCTTACCTCGGACCCCCAGACTCCACTCCCTTCGCGTCCGACTGCCTGACCGTTAGTCCCTATCTCGGCGAAGATAGCCTTGAACCATTTGTCACGATTGCCCAACAAAACGGTAACGGCATCTTCGTGCTCGTCAAAACCTCCAACCCTGGCGGCGGTCGATTCCAAGATCTCGTTGCTGACGAACAACCCGTCTATCAACACGTAGCCCAACTCGTCAATCAACTCGCGTTGGATACGCCCGGGCAGGACTCCAGCCATTCATACGGCTGCGTTGGCGCCGTTGTCGGAGCAACCTATCCTGAACAACTCGTCGCATTGCGACAAACCATGCCCAACACTTGGCTACTAGTTCCGGGCTACGGTGCCCAAGGCGGCGGCGCTAGTGATGTCGCCGGCGGATTTGATGAACAGGGACTCGGCGCTATTATCAACAGCTCACGCGGAATCATCTTTGCTCACGAACGCGAAGAATTTCGTGAGAGGTTCTCACCACCGGATTGGCAACGTGCCGTCGAAGCCGCCACGTTAGATATGATCGCCGGACTCGCTGCTGAAACTCCCGCTGGGAAACTACAGGATCTCAGTTAATGGTTAACAGCAAACCTCGCTTGCACGCTCGCCGAGGCTATATCACCCTACTCGCCGCGGCCGCTATTATCACCGCCGTGTGGGTCTCGCCTTGGTTCGATCAAGATCAAATTCTGCAGTCGCTCGCCGAACAACAATCTGCCGCTAAATCATACGCCCAAACAAACCTGGGGACGGCCACACTAATAGCGATGATAGTTTACGTCATCGTGACCGCATCAGGGTTTCCTGGTTCCACATTACTCTCAATCGTCTCCGCTACTATCTTACCACTTTGGGTTTCCGTCTTCGCTGTCAGCATCGCATCAACGGTCGGCGCAACAATCGCCATGCTTATGAGCCGCTACCTCCTACGCGACATGGTCCATAGTTGGTTTGGAGAGCGTTTTGAGCGTTTTGAAATCGCTTGGCAGCGTGATGGGTTGTGGTATCTCGCAAGTATGCGAGTTGCACCCTATGTGCCCTTCTTTTCCATTAATTTGCTGATGGGACTAACCCCCATTAAAGCCCGTTCTTTCTTTATCGTGAGCCAACTTGCCATGTTCCCCGGCACAATCGTAAATCTATATCTCGGAAGCCGTTTGCCACCACTGCAGGAACTAAGAGAATCCGGAATTCCAACGCTGATCACGTGGCAACTCGCTGGGGCGTTCTCCCTGCTAGCAGTCACGCCACTGTTAATACGATTTTTCCTCAAACAGCGGCTCCAGCGACCGTATTACTAATCGAACTGGCAACGAATTGCGTATAATACCGTTGACACTCCCATCCATCTCCAAAGGTTTACCCATGACATTCACTCGTATATTTTTCGCAGGTGCTAGTGCAACCATTTACGCCGTATTAGCCATCAACGTTCAAGCCCAAGACGAAACTCGTGCCATCGATGTTCGCTCTAACAAAGCGATCCAAGCATTCGTCGTCGAAGCAATGGAGTTAGCGATCGAATATGAAAAAAATGGCGACATCGAAAAAGCACGTCTGATGTACCAACAAATCTATCGTCTCGATAAACGACAGCAACAACTGCCCGCAAAAATAAAATTCTTAGAACAATTCCTGCTTGATAAGAATCAAATCGTTCACAAACTCAACACCGCCGTCGGCTGGACAGCTATCGGAAGGGTTTACGCCGATCGTTCCTTTAAGCTTTTTACAGCAGGAACATTTACCATGACACCGTCTGGCGAATTCACAGCCAGCGGTATGCCCGAGGGCGATATCAAAAAAAACGGAATGGACCACGAGATGCCCCTCGGGGCACTAGTTGGCGTTTATTTCAATGAAAAAAAACCTAGTAAGCCGTTTTTAGTCGGCGCCGGTAAACTGTTCACTCCTGAAAAGGACGGAGTACTGTACCTTAAAATCAATGCACCGCCAGCAATGAAATGCCAAGGGGTCATCAGCGTAGGAACCAGCGGCTGGTTCAACTTGAACGCGATGGAGTAGTATTAACCCCGTTTGTTAGCCTGGATATCTTGCTGTGTTATCGCTTGCCCCCGCGATTTGCGCTTCTTCTTCGGCTTTCGCCGACCGCGACCGGACGTACCCTCTGCGTGTTTACCGGACGACCGTTTTTCCCAACGCTGTGTGCGTCTCGGATCATGCCCCGTTTTCTTACGGTGATAGGCCTTCTCC
>Ga0315334_10002980_pt1 | contig 10591 bp, 9 predicted proteins | sample M150034915metaG_FD_205555 | JGI IMG/M metagenome (GOLD analysis project Ga0315334, IMG submission 205555) | Ammonia-oxidizing marine archaeal communities from Monterey Bay, California, United States - M1 500m 34915 | ecosystem: Environmental > Aquatic > Marine > Intertidal zone | place: USA... | reverse complement strand
TAAATTCTATGAAAACTCTAAAAACAACAATTGCACTAATCGCCGGAATGGCCTTACTTTTTACTTCATGTAAAAAAGACGATCCTGGAACAACTCCACCACCAGAGCCCATACCTGGTTCTGTAGAATTACAAACTTATTTTAATCAAAACATCTCCAATGAATTACAGGCATTTACCATTGACGCCTCTTCTACTCAAGGTTTTACAAGTACCAATGGTACTCAAATTACCTTTTATGGAAATTCCTTCAAACACTCAGATGGTTCTTTAGTAACTGGAAATGTAACAATTGAGCTTTTGGAAATATTTGACAAGTCAGGAATGATAAGAATGAATGCCCCAACGCTGGGGAATGTACCATGGGGAATGTTCCAACCCAATATGCCTCTTATTTCCGGAGGTGAATTCAGAGTTAAGGCTTTTCAAAATGGAGAAGAATTAGAACTCAATGATGGTTTTGGATACAATGTGAACTCCATTGTTCCCGGTGGAGGGATGGCAGATCCCAGCATGCAAATATTTTACGGACGAAATGGCGACACATTAACCTGGGATCCAGCGGATTCAAGTGCCATTTTTGGAAATGGACCAAATTATGTTTCCTATTTCGATTCTTTAAACTGGTGCAATATTGATTATTTCATGAATAGCACTGGTCCAATGACAACTATAGAAGTAGAGTTGCCATCTGGTTTTACAAATCAGAATAGTGCATTGTTTATTTCTGTTGATGGTTCCAATTCCGTTGCTCCTGTTTGGGGATTTGAAAATGGAGTTTACACATCAGCCCCTTCTTATCAGTTGCCAGTGGGTATGAGTGTCCACTTTGTTGCTATGGCGGTAATTGGCGGAATTCCCCAAACAGCAATAGTATCTGCTATGATACAGGATGGTCATTTGGAAGTGATTCCAAGTTTGGATCCAACAACTGATGCCGCTTTTGAATCTGATCTTATGAACCTCCCTTAATTTCAGATTGAAAAGGACAACCCAGTTTATTGCAAGCTGGGTTGTCTAATTCATGTGGAGGAAATGCAAATATTATGTTGTGATTAATTAACTTTAGATTGTAAAGAAAACCCACTTGGAAATAACGGAGGTCATTATAAAGGAGGTTGAATCGGGCAATCGAAAGATTACCCTTGATTTGTATCATTACTCATTTAATGTTTTAATGAGTAGTGCTGTGCGGTACAAGAATCACAAGGAGGATCAGATGGAAATTGTGAACAATGCTTTTATGAAAATCGTGACAAACATCCATTCATATAAGCCTGGAACTGCATATTTCTCCTGGATTAAGACCATAGTACAAAGAGAAATCATTGATGATTTCAGAAGAAACAAACGTTATAAAGAGTTATTTAAAATGAGCGATTCAGATAATACCGAAGATTCGGTTGTAGTTCCGGAAGTGTATGAATCAATCGATAATGAAGCTGCAGTGGAAATGCTCAATGTACTTCCTCCAGCGACCAAGCTTGTTTTCAATATGTATGCGATTGAAGGGTATAAGCCAAAAGAAATCATGGAAGAGTTAAATATTTCCTATGAAACGGTAAAATGGCATATCAAGCAGGCGCGAAAAAAATTAAAGAGTTTAATAGTAGAAAATAAAATCCCCTTAAATCAGTGAAAGATAATAAAGATCATATCGACGATATATTCAAAGAAAGCTCAGGGCAACAGTCTTTTGATATTCCTGAATCTTTTTTGGAGGATATTAATAAAAAATTGGATGCACTCGAAAAAAAGAAAAGAAGACGTGGCTTGTGGTGGCTACTATTGATACCTGCTCTAGTAGTAGGTGGCTTTTTTCTATGGCCTGATCACAATGAAGGTGTCAATTTACAGATATCGAAAACACAGCGTACAAATGAAACAAAAAAGTCCGATGAAAATAAAGATCAAAAGATGAATTCAGGAATTGATTCAATCGGGATTTATGAAGCGAATGAATCTTTCGAACCCACAGCCAATGGACAAGAAGAACAGCTTAATGTAGAATTGTCTCCACCTGTTGCTACCAGAGCTAATAGAGGATCTAATACTACTCCGTCAAAAGGGGATAAAGAAGCCACGGAAAAAACAGATAACCATAGCGAATTGTTAAATGCTCGGAATGAACAGGAGGCTTCATCGAATACCATTCAGAAAGAGAATATCGAAAGCACAACCAGTGAAAGGAATACTGATGAAGACGTTCAGAATAAAGAAAATGCAGAGAGTATTTCAACTAATTTGGATGATGTTTCAACTGACGTGGACGAGGTTTCAACTAATGCAAATGAGGTTTCAACTATTTCTGATTCAGAAAACACAACTATTACGGAACCCATGGACGAACCCTATTTATCACAAAATGATACGGTTTTGGAAGGTGATGAAACGAATCAAACATTGGAATCAGATACCATAGCAAAAGAGACAAAGGAAAAGGACTCTACCAGTGCAGATTCCACATTAGAAGTGGACTCTACCAAAGCATTGCCAGTAAAAAAGAATTCTAATGAGAGCTCTCATGAAATTCAGGTTTTTGGAAGCTTAATGACTTCCTATTCACAAGTATCATTAGCAGGGTCTGCCAGTGAAATATCGACAGCCGGAATGGGAAACCCCCTTCAAGTTATTCCACAGTTCGGATTGGGATACAATTATAATTTCAACAACTATTCCTTGGGCACAGGATTGCTGTATCAGCAATCCGGAGAATCCGTGCATTATGAAACCAATGCTATAGAAGTGCAGGATTCTGTGTATATCAGTGGTTATGATTACCCGGTCGTCTTCAATCCAAATACACAAACCTGGGATACTATACAGGTACCAATTTATGACACTATTGGTGTTAATATATTAATAGAGCAATCCTATAGCGGAAAAAACCGATTTAACTGGATTTCAATTCCTTTACATTTTGGATACAGAATGCATGCAGGCAATTTTACGTTTATTCCACGCGTTGGTACTAATTTTGATTTTGGAATTGGCAAAAATAATGGTATTTATGCTGAGCTAATCGATCAGGGATTAATCGAACACCAAGCAAATCGATTTGTTCTATCCTATTCGTTACAATTTGAAATCAGAAGAGATTTTAAGCGGTTTCACATATTTGTCAATCCCTATTTTAAATCAAATATTACCCGAGTAATCAGCTCGGTTGTACAGATACGAAAGTACAATTCGTGGGGACTAAATGCAGGTATTGGTATTAGTTTTTAATTTTAAAAGCTATTGAATTCCCCTATAGTGTTGATGATTGCCGCTATTCCCCTTTAATCAAGGCATCTGCAATACTCTCTGAAATGTTCAGATTCATTGCCCTTTCCAGCCATAGCCATTGCCCTGCCGGATTTACTTCTAAAAAATGAAACGTTCCATCAGGTGATACGATAAAATCGTATGCCCCATAAAAGATTCCAAAAGCGCTATGCAATTTTAATAGTTGACTTGTAAATTCGGGTGATAAATCGAGTATTTCATACTCTAATTTTTGCTGGTCTTTTCTCCAGTCAAATTTAGTCTTATGGTGTTTCTGAGAATTGATTTTCACCGGAAAAATTGTAGTTCCAACTATTGTAATTCGTACTTCAAAATCTTTTTCAATATACTCTTGAAAGATGCATGGAGCCAATTCAATATTATTCTTTTTTACAGCCAGCTCTTTTGTGGTCATTAAAGAGGAATACAAAATCCTGTCAGGAGGTATAATAAAATAGCTTAAGGGCTTATATAAAAATTTCTCAAAATCGTTAACAGTTTCATTAATAAAGGGGCTGTTATTGCTGATTATTCCCTTAGGGATCTTAAATCCATTTTGTACAGCAAGATCGAGCTGGTAGGGTTTATTTCTTGCCAGTGAATCAGAATCTCTTTTATTTATCCAGAAACATTCTTTTAGATAGTGTTTCAATGGTTCCAGTGTCAATTGCCACTCTCGTTTAATAAAACTTTGAGTTTCAAATTCACCAATGGTTTTTGGGTAATTCGTGAGAAGAGGCTTAAATCTCCACCAAACGGCCGTTATATCGGAATAACTAATGGACTTTTCCTTATAGCTTATTAGAATTTCCAGAGGATCAAACGTATAGGTCAGTGTATTAATTTCACCCTTGAATGGATTTAGAATAAAATAATTGACCTTACCGTTTTTAAGGGCATTACATACCTCTGAAACATGAGGATCGTCCTCATCTCCGATAATTAATATGTTTGGCATACGTTTAAGAATGATAAAAAAGGCTTTAGGGCATACCTAAAGCCTTTTTTATTTACATGTCTCCATCGACATCAGCACCTGCATCAACACCTCTTGGTGTATTTGTTGATGTCGAAGTCGAAGTTGAATCTTTTGAATCGTCTCCAGCAGAAACCCTTGTTGTCATTGTTTCTCCTATGGGTTTAATTGTGATTTCTTGGCCTTCTTCAGCCTCTAAAGTGACTTTGTATGTTTTACTCATAGCATGAATTATTAATGTGCCTACTCTAAAAAGTTTTCAGCTTCCCTTATAGTTTTAATCGTATTCGATTAGAAATAAAAAAGTTAAAGATAATTAAGCAATTGGGTTTGGCAATTGTTTGCGGAATATATTTTGTTTGTGCTGAGTTCTCTGGAAAGATTCAAATAAATGAGGGATTGTACTTTATCAACATGATGCTACTGCCTGCAATTTCAGAATTATATTAATTCTCAGAATCTAATCTTGCTTTTAGCTTTTCATTCTGATCATTCAATTCTTGTAGATCTGTTTTTGCTTGCTCCAATTCGGATGAAATTTTTTCATTTTGTTCCTGAGCTTCTTTTAATCCGGAATTAGAAGTGTCCAGTTCACCATTTAATCGAGTGATATCCTTCTTGCTGTTGTCAAGATCCGAGTTAAGTAACTTCACAGTATTGTTCAGTTTATTAATTTCTGATTTACGTTCTTCTAATTCAGCTTGAGTAGTCTTGTGATTTTTCTCCAGATCTTCGTGCTTTTTACTGAGGGTATCATAATCTATTACTTTTTGGTCGTATAAGGCCTGTAATATATCTAATTTGTTTTTTTGGAATAACCAAGCAATACCAAACCCCAAGCCTGCAGCCACAACAAGCATGATTATTATTTCAATTAGTGCACCACCCATGATTTTTTTATTTACAATTAATTAATAATAATTTCTACCCTTCGGTCTAAATTTCTGTCATCTGCTGATCCGTTTATGGAAACAGGATTTTTTTCGCCCATTGACAGAGCACGAATCTGATCGGCTTCAATACCCTTCTTAATAAGTAAATTTTTAACAAATTCAGCTCTATGGAGACCCAGCGCCATATTAATTTCTTCATCGCCAATTATATCCGTATGCCCCACTACTTTTATACTTTCGGCTTTGTGCTCGTTCATAAATGATAGAAGCTCATTAAAATAGGACTCGATTTCATCGTCAAGTTTTAAGTTTTCTGCACCAGATTTAAAATAAACCACCTTATTTTCAATCTTTACTACTTTATTATTGGGTTCTGGTTTATTCTTCTTTTCTTCCGAGGAATCTGCTGTATCTTTATTTTTTTCACCTTTTTCACCTTTTTTACCTTTGTCATTTTTTTCAGATGTTTTAGAAGGCTGGTTCGTTTCTCCTGAATTGAGCTCTTTTATATTAGTCACATACCAATAGGAAGAACCACACATCCACAAGGCCAGAGTAACCACGAGTATATGAACAGAATACTTCATTTGATAAGGATTAAATTAAGTTATAAAGATGTTTCTTTGTAAGATAGAATATTTTATTGTGAAAAACTAATTGTCTAGTAATGAACATTTTATTTATTATTTCACTAAAACGAATTGAGAAATAATTGTGAAATTCATAGTATTGTATTGTTAGTGGTTTTTATGCATTAAATTCTAAATTTAAATCATATAATACTTTCCCCTTTAGGTCAATCCCTTTTTCTACATTTGCACGATACAATTCCATCACATGAAATTAACATTCTTTACTGCTTTTGTTCTTCTTTTATGGTCTTGTACCCCTGAAACTTCTCAATTTGAGAAGCATTTTCACTTAGCGTGTAGTGGTGAAACGGTTTCGGATAATAAATTTCAGGAAGGTTCAGAATTTTTGTCAAATGCACATTGTCGCTCTACAGACTTTTCTAGAACGGGTAAATACGGATTCAAATTGAATAGCAAAAATGAATTTGGTCCGGGCTTTAATTTAAAATCGATTAAGAAAGGGGATGTGATATACGCCTCTGTTTGGCGAAAAAAAGGAAATTCTAAGGGAAAATTAGTCATTGCTTCTAAAGGCGAAATACAATACGAGAGCAAGAACATCTCTTTCACTGAGGAAGGAGATTGGGAGCTCTTGAAATGCAGTTTTGTTGCTAGGGAGAATTTTGATTTTGTGGCGGTTTATCTTTGGAACCCCATTGCAGAAAATGTGTATTTCGATGACCTCACAATTGATTGTTATAGAGACAATAAAAAACCAAGCAATGTGGCCGAAAAAGACATCTTAAGAATTTCTATCCCTGCTTCCGCCATGGACAGCATTAAGGCTTTTCGTAAACAGGCTTTAAAACAGGACGTTATTACGTCTGATCTCAAATCGTATTTTGATGCATCTATTGTAGTTGAGGGGGAAAAGGTTCCGGTTTCATTAAGACTAAAGGGCGACTGGGTCGATCATTTAGAGGGCAACAAATGGTCTTTTCGTATTAAACTAAAGGGAGGAAATTCGTATCACGGTATTAAAAAGTTCTCTATTCAGGATCCTCATACAAGGTCTTTTATGATGGAATGGTTTGGTCACCGTCTTTTTGAAAAAGAAGATGTGTTAACTACGCGTTATCAATTTAAAGTTGTTTATGTGAATGGAGTGAACAAAGGGGTTTATGCACTTGAAGAACATTTTGATAAAAGACTCTTGGAATACCGAAAACGGCGTGAAGGTCCTATTGTGAAATATGACGAAAGTGGAGTTTGGCAGGGATACTTAGACGTAAAAAAGCATCAGACTGGATTAAAGAAATACCCTTATCTTGAAGCATCAGAAATTCTCCCATTCAGTAAAAAACGAACCCGTCGTATTCCAGATTTATATAAGCAGTTTATACTGGCCAAAAGCCATATGGAAAGATATCGAAATTTTGATAAGAACACGGAAGAATATTTCGATCTCGACAAAATGGCTCGTTTCCTTGCACTATGTGATGTAATGAATGCGACGCATGGACTGGTCTGGCACAATCAACGAAATTATATGAATCCTGTAAATAGCCGCCTAGAACCGATAGCATACGATTGTTTTCCGGGAGACCTAACAGTTCATCACGAATTGATTGGAAAAGCGGCCCGGTGGCGCAGTGATAATGACTATACAATTATTGATGGACTCTTTTTAAATTCGGAATTTGATGCTTTATACCTGAATTATCTCAAAAAATATTCTGACGACTCTTATATGAAGGGCTGTTTTAAGGAGTTTGAGGATGAACTAAATCACTATGTAGCTTTATTGAGACATGAGTACCCTATGTTTAGATTCGATCGAAATTATTTTGAAACGAACCGTAAAGAAGTGAAGGGGAAAATACTTAAATATGAAAAGATGCCACCTGTACAAAGGACTATTCATAAAGTTGATCCTTACCAAAATACGACACAGGAAGTGCTATTTGATAAGGTGGCTTTACGGGTATTTACGAAGTTCAAAGATTCTTTAAGGTCTGAGCTTAATTTTCAGAACTATTTGTTGTCGGAAATACAAATAATAGGCTATTCCACAAAACCGAACGGTAAACTAATGATTCTGCTGGATAATCCCTTTACTATGGATGGGTATACAAATAAGGCACAATCGAGGACTATGAAATTCAATTTTGTTCCTAATGCGATTTACTATAAAACGAAAATCACCGGAGACTCTATAATTAGATCAAAAGTGAGTCGCTGGCCACCATCTTCTATAATTTCTTCTCTTTCGAAAACAGCTAAAGAACTCCCTACATTTAGTGCCCCGAATTCAAATAAATTGGTGTTGAAAAAGGGAAAATATACGTTTAGAAATGATGTCTTTGTTCCTCGAGGAAAACAGCTTGTGATAGATGCTGGAACATCAATTAACTTGTTGAATGGAGCCAGATTTGTTTCGTATTCCCCTGTACAAATGAATGGTTCAAAGAATGCTCACATTAAAATTTCTTCATCTGATTATAAGGGAAGTGGTGTAGTTATTCTTCCAGAAAATGGAAATGTAGCTCTTCGGTATGTTGATTTCTCCAATTTACGGTCGATGAATCGTGAAAACTGGACATTAACAGGTGCTGTTACAATATATGAAGGTCAGGTAGACATTTCAAACTGTACATTTTCAAATAATAAATGTGAAGATGCTTTAAATCTGGTTCGATGTGATTTTGTGGTAGATTCATGCGAGATAAGAAATACCTTATCCGATGGTTTTGATGCGGATTTTTGTACCGGCACATTAAAGAATTCGAAATTTTTAAATACAGGTAATGACTGTATTGATTTTTCGGGTAGCACAATAAGTATAATACACTGCTCAATTCTGGGCTCAGGAGATAAAGGCATATCAGGAGGAGAAAGGTCGACGCTGGTTGTAAAAGACTGTTCTATTGAAAAAGCATCTATTGCAATTGCATCTAAAGACCTGTCTGAAGTACAAGTTGAAAACACAAGCATTGAGCATTGTTCATTTGCTTTTGCTGCGTATAGAAAAAAGGCCGAATTTGGTCCGGCAAAAATCTATGTGAAATCTGTGCAAATTAATGATGTAAAAGAGAATTATCTTATTGAATTGAATTCTACAATTAATATCAACGGAATAACGAAAATTGGCAAGAATCGGTTTGATATTGATTCCATGTACAGTGTATTTTCCAAGTAAAAAGAACTAAGAAAACCAAACGTCATGAATCACTTCTTTCCCCACAAATTGATTCACACGTTCGATAATAACCTGTTTTCCATGATGTAATTCTTCTCTCATTACCGAGGAATCAATTGAAAGGATTAGCTTTTTGTTCTTTATTTCGATGCTCTTGGTCCGGTGTGCAACAGCTTTCCCCATCAAATCAGGCCAGGCCTCGACTAAATCGAGTTCTTTCATTTTTTCTTCCAGGCCATAGGCTTTAAGGAGTTTTTCAACGACGTCTCCCAATTGCTTTTCGTTTGATGTTCTCCGTTTGTTGTACATAGTTTAAAGTTAGATAGAAATTTCTTTTACTGAACCATTCTTGGTCTCAAATAATTTTGATTCAATGTGTATTGAGTTGATTAGCTTAATCATCCTGTCTTTGTCCGTATCTGAGATAATGACCTGCCCAAAAAACTCATTAGTTACTAATTCTACGAGTTTCTTAACTCTGCTGTGGTCGAGTTTATCAAAAATATCGTCAAGAAGCAATACGGGATTCGTGTTTTTCATTGTTTTTAACCATTCGAATTGAGCTAGTCTAAGTGCAATAATAAAAGACTTCTGTTGTCCCTGTGATCCAAATTTTTTAATAGGATGTCCTTTAATTGTAAAAATCAGATCATCCTTGTGAGTCCCCGCATTGGAATATTGAGTATAAGAATCCTTTTTATGAAATGAGGGGAGTAGTTCCGAAAAATTATGGGTATTTAATTGTGATTTATATTCTATATGGGCGTCCTCATCATTTGTTCCGATTTGAGCATAAAACTTTTGAAAAACCGGTATAAAAGAGCTCAAAAACTCATTTCTTATCTCATGGATTTGATTTCCTAGTTTAATCATTTGAATGTCCCATATTTCAATGGAATCTTCATCAAATAAACGATGCTCATGCATGTTTTTGAGTAAGGCATTTCGCTGTTTTAGTACTTTTTGATAGGACTGAAGATCTCTTAAATATGCAGAATCCACCTGTGCGATTATTCCATCCATCCATTTTCTTCTGAGCTCACTTCCCTCATTGATGAGGTCTCCGTCATATGGTGAAATGAATACGACTGGGAATTTCCCTATGTGATCGGCAAGCTTGTCGTATTCTTTTTTATTCAGCTTTATAGTCTTTTTTGCTCCAAGCTTATAGGTGCATTGTACTGAATACTCTTTGTTATCGTACTGCCAGATTCCACCAATACTAAAAAACTTTTTATCAAATTCTATATTTTGACGGTCTATCGAATTCAGATATGATTTGCACATACTCAAATAATGTATGGCATCCAATATATTCGTTTTCCCGCTTCCATTTTCTCCAATAAAGGCATTAATGCCAGGAGAAAACAGAATTTCTGAGTTACTATGGTTTTTAAATTGATGTAAATTTAATATCTTGATATACATGGGGTTCCAAAATTAATAGAATACTATAAATTATTATTAATATTTTTAAGCAACCTTTAGTATACATTACAAGTCTTACACAATACAAATGCAATTAACATTGGCACGTTTTATTCGCTACTGGTTTTTTCTTATTTTATTAGCCTGCTCTCAGCACTCTAGAGCTCAGTTGGTTATTACTAATCAGGGGGGTACGGCTCAGGATATTGTGGATGCTATGATTGGCTTTGGACTGAATGTTACTAACGCCACCATTA
>Ga0315334_10002976_pt1 | contig 10597 bp, 10 predicted proteins | sample M150034915metaG_FD_205555 | JGI IMG/M metagenome (GOLD analysis project Ga0315334, IMG submission 205555) | Ammonia-oxidizing marine archaeal communities from Monterey Bay, California, United States - M1 500m 34915 | ecosystem: Environmental > Aquatic > Marine > Intertidal zone | place: USA... | reverse complement strand
TTCGCCGGGCGGGCCGACGATCTGATAAATTTGCGCGGCATTAAATTCTTTCCCACCCAGATCGAAAAAGCCGTGCGCGCCATCCCCGGCGTGGGCGACGAGTTTCAGATCATCCTGTCCAGCCGCGAAAAGGACGGCATGGACATCATGAAGGTGGTTGTAGAGCATGCCGACCATGGCCCTGGTTCAGCCTTGGCCCAACAGGTCGCCGATGCCCTGCGCACGGAAATTGAGATCCGCGCCGGCGTCGAAGTCGTCGCGCCCGACACCCTGCCGAAGACCGAGTTCAAGGCCAAACGAGTGACGGACGAACGGGTGACGGACGAACTGGTGAAAACCTAGATATCTGTCTGGTATTTATTGCGGCCCGGTTTTGAAGAAAGAATGACAGGCTTCCAGCGCCTTGATGATTTTTCTGATCAAGGAACATGGCAAACCCCAATCCCGTGAACAATACACGGTGCCTGAAAAGACATGTCACATTATTGCTACTATTGCCGCAAAGCATGTCCCGCCAGATCATCTGATTTTGTTTGCCGGGGAAAATCAGGTTAACGTGTGGCAATATACGCCGTTGGCTCAAATTGTACTTGGCGATGCGCGGTGTTGGCAAATATAAGTGTAGACATGATAAGTGCTCAATGTTGGTTGTTGCGGCGGTTTTCAGCCAGCAAATGAACAGACAGTGATGGGGTCCATGACCATGACCATGACGCGGAATAAAGATATTTCTGGCAGACATCAAAACCCGAACGCACCAGCAATCCATATGCGGAAGCGTGCTGACGAGAGCGGTCGGGCAGTCATGGCGAACGTCCTGTGGACACCCCTTGCGGCGGGTGCCTTCGTGGCCGGATTGTTAATATCGGCGCCTTTGACCATGACAACGGCCGTGGCGGCGGCCGCCACGGCCGACGTGGGAACGTCGTTGACGGCCGCGCGGATTTCCCAGCCCCTGCCTTACATCATTCCAGACAAACGGCCCGAGCTGCTGGTCGAAGCAGGCTGCAAATTCCTTGGCAAGGGCAATATCCCGCAAGGTTTCAAGCTGCCGGGCGGCGCTGTATGGACACCATGTTTGTGGGTGTTCGGCACCTGGCGGGCGGCCATGCAAACCTACGAATCCGTTGGTCCGGTCGGACGCAACACCGAATTGGTGACACGGCTGGACATTTTCGCCAATCTGCAATTGACCTCGACTGAAAAATGCATTGTTGGTGTCGGCCCCCTGGATAAGAACCGTTTTACCAATTTCAGCCGGTATAGCTGGGAGTCCTCGCAAGGCGAGGAAGGTGGCCGCTCGGAAGCCGGCGTCTTTGTCCGCACTGCGTTCTGCGAGGGTGATTTGGGCTCGTTGTTGCCGAATTTGGACCCGAAAGGTACAAAATTTGTCGATTGGGGATTTTCCGTGGGGCGCCAGCGGATCCATTTCCAGGAAGGTGTCATGATCAATGATTTCCTGGACTCGGTGGGTATCGTTCGCAACAACATGCATGCGCCCGGTTTTTCCAATATCCGCGCCACCGGCGTTTACGCCTGGGGTTCTATTGATCGCGGTGCGCCCGCCAGTCGGCGGCGTTTGAACGTACCGGGCGGCCTGTACGGATTGTTTATCCAGGCTGATGATATGACCACTACCTGGGCCCTGGATATGATCAGGGTGGAAGACGACGGCACATCTACGGGCGGCGATCTGTTTAATATCGGCCTCGCGGCTTCCCAGCGGGCCTGGACACCTTGGAGCCGGTTGGGAAATTTCAATACGGCCTACCGTATCAATGCGTCGTTCGCGGACATCGATAATCCAAATTTGTATAGAGCTGGGGACGGCGTGCTTGTCTCGGCGGAGATTTCGTGGACACCGCACAGCTCTGACGACGTTGTCTATATCAACCCCTTTTATGGCTTTGGCGGTTACACCCAGGCCAGCCGGGAGCCGGTTGTCGGTGGGCCCTTGGCGCCTCTGGGCATATCCTTCGCATCACCCAGCCTGGGCAACCATTTGTCGGAGTTGAGCAGCTTCAACACCCAGGCCGCCGGCATCGCGATCGGTTATCAGGCATTTTGGGACAACCATCGGCGCAATTTGGTGATTGAGATCGCCGGCCTGAAGGACAACACCCGTAACCTGTTCGAGGATGACGGCGACGGCACCGACGCCGCCGCCTTGACGGTGCAGTTCCAGCAGGCCGTTGGCCAGCACGTCCAATTGCAGCTGGACGCGTTCGTGTCTTACCTGGAAAGCCGGGACAATGGTTCTGGCGCTCGGGCGGAGATCCTGGTCCAGTTCTGGAGATCCTGGTCCAGTTCTAGGGAACACAACGAAATTTGATGCGATTAGCCGAAACCGAAAATCCGGTTTCGGCTAATTTGATTTAGAGTACCTATAGAATACGTGGTCAATTTGAGAAGGCCAAACAATGGAAGACGATTTCAAACATGCCGACGAATTTGAAGATGAAATTCGCGGCCTGATTGATGATGCGGTTGGCACCGGCCTGATGACGGCCATGGCGCGGGAGAATATATGCCCCAAGTGCATGGCCCTGACCTTGTTGGAATTTGCCGCCTACGCCGCCACTTCATCAGGCGCCACGGCGGGGGAAATTCTCGCCGCCGCCTCCGCCGGCGCCATGACGGCGGAGGATGACATGGACCTTGCGGACGATACGCCGCCTACCCAGGCGCGGCACTGATACTAGAGCATTTTCAATGCAGTCTGAACCATCCGCTCCCCCGGCCCCACAGATTCTATTGGCACCCATAAATGGTACCCTGTGGGTGGCTGGGCCGGGGGAGCGGGTGGCCCGGTGATTCAACGAAAGTTGAAAACGCTCTAGTACTTGGCATAAGGCCTTTTCAAACGGCCGCCGCTTGTTGCCGGCGGGCTTCAATTTTCGCCATGAACGGGGCGATATCCGGGACAAAGGCCGGATGGGCGCACAAGCGTTCGAAATGGGCCATGGCGCCGGGATAGGATTCCAAGGCGCCGTTGTCAAAGATCATCGGCAGGCCCGCTGCCGACAATTTTCCATGATGCACCGTTTCGCGGGCGAACGAGCACAATTCGGCCGCAAAGACAATATCGGCGAGGGTCAGGTCAGCGCCGACCAGATAGCCGCGGCCGGGTGACAGGGCGGCCTCCATGCCGTTCATGTATGTCTCGAAGGCGGCTTGCGCACTGGCATGGATGGCCGCATCCACCTTGTCGTTATTCAGAGCCAGTAGATAAGTCTGGCCGTCGCGGGCGAAGACCAGGCTGACGTCCAGAAAACTGTCGATCCGCGTGGCTGAATAAGGATCATCGCCATACAGCGCCGGTCCATGACGGCGCAGGCGGGCAACGGCACGGCCGATGCTGTTGGATTCGAATATGCCCACCTCGCCATCGGGGCCAAACGCCGCCGGCACGGTGCCAAACGGATGCGCCCTCAAAAATGCGTGGGTCTTAAACAATTTGCCGCTAAACCCAGTTCGGCTTTGCCGGGCCAAACCGGTTTCCGCCCGGTCTTCGTCGGTCAATGGGCGGGCATCAAAATCCCACAGCCAGTCCGCCAACTCGCCAGGCCGGGCGCCGCGCAACTCCACCTCCACCCCGCACAGGCGGGCGGCGATGGTCGCCTTCCAGATCCGCGGATTGGGCAAATAGGAGAAAATTCGTAGATCAGCCATGTTTTTCATCATTCATGTGGACTTCCGGGAATGGGGATTCTAAAGCATGGAAGGATAATTTTCACCGGAGATGGTTACGAGATGACAATGAAACGCATGGTGCTGGAAATCGGCATGGGCACGGACATCCGCGGCACGGATCCCACCAAGGCCGCCGTCCGGGCCCTTCGCGACGCCCTGTGGCACAACTCCCTGACCATAGCCAATGCCCTGGATCTCGATGTGGATTCCATGCGGGTCACCGTGACCATCGGCGTGCCCCGGCCCGATCAAGTGGACAAGCAGGCCATCCTGGCCGTTCTGCCCCACGGCACGGGCACGGTCGAGGTGGTGGAAGGCGGCTTGGAAATCCCCAACGATGGAGGCACGGACGCCACTTTGATGGCGCACGCCACCGCCGCCGTCTATCTGGACGTGGCATAGGGGGGACGGATCATGACAAAGAAACGCGTGATATTGGAGATGGGCGCCGGCAACGACCTGCACGGCGGCGACTATACCAAGGCCGCCTGCCGCGCCATCGACGATGCCCTGCACCATTCATCCCTGACCATGCTACGCACCCTCGGCGTCGGGGTCGAGGGCATGTATGTGGACGTCACCATCGGCGTGCAGAACCCGGCCGCCGTGGACCGGGACGTGGTGCAGGCCGCCCTGCCCTACGGCACGGTCACAGTGAATGTGGTGAAGGGCGGCTTGGACGTGGCGGACGAAGCCATTGGCGATACCGCCGTCATCGCCTCCGCCGCCCTGGTGGTATCTCTCGAACTGGATTGAACCGTTATCGATAGGTGAAGCTGGCCTTACGCTTCTCCAGAAACGCATCTCGGCCCTCGATATAATCGGCGCCCTGAAAACCTTCGGCCCGCAGGCGGCGGGAGTTGTCGGTTTCATCCACCGCGCCTTCCAGAATTTCACCGACCATGGTCTTCACCGCCCGGATCGTGAATTGGGAGAGGTTGCAGAGGTTCTGGGCGAAGGCAAACGTTTCGGCCTCCAGCTCCTCCGGCGCGAACAGGCGGGTGGCCAGACCGATGGCCAGGGCCTCTTGCGCCTCGATCACCTTGGCGCCCATCAACATTTCCTTGGCCCGGGAGGGCCCGATCAGGTCCGACAGGCGTTTGGTTTCCGACAAGCTGTAGGCGATGCCAAGGCGGGCCGGCGGGATGCAGAATTTCGACGTGGTGTCCGCATAGCGCAGATCGCAGTTCAGGGCGATGGCGCAGCCGCCGCCGAAACAGACGCCGCGCACCATGGCGATGGTCGGCTTGTCCAGGGAGGCGATGGCGTCATAGGCGGTGCGGATCTTGTAGTGATAGGCCCCGGCGCTCTCGGCGGTGGCATGAACAATGGGAAATTCCGAAATATCGGCCCCGGCGGCAAAAGCCCGCGGGGCGGAGGAACGCAGGATCACAACCTTCACATCATCGTCGGCACCGGCCTGGCCGAACAGATCGATGATGCCTTGCCAGACTTCGGCATTCAGGGCGTTCAGCTTGTCGGGGCGGTTCAGCACGATTTCGGCGATCTCGCCGGATTTGGTCATGTAAATCGGATCGTTACTCATGGTCGGCCTTTCCAAAGCGCTATATGATGCGGTGGTCGCATGTTGAATTGGGCATCTTGAGAATCCATGGCAAACTATTCGATCTTCACCCTGGCGCGCAATGCCTTGCAGCGTCACCGCGATTGGCCCCAGGCCTGGCGCAGCCCAAAACCGCGACCGTCCTATGACGCCATCATCGTCGGCGGTGGCGGGCATGGGCTGGCGACCGCCTATTATCTGGCCAAGCGGTACGGCATGCATGACATCGCGGTGCTGGAAAAGGGCTGGATTGGCGGCGGCAACACGGGGCGCAATACCACCATCGTGCGCTCCAACTACCTGAACCCGGAAAGTGCCGCGATCTATGACCATGCCCTGAAACTGTGGGAGGGTTTGAGCCAGGAATTGAACTTCAACGTCATGTTTTCCCCCCGGGGCGTGATTAATCTGGCCCATGATCCGGGCGAGGAACGGGAGTTAATGCGCCGCATCTATGCCAACCAACTGGCCGGCGTCGACGCGGAATGGGTGACCCCGACACAGCTGGCCGAACTGTGCCCGATCCTGAACCTGGACCCCAACATCCGCTATCCCGTCGTCGGCGGCACCTTGCAGCGCCGCGCCGGCGTGGCCCGCCATGATGCGGTCGCCTGGGGCTATGCCCGGGGTGCCGACAAACAAGGCGTGGATATCATCCAGAATTGCGAGGTCACGGGTTTCGATATCCAGGCGGGCCGGATCGAGGGCATGCGGACCTCCCTGGGTGATATTCGCGCGCCCCTGGTGGGCGTGGTAGCGGCGGGGCATTCCTCGGTGCTGGCGGCCATGGCGGGTATTCGCCTGCCCTTGGAAAGCCACCCCCTGCAGGCCCTGGTATCGGAACCCATAAAACCGGTCATGCCCACAGTCATCATGTCCAACAAGGTGCATGCCTATATGAGCCAGTCCGACAAGGGCGAATTGGTGATAGGCGCCGGCATCGATGGCTACACATCCTACGCCCAACGAGGCAGCCTGCCGGTGATAGAGGAGACCATTCGGGCGGTGGTGGAGCTGTTTCCCATCACCTCGCGCTTGAAGATGATGAGGCAATGGGCCGGCATCGTGGATATCTGCCCCGACGCCAGCCCGATCATTTCCGATACGCCCATCGGGGGGCTGTATTTCAACTGCGGCTGGGGCACGGGCGGTTTCAAGGCGACGCCGGGTTCGGGACATCTGTTCGCCCACACCCTTGCGAAAAGAGAACCCCATCCCATCAACGCGCCCTTTGCATTGGAGCGGTTTTATAGCGGCGCCTTGGTGGCCGAGCACGGCGCGGCGGCGGTTGCGCACTAATGGGGGCCCCCTAATGCTGTTGCTGGATTGCCCATGGTGCGGCCCCCGTTCGGAGGAGGAATTTGCCTGCGGCGGTGAAGGTCATATTGCCCGGCCATTGAATTCCGAAAACATGGATGATGCGGCCTGGGGTGATTATGTCTTCATGCGGTCGAACCATAAAGGCGTCTATTTCGAACGATGGCGCCACGGCCTGGGCTGCGGCCGCTGGTTCAACATAGCGCGCAGCACCATCAGCCATGAAATCCTGGCCATCTATCACGTTGGCGATGCCAAGCCGGAATTACCCGAATGAGAGCGCAGATCAATCGCCTGGCCCAGGGCGGCCGCATCGATCGTTCGGAGCATCTGAATTTTCGTTTCGACGGCGAAGCCATGCGGGGACACCCCGGCGATACCCTGGCCTCGGCCTTGCTAGCCAACGGCGTGCAACTGATCGGGCGCAGTTTCAAATATCACCGCCCCCGCGGCCTGATTGCGGCGGGGGGCGAGGAACCCAACGGCTTGGTGCGCCTGCGCACGGGAGGCCGGGCCGAGCCCAATGTGCGGGCCACCGAAGTGGCGTTGTATGACGGCCTGGTGGCGGAAAGCCAGAACCGCTGGCCCAGCCTGCGCTTTGACCTCGGCGCCGTGAACGACCGCCTTTCGCCCCTGTTCCCGGCCGGCTTCTACTACAAGACATTCATGTGGCCGGGCAATATGTGGCCCGCCTACGAGGCGGTGATCCGCCGCATGGCGGGCCTGGGCCGTGCGGCGACGGCGGCCGATCCCGACCGCTACGAAAAACAGTACGCCCATTGCGATGTCTTGGTGGTGGGCGGCGGGCCGGCGGGCCTGGCGGCGGCCCGCATGGCGGGGCGGACCGGGGCGCGGGTTATCCTGGCGGACGAGGGCGCGGAATTCGGCGGTGCCCTATTGGGCAACGACCAGGAAATCGATGGGGCGCCCGGCATGGACTGGGTCGGGGCCATGGCGGCCGAACTCGCCAATTCGGACAATGTGCGTCTGTTGCCGCGCACCACGGTGGCCGGCTATTACGACCATAACGCCCTGACCATGCTGGAACGGGTCGCGGACCATGGGCCGGCGCCCGAACCCCATCAGCCCCGCCAACGTCTATGGCAGGTGCGGGCCAAACAGGTTGTCCTGGCCACCGGTGCCCTGGAGCGTCCCTTGGTGCTGGCCAACAACGACCGCCCCGGCGTCATGCTTGCGGGCGCGGTGCGCGGCTATGTGAACCGCCATGCTGTCCGGCCCGGCCGGCGGGCGGTGGTGTTCACCAATAATGACAGCGCCTATGGCACGGCACTGGATCTTGCCAAGGCGGGCATCGATGTTGCCGCTCTGGTCGACTTGCGCGCGGAAACGCCCTTGGGCTGGGTCGCGGCCCTGGACGATGCCGGGATCGAGATCATGGCCGGCCGCGTGGTCAGCGCCGTCGAGGGACGGCAGGCGGTCGAGGCGGTTCGTGTCGGCAAGTTGAACGATACAGGCACCGGCTTGGTCGGCGGCCTTGGCCGGCGGCTGGACTGCGATCTGCTGTGCCTGTCGGGCGGCTGGACGCCGAGCCTGCATCTGCTCTCTCAATCCGGGGCCAAGCTGTTATGGGACGAGGGCCTGGGCTGTTTCCTGCCCGGCCGTGCCCAACAAGCGGTGCGCGTGGCCGGCGCCGCCAACGGTGCCTTCAGCCTGGGCGATTGCCTGGCCTTGGGCGCGGAAGCCGGCAACCGGGCAGCCAATGACGCCGGCCACCGCCGCCGGGGCCGGGGCCCGCGCCACGCGATGGCGGGGGAGGAACCGGCCCTGACGCCGCCGCTGCCGATCTGGAAAATACCGGGTGACGATGCCGGCAAGGCCTTCGTCGATTTCCAATCCGACGTCACCGCCGCCGACCTGGAACTGGCAGCGCGGGAGGGCTACCGCTCCATCGAGCATGTGAAGCGTTACACCACCACCGGCATGGGCACGGATCAGGGCCGGACATCGAACATCAACGCCCTGGGTATCGTTGCCAGGGCCTTGGACGTGCCCATACCGCAGGTTGGCCACACAATGTTTCGCCCGCCCTTTTCGCCGGTGACGTTCGGCGCCCTGGCCGGAAGGCGCATTGGGCCGCTGTTGGACGCGGTGCGGCGCACGCCCATGCACGGCTGGCATCAGGACAACGGCGCCGCCTTCGAATTGGTGGGACAGTGGCACCGGCCCTATTATTTCCCCCGCGCCGGCGAGGACAAGAATCAAGCGGTGGACCGGGAGGTTTTGGCCGCGCGCACCTCCGTCGCCATCATGGACGCCACCACCCTAGGCAAGATAGACATCCAGGGCGCGGACGCCGCCGAATTTCTCAACCGCATTTACATCAACGGCTGGAAGGGCCTCGCGGTAAGCGGCTGCCGTTACGGCCTGATGCTGGGCGAGGACGGCATGGTGTTCGACGACGGCGTCACCGCCCGCCTGGGTCCGGAGCATTTCCATATGACCACCACCACCGGTGGCGCGGCCCACGTGCTGGACTGGCTGGAAAGCTGGTGCCAGACGGAATGGCCGGAATTACAGGTTTATTGCACCTCCTCCACGGAACAATGGGCGGTCGCCGCCATTTGCGGGCCCATGGCCCGGCCCCTGCTGGCGGAACTGGCCCCGGATTGGGATCTGAGCGCGGAAGCCTTTCCCCATATGACCTGGCAGGATGGCGCGGTAGCGGGCCTGGCGGCAAGGGTCTTTCGCATCGGCTTCACGGGCGAATTGTCGTTTGAGATCAATGTCCCCGCCGGCCACGGCATGGCCCTGTGGAATGCCTTGATGACGGCGGGGCAGAAATACGCGATTACGCCGTTCGGGACCGAGGCCATGCATGTGCTCCGCGCCGAGGTCGGCTTCATCATGGTGGGACAGGAAACCGACGGCACGGTATCACCCCAAGATCTTGGCTTGGGGCGAATGGTCAGCGGCAAGAAGGATTTTCTGGGCAAACGCTCTCTGTCCCGCGCCCATAGCCTGCGCACCGACCGCCCGCAACTGGTCGGCCTGTTGCCCCAAGACACAAATCTTCGTCTGCCAGAGGGCGCCCAATTGATCGGCGGTGCCGATCCCTCGCCACCACAATTGGCCATGGGGCACGTGACATCAAGCTATCGCAGCCCCAACTTGGGCCGTACCTTTGCCCTGGCGCTGCTCCACGGTGGCCATGAACGTCATGGGGAGACCATATATGTGGCCTTTGACGGTCAGGCGGTGCGGGCGGAAGTGACGGCGCCCCGCTTTCTGGATCCGGGAGCGCGGGCCAAATGAGCCAAGCACGACACGAACCCCTGGCCCACCTGGCCCTCCGCGCGCCAATTAGTGCTGCGTCAGACGATGCCGCGGCAGATGATGCCACGGTAACCGGCGATGCATCAGGGGTTGCGGGCGTGACAATGGCGGCCCTGCCTTATCGCCCCTCGTTAATCCTGCGCGGGGAAAGCGATGATGCGGCATTTTTGCAAGGTTGCCGAGGCGCCTTGGGTTTCGATCTACCCGTGGCGCCCAATCATGGGGCCATGTCAGACGGCATTGCGGCCCTGTGGCTGGGTCCCAGCGAATGGCTGGTCCTGGGTCGGGGGTGCGGGAAGCGGCTGGCCGAAACCTTGGCCGGTTGCCGCCATGCCCTGGTCACCAATGGCGATGGCCAGCAGGTTATCGCCCTGTCGGGGCCGCGCGGGGGGGACGTCCTGGCAAAGCTGTGTCCCCTCGATCTGGCCGGCGGGGCGCTGGGACCGGGGCGCTGCACGCGCAGCGTTCTTGCCGGCATCGCCATGACCCTATGGATCCGGCCCGGCGGCGTATATCATATACATGTGGGACGCAGTTTCGCCGATTATGCTTGGCGCATCCTGGCCGATGCAGGCTTGGAGTACGGTATGGCCGCAGTGGCCATGGTGGACGTGGTGGCTATGGCGGACGCGGACCCCGTGGTGGACGTCGAATAAGATATTATTCCGGTTCCGCCGTCTCGTCGATGCCCGGCTCTTCCAAATCTTCCAAAACAGCCTTGGCCCGTTC
>Ga0315334_10002974_pt1 | contig 10598 bp, 8 predicted proteins | sample M150034915metaG_FD_205555 | JGI IMG/M metagenome (GOLD analysis project Ga0315334, IMG submission 205555) | Ammonia-oxidizing marine archaeal communities from Monterey Bay, California, United States - M1 500m 34915 | ecosystem: Environmental > Aquatic > Marine > Intertidal zone | place: USA... | reverse complement strand
TTAGATTCAGGTGACTGTGCTGTTTCCTCGTCGCCAGAGCACCCAATAAAGAGAACTGAAGCTAGGAACAACAGTCCAGTTTGGCGTAGGCAAAGTGATGTTGTATTGAGGATAGCCATAAGTAGATTACTTTCTTAATTGTTGATCTCAAACGATATTCAATTGTATAAATTGTACTACGCACAACATTATAGGTAGTTCAGACGTTCAATAACATGTTATTTCTACAACTGGCGAATAACTTCTATAATTGTTCGTACCATTATCCCGCTAGCTCCACCATCGACCCATTTCTTAGGTGAGTCTGCGAAGGCGGGACCAGCAATGTCCATATGTGTCCAAGAAACTTCTGCGACGAATTCCTCAAGAAATTTTCCGGCGGTAATCGCACCACCCCAGCGCCCTGCACCGATATTGCGCAGGTCAGCGACTTTACTTTGCAGTTCGGTTGCAAATTCTTTAAACATGGGAAGTTGCCAGACTTGCTCGCCCGTAACTGCTGCCGCACGAGTTATATCATCACACCAATCTTGATCATTCGTCATGAAGCCCGTGACGTTCAATCCTAGAGCAACACAGCAAGCGCCGGTTAGTGTGGCAAGATCGATCATATGCGCTGGTTTTTGCCCAATTGCGACATCCAATACATCGGCTAACACAAGTCGACCTTCGGCATCAGTATTGAGCACTTCGATTGTTTTGCCATTGCGAGCTGTAATGACATCGCCGAGTCGATAGGCATTTGAACTCACCATATTTTCAACGAGTCCCACGAGTCCAATGACGTGGCATGGGAGATTGAGTTGCGAGATTGCTTGCATCGTGCCAACGACGGTTGCTGCACCTGCCATATCACATTTCATGGTTTTTTGGCCATCGGATGGTTTTAGCGACAAGCCACCGCTGTCATAGGTAACTCCTTTACCCACCAATGCGAGTTGAGGGTCGGCAACATCGGATCCACGATAACGCATGATTACGAGACGAGCTTCTCGAGCAGAACCTTGGGCTACAGCCAGCAGTGCCCCACACTTTTCTTCAGCTAATTTTGCAGCATCCCAGACCTCGATTTCTAGCGAGGTGGTTTCGCCTAGACTTTGGATTTGTTCGGCGAAAGTTTCGGGGTATACCATGTTGGGAGGACCGTTAACTAGGTCACGAGTTAAGTTAATGCCCTGAGCGATAATCACACCATTTTCAACGGTCGATTTGTCACTAGTCGCCCAGAGAATGTTGTCCGGTGTGTAAAGATCATGTTTGCTACGGCAGATGTCCTGACCATGGCAACCGACCAGACTACCGCTGACCGCTGTTTCAAGCGCGGCGGCGTCGCATTCGGGGAAATAATAAGCAACAGTATCGCGTTGTTTAGCTGCCAGTGTATTCGCAGCAGCTCCAGCGGCTTTGAAATACGAGATATTTTCAGGCGAATCACAACTACCGAGGCCGACAAGGATGACGACGGGAGCTTTGATTCCGCTGGGCGCTAACCAAGATGTTGTAACTCCAACTTTTAAGCTAGCTTCGTTGGCGTCAATCATACGCTGTAAAGCCCCGTCAGTTTGGGTGTTTAACTCTTGGGCAGGTCCTGTTAGTTCACTACCGCCAAGAGTAACAACAATGGCATCGACGTCGATTAAATGTAGCGGTTCTTGGGTGATTGCGGTTGCCATGGTGTCGAAATCCTCGTATTGATAGCGTAATATGTTGGTGAGTATTTATTGAATAACATTGAGCAGGCTTTATTTTAGCGTGATGGATTTCGCATGCGAGTACCCTATACGTAGAATCAGAGGTTTCGGCCACACGTCATATTTCGTTGTTAATTCACTTGGCGCTGGTACGATACTATGAATACAGCGGCGACCGATTGATGACTAGCAATGTGTGGTAAGAGATACGATGGCAGTGAATAGCCTTGGAAAATGTTTACGTGAATTGGAGTCGCAAGGCTTCTTATTGCGGTATGAGCACGTAGCCGACCCATATTTAGAGATTGCTGAGATTCAGCGTCGCGTGTTTGCCAACAACGGACCGGCAATCCTGTTTACCAACGTAAAAGATTGTCAGTTTCCCGTTGTTTCCAATCTATTTGGAACTCTAGAGCGTAGCCAATTTATTTTTCGTAATTCACTTGAGCAGGTCCGCCGTTTGGTTCAAGCCAAGGTAAACCCGAGTCAAATTTTAAGGCGGCCTTGGCGGCATGTAGGGTTGGCCCGACAAGCGCTGAAGATGAATCCCAAACGTTGTTCCCGCGGATCGGTATTAAAGCATCGATGTGAATTGAGTGACTTGCCGAAAATTCAAAGTTGGCCTCGTGATGGTGGCCCGTTTATTACGCTACCTCAAGTCTTCTCGCAACATCCAAAACAGGATGGCTTATTACAGTCAAATTTAGGGATGTATCGAGTGCAACTGGCGGGCGGTGATTATCTTGCAAATCAAGTTGGATTGCATTATCAGATTCATCGAGGGATTGGAGTGCATCAGCAAGCCGCAAATGAATTAGATAAACCACTGAAAGTAAATATTTTTGTAGGTGGTAGTCCGGCGATGACAGTGGCTGCGGTGATGCCGTTACCAGAGGGTATGAGTGAATTAACATTTGCCGGTGTACTCAATGGTGAACGGATCAAGATGATTTGTCGGACAGGTGAGTTACCAATATATGCAGACGCAGATTTTTGTATTCAAGGGGAGATTGTTCCAAACGAGTTAAAGCCAGAAGGCCCGTTCGGTGATCACTTAGGGTATTACAGTTTGTCGCACGATTTCCCAGTAATGCGTGTAAATAATGTATTTCATCGTGAAGGTGCAATATGGCCATTCACGGTTGTTGGTCGCCCGCCTCAAGAAGACACTCGGTTTGGCGAGCTCATACATGAAATCACTGGGCCTGTGATTCCTGCGGTTTTACCAGGAGTGAAAGCGGTCCATGCTGTGGATGCAGCCGGTGTCCATCCATTATTGTTGGCTATTGGCAGTGAACGTTATACACCGTTTAGCGAAGTGGACCATCCGCAGGAACTATTGACGCAAGCGCATGCGATTTTGGGACAGGGACAATTGTCTCTGGCAAAGTACTTGTTCATGTTGAATGATGCTGATGTTCCAAGTTTGGATATTGGCCAGATAGAATCGTTTTTGTTAGAGGTGCTGCAGCGAGTTGATTGGCGTCGAGATTTGCATTTTTCAACCAATACGACGATTGATACGTTGGATTATTCAGGTACAGCGTTAAATCAAGGATCCAAATTAGTCGTTGCAGCTGCCGGTAAAATTAAACGCGATCTGACGAGCAACCTATCGACACCATGTTCGTTACCAGCAGGATATACAGAAGCCTGTGTTGTGATGCCGGGTGTATTGGCTATTCAGGGTCCGCCGGCGGGTGAAGACTATGTTCAACAAGTAAACGATTTTTGCCGGCAACTAGGTAACGATCACAGCATAAATATTTTTCCGCTGATCGTTATCGTAGATGAAAGCCAACCCCTAGTGAATGATCTCAATGAGTTTTTGTGGGTGACATTTACTCGCAGCAACCCAGCCGTGGACGTGCATGGTCTCGGTGCGTCGATTAACAATAAGCACTGGGGTTGTACCGGTTCGCTGGTAATTGACGCTCGCCGCAAGCTGCATCATGCTCCGCTATTAGAAGTTGATGCGGAGACTTGCAGTCAAGTGGATAATATTGCCTCTAGTGGGCACGCAATATCTAGGTATCTGTAACCACGAATACTGTAAGGATATCCTCCTGCGGCAGGCCGCCCCTCGGCGATATAAAGTGCGGGTGAGAGGATTCGAACCTCCACGGGATTAACTCCCACATGGCCCTCAACCATGCGCGTCTGCCAGTTCCGCCACACCCGCTTCTAGAGGATTCTTTCTAGATTATTTCAAAATAGGTTAATCATCAAGTGCTAGGGATTGTATTTACTTAAGTCCGGCGCGGGTTATTCCGGTTAGTTGGGTTTCGCCAAACGTGCTGATGGTGACTTGTAGTGTATGCCTCCTTTTGGGGGATTCCAGTCACGTAGAACGGTTGTCAGCGTCGATGAGTTGTTTTACCGGCAATGGAAATCCTAGAAATGCTGAATACACTTTGATCCCCGCAAGATTCCCCGATGGAATGAGGAATCTTGCAAGCACCTCGCCTGTCTAATCTCTTCATTATGTTGCACCCCCACTCTCCTACACTAAAGTTAATCCCAGCTAAACCAGTTGACTTGGACGCTTTAAAAACATCGCGCTATCAACCTCCGCAACTGACGGAGAACGAACTAGCTCGTCAAACCAATGACCTTACGATACAGGCACTTGCAGGTGGGTTAAGTATATTAGAAGCGAACTTCGCTGCTACCTATCTCTTGGATGCTGACACACGATACTTAACCCTCGGTCCCTTCTGCGGTGCACAAACTGAGCTGGCAAATATTGGTGTGCGGATGTTACAACAAGCGACTACAGATCTCGAAGCACTTACCGGGCACGTAGTGACCCTAACAACGGCAGACCGCGTAAAACAATGCAACGCACCAATGGACGCAGCGTCTGCGGTGTGTGTCCCACTGGTTGTTCAAGATACACCGATTGGAACGTTGTGGTTCTCATTTGATAGCCCACGGGTATTTGATGATAGTGAATTGATGTTAATTGAGCTGATTGCAGCTATGTCGGCTAACTATTTTACGGCGATCTTTCATGGTGGTCATCACCTTGTCGATGATCAGCTGATCAAAATGGCTCAAAATTGGCAACAAAGTAGCCGGTTGCCTATTATTTGCGCTCACGCTAAGTGGCAAGTGCAAGGCAGGCATCTTGATGATACAGCCATCAGTCGTCATTATTATGATTGTCAGCAAACCGAGCATGGGATCAGCGTATCTTTGGCGCATTCCCAAGGGTGTTCGCTTGAGGCTCTGTTGTCGATTAGCGTAGTTGGCAATACTTTGCAACGGATGGTTGCGGTGACAAGTGATCCCGCGGAAATACTCGAACGAACAAACTCTAGTATTTGGGGAGGCGCTGCGGGCGAACAATTTGCGGATGCCTTGCAGATTGCGCTAGATACGGATACGGGTCGAATCACGTATAGTTGCGCTGGTGAGATGATCTTACTGGTTGTGACTCCGGAGGGCATCGAAGTTTTAGAGAACCTCTCGCCAGAAATCGGCATTATGGACTATGGCGAATATGAAAACCGCTGTCACATTATGCAGTCGGGAGATTTATTGGTTGCCTTGACAGAATGTGGCTTCAATCATGATCGTAGCTGGGTTGACGAACTACAAGCGATTACGTTGGCATCAAATTCAAAGATGACAGTAGCCAAATTGATCGAGAGCATTGAATCAATACAGTGTGATCATGAGCGACAGCGTTTGACAACTTGGGCCGAAAGCGATCGAGCCATGCTGGTGATGCAATACGTCGGTTAGGCGACAACGATTAACGTTTCGAGAACTGAGAGCCTCGACGAGCACCATGCAAACCAGGCTTTTTTCGTTCGCTCATTCTTGAGTCACGAGTTAGGAAGCCACCGCTACGTAGAGCGAGGAAGTTTTCTTCATGGTGGCTGACCATAGCTCGAGCCAAGCCCATTCGAACAGCACCAGCTTGTCCGGTTGTGCCGCCACCGCTGCATCGTACTATCACGTCGACATCATCAGTGTTACCAGTTAGTTCCAATACTTCTAATACAGCCCGACGATTTTGAGCAAATTTAAAGTATTCTTCAAAAGGGCGTTTGTTGACGGTGATCTGACCTGTACCAGGACGAACACGGACACGAGCGACAGATGATTTACGGCGTCCAGTTCCAAGACTGTCTTGATTGGATTTACATTTTCTTACAACTGCTGGCATCTTATTTATTTACTTCATTTAGAGGTGTGAAAAATTAGGCCAATTCACGAGGCTGCGGGTTTTGCGCCTGATGAGTATGATCGGGGCCAACGAAAACCTTTAGTTTGGTCAACATTCTACGCCCTAGTTTGTTCTTGGGTAGCATACGACGAACAGCTTCGGTAAGAATAAGTTCTGGTGACTTTTCTTGTCGCTTTCCAGCGGTAATGGATTTCTGCCCCGTGTAGCCAGTGTACCAAGTGTATGTTTTTTGTTCCCACTTCTTACCACTGAACGTAACTTTTTCTACATTCACTACGACGACAAAATCGCCAGTATCAACATGTGGTGTATAAGTCGGTTTATTTTTGCCCATGAGGATCACTGCAATTTTAGAAGCAAGGTGTCCTACTCCCTTTTCTGCAGCGTCTACGAGCCACCAATCTTGGGTGACTTCATTAGGTTTCGCCATGTAGCTCTTTTGGGCGACCAACGTACTGTCCTCATATATGGAAAATTGTATTAAATTAGTGGAAACAGCCGATTCTAACCCCGTAAATTAGACCTAACAAGGGCTAATTAATACTTTTAGTTTGTTGTTTTTCAACGGTGATACACTCAAGATATACTGACTTTCCGATTAGGTCAAATGGTCTGATCTGCGACACACTGCAACAATTGCATTACTGTTCGGCCTATACGGAAATTGGTTCGTTGGGTATCTTGTGGAGGACACAATCAATACAAACGCACGACAAAACAAGATAAAGAAGAAGCGATGAAAGCAGTAGTCCTGAAAGAACGATTTCCTGATGAACGACGAGTTGCATTGTTGCCCGACAATGTTCAAAAGCTACAAGCCGCAGGTTATGAAATACTTGTTGAACGAGGAGCTGGTCTTGGTTCATCGATTACGGATGAAGATTATTCAGCGGCTGGCGCACAGTTAATTGATCGCGAGGAAGCTTCCTCCGCCGATATTCTCTTGCAAGTTCGCAGTGCGGGTGCGAATACGGTCAACGGCGATGATGATGTTCAATTAATGCATGCCGGACAAATTGTAATTGGAATGTGCGATCCACTAGGTAACGCAGCATCGATTGGTATGCTAGCAGAACAAGGTGTCAGTCAAGTTGCCCTTGAAATGGTACCGCGCATTAGTCGAGCTCAAAGTATGGATGTACTGAGCTCGATGGCAACGATTGCGGGATATCGTGCTGTGTTGCATTCGGCTTTCGAACTACCTCGAATGTTCCCGCTAAATATGACCGCCGCCGGTACTTTGAAGGCCGCTAAAGTATTTATTATCGGAGCGGGCGTTGCTGGGTTGCAAGCCGCAGCAACTGCGAAGCGGCTAGGTGCTGTCGTCTCAGCCTATGATGTGCGCCCCGACTGCCGCGAACAAGTGGAAAGCATTGGCGCTCGTTTCGTTGAAGTGCAATTAGAATCGGATGATGCTGAAGACGAAGGTGGATACGCCAAACAACAATCCGAAGAGTTTCTTGTCAAACAACGAGAATTGATGGCTGAATTGGCTGCTGAAAGTGATGTGGTTATTACTACGGCTGCAATCCCAGGGCGGCAATCACCGCTATTGATAACAGCCGATGCCGTGGCCACAATGAAGCCAGGTAGTGTTATCGTTGACCTCGCCGCAGAACGCGGTGGTAATTGTGAACTAACACAAGCCGATGAAACAGTGGTGGTTCATAACGTGACGATTCTGGGACCCACAAATCTCCCTTCGGAAATCCCCAACCACGCAAGCCAGATGTTTGGCAATAACATAACTAAGTTTTTGCTGCATCTTGTCAATGACGAAGGTGAAGTTAGTTTGGATTTGGAAGATGAAATCATCCAAGGTTGTTTAGTATCTCATGACGGTCAAGTTATCCATGAACGCATCACCTCGATGTTAGGTATCGAAATTAAAGAGATCGATCGAAGCGATGTGGAGTCTACACCTGCGGAAACTGCAGAAGCAGACGATGAAGATTTAGATGCGGACGAAGTGGATGCGGACGAGTACAGCCATGATGACGACGAAGATCTAGATGCGGACTTGGAACTAGAAGAGGTGGACGCAGCGGAAGTAGATTTCGATGACGAAGTGGAGGCGGACGAGTACAGCCATGATGACGACGAAGATCTAGATGCAGACTTGGAACTAGAGGAGGTGGACGCAGCGGAAGTAGATCTCGATGACGAAGTGGATGCAGACGAGTACAGCCATGATGACGACGAAGATCTAGATGCGGACTTGGAACTAGAAGAGGTGGACGTAGCGGAAGTAGATTTCGATGACGAAGTGGATGCGGACGAGTACAGTCATGATGACGACGAAGATCTAGATGCGGACTTGGAACTAGAAGAGGTGGATGCAGCGGAAGTGGATGCTGATGAGTACAGCCATGACGACGACGAAGATCTAGATAGCGATAACGACGAGCAAGAATATGATTTTTATAAAGACTCGCAAAACGAATAAAAGAAAAGTAAACACAATGAATTTAGAAAAACGATCCAAATTAATCATTATGCTCGGAGCGTGCCTGTTTCTGTTTACAGGATTGCTGCTAGCACAAGAAACCCCATCCTCGGTGTTGGAAAACGAGCCAACGGAACAAACTAGCGATACACCCGCGGTTGTCGCTGATAGCGACGACGCTGCCGCTGATCATAAATATGCCATGCTGATGGCCGGTTTGACAATTTTTGTTATTTCTATTTTTGTAGGAGTGGAAGTCATCACTAAAGTTCCACAAAAATTACATACTCCGTTGATGTCAGGTTCCAATGCCGTTAGTGGGATTACTATTGTGGGAGCGATTCTTGTTTCGGCTGATTGTGCAAACGTTAAAAATGGGCTTGCTGTCGTTCTCGTTGGCATTGCGGTAATGCTGGCGATGATAAATGTAGTTGGTGGTTTTGGCGTGACGCATCGTATGTTGAGCATGTTTACGAAACGCAAAAAAGCGCCAACAACTTAGCGGCACAAGTTACCTAGGAATTGGCGGACGACGAAACTAATTTTTTTAAGGTTGAATCACAGTGGATTCGAAAGTAATTTACGACGCATTTTATCTATTCGCGGCGATCTTGTTTATTCTCGGGGTCAAGTTAATGGCACACCCGCGGACCGCGCGACGGGGGAACATGCTTGGCATCCTAGGAATGACGATCGCTATCGTTATTTCCATAATGAAAGCCAATAAACAATTAGAGTTCATGGTGCCATTTACGTTATTTGTGATTGGCCTATGTTGTGCGATCGGCATATTGTTCGGCGGAATTCTGGCGACCCGCGTCAAGATGACCGAAATGCCACAACTGGTTGCTGTTTTTAATGGGATTGGCGGTTTAGCTTCTGTATTGGTTGCTGGTGCAGCTTTGATTGTTGCTATCGATATATCCGTTGATGAAAAAATCGCAACGGCACTGTCTGGTTTTATTGGGTCGATTACTTTTATTGGGAGCGCAGTAGCAGCTGGAAAACTTCAGGAATTAAAGTTCTTCAAGAAGGGTTTTCCACTACCATCGTTTTTACGTCATATTCTTAACCTTGCATTAGTGTGTGGTTGCGGCTGGGCAGGCTATTCACTGTTAACCGCTACTTCGGATCACGCGGTTTTGTTGTACGTTGCCATTTGCGGTTTAGGATTTATCTTGGGATACACACTAACCGCTCCCATTGGTGGTGCGGATATGCCGGTCGTGATTGCATTGTTGAATTCGTATTCGGGTTTAGCAGCATCCGCAACAGGATTCGTCATCGGCAGTAATATCTTGATTATCGCGGGGTCGTTGGTCGGCGCCTCGGGTATTATTTTAACGAGCTTGATGTGTGTGGCGATGAATCGCAGTCTATTGAGTGTATTATTTGGCGGTGGCAAAGCAGGTGTTGATATCGACGCGGACGAAGTCTATGCAACGGTGAAACGCACCACGGCTGATGATGTTGCGATGATGGCTGATATGGCCGAGCGAGTGGTGGTTGTGCCGGGGTATGGAATGGCCGTAGCACAGGCTCAGAACGCCGTGAGCGATATGGCGCAAATACTTGAGGAGCGAGGGGTGACCGTCGAATATGCGATTCATCCAGTGGCGGGTCGGATGCCAGGGCATATGAATGTACTACTCGCCGAAGCTGACGTAAATTACGAACAACTTAAAGAGCTCGAAGAGATTAACCCAACATTTGAAACGGTTGATTTAGCCATTGTGCTGGGAGCGAATGATGTTGTAAATCCAGAAGCTCGAAAAGAGGGAACAGTGATTTCTGGCATGCCGATTCTAGATGTTGATAAAGCTCAACAAGTGGTCGTCATTAAACGTAGTTTGGGCCCAGGCTATGCTGGTATTCCCAATCCCTTATTTGCTCAAGACAATACATCGATGTTATTCGGCGATGGTCGCGAAGCCATCCAGGAAATTATTACGGCACTAAAAGAGCTATAGTCCGTTTGTGGTTTGGCGAAATCGCTCTGTGACGCCACAGACGTTGAATGTCCTAACTGTGAATGTCATCACATGCGTGGTGGTGATAGCTCTCGATTACTGATCATTGAGTTAGCGGCCCATGTATTTGCTTAGCGATACCCAAGTTGACAACTGTGTGAACCGGTCGCGACGAATTCTTCTCATCGGCTTATTCGTGTTGGTACTTCCTTTTCTTTTACCACACGGATGGGGGATCGGTTTGTTTACCGGATTTATGCTGATGTCATTCGGAATCTATGCCGTTTGGTTTC
>Ga0315334_10002973_pt1 | contig 10599 bp, 10 predicted proteins | sample M150034915metaG_FD_205555 | JGI IMG/M metagenome (GOLD analysis project Ga0315334, IMG submission 205555) | Ammonia-oxidizing marine archaeal communities from Monterey Bay, California, United States - M1 500m 34915 | ecosystem: Environmental > Aquatic > Marine > Intertidal zone | place: USA... | reverse complement strand
GAATCTGACCAATAAAGAGTTTGTAAATTCACTAGGCCTAAAATCATTTTGGCATAATGGAGGTACAATGACAACTGGTCTCGATGGGCAGGTATATGCAGTTATTGGTGATCAGGGAGCTGGGCAAGAGGATTCAACAGATATACGGACACTTGCTCAAAACACTAATGAAGGTGAATTCAATGATACCGGGGTTATTATTAAAGTTGGATTAGATAAGGAAATTATAAAACCAAAAAATTCAGAGAACCCCTTAGATCATTATCATGCGATAGGAATAAGAAATAGTTTTGGATTAGCTATAGATCCTGTCACTGGAAATCTATGGGACACCGAAAATGGTCCAGATTATTTTGACGAAATTAATTTAGTTCCAGAAAATTTCAATAGTGGCTGGGCAGTAGCAATGGGTCCCGCATCAGAAGATGAGAGAGCGAAAGTTTTGAATTTTAATAAATATACATATGAGGATCCAAAATTCAGTTGGGAAAAAACTATTGCCCCTACCGGTTTGGTATTTGTTGATTCTGAATCATTTGATAAATATAGAAATGAATTGCTTGTCGCAACTTGTAATGGAGAAATTTATAAATTCAAATTAAATGATAGTCGTGATAATTTTGTTTTTGATTCTCCTCATTTACAAGATTTAGTCGCAAATTTGATCAAAAGTGAATCTGGAGAGAATATTGTTGAGCCATTAGACGAAATAGCATTCGGAGATGGATTTGGATGCATCACGGATATAAAATTTGGGCCTGATGGTAATTTGTACATAGTATCACTATCTGATAATATGATTTATCGAATAATTCTAAACCACTAATTAATTGATTTTACAATTCAATAATACTCTTTAAGATCCTTTCTAATCCTTCTCCGTCAATTAACTTTCTGCCAGAATAATACATTTTTTCCCTAATTGAATAATCAGAAAGTTGTAAAATATAATTTTCAAGATTTGAGAAATCATCATCCCAATAACCATAATTTATACCGAAACCATTTTTTTCCATTTCAATTGCTGTTTTTATTTGATATTTATCAACTGGGATGAAAATAGATGGGATGCCTAAGCATGCAAGCTCATATGAAGTGATACCAGAAGAAGATATTACAAGATCTTGATTAGAAAATAAACTAGCCAAATTTTTTTCATTACGAATAATTTGAAAATTTTGGTTGTTGGGAATAAGTTTCTTCAATTTTTCTAGATTATTATAAGATGGACCTAATACAATAGTTAGATTATAACTCTTATCAAAAAAATAAGGAGTTAGTTGTAAAGTTAAATCAGAATCATCACTTCCACCAAAAATTAGAAGTATTTTTTGTAATTTTTTATTTAATAAAACATGATCACGAGCAGTTTTAAATTCTGAACGTAAAATAGTGAATTTTTTACCGAGAAAAGATTTGGTTGTATTTATATCAATTATATAATTTTGAAAATCAGGTACAATTGAACCATTAATTAGTATGTCAGAAATAATTTTTTTGTTTCCTAGATCATCAAGAGTAATTATTTTACAAACATCTTTCAGTGATTCGCTATATATTTGATTATCAAACGGCAAATCAATAATCAGTTTTGAAATATTTTTTGATAAAATTTTACATTCGTCGATTTTTCTCTGTTCACTACTTGATCCTAATATTTGATAAGGAAAATTTTTCCCACTCAAATGAGACTCAGTTTCTTGTAGATTATTCACTAAAAATATAACTTTAAAATTTTTTTCAATTAATTTTTCAGCAATTGACAAGCATCTAAAAAAATGACCAGAACCAATATCATTTCCAACATCAACACGAAAACCAAAATCAAAGTGCATTTTTGATACTAAATAATAATGGATATAACATAGTAATTATTCTTAACTTCTTTATGAATTTTAGTTCTAACAGGCAAACGTGATATAAAATAATCAATTAAATCCATACTATAAAATGTGTTGTAAAGTTAATTAATGATATATAAGATAAATAAAAATCTAGGGATAATCATTCTGATTCAAAATGAATAATAAAAAAATACTAGTTGTGGGTGGTGGTTTGAGAGGAATAATTATTTCCGATAGATTAAGCAAAAATTACAAAGTTGATCTTATCGAAAAACTTCCACATATTGGAGGTATACTTTTTTCAGAAAATTGGAATGGGTTTTACCTAGATAAAGGTATACACATGTTTGATAATGTTAATGATGAAGATACCAAATTATTCCAGAAAATTTTAAAAAATAAATTTTTAAAAACATCTGTAAAAGCTGGATCAAGGATTACAAATGTAACATCTGAACAGGTAGCAGTACCTGATTTTACTACTTTAAACCAAAATATTCAAAAAAAAATTACCTATGAATTATTTCAGTGTACGTATACAGAGAAAAAATCAAAAAATCTTCATGAATTCCTGATCAATAGATATGGTAAAACTGCAGGAAAATATTTCATAACTGCCGCTAAAAAATATTTTGCCATTGACCCAAAACAACTAAGTCCCGATGCGCATAAAAATAATCCACTGAGCAGAGGGAGATTTTTTAATGATGAAATAACTATGTTTTTAAAAAAATTTAAAGAGTTTGATAACAAAATTGCTCTGCCAGTTTACAACAAACCAATGCAATGGCATAAAGATGTTTCAGATAAAAGATATAGATATTTTTATCCAATGAATAAAGGCCTAAGAGGATTTTGTGATAATGCAGTAGAATATTTAGAAAAAAATAATGTTGATGTTCAAACTGATACTTATTTGACAAAAATTACAAAGAAAAATAAAAAAATAGAATGTAATCTATCGAATGGAACGAAAAAAGAATATAATTATATCGTATGGACGATAAATCCAGTAAATTTACTAAAGATGATTTCTAAGCGGAAATCCATAATAAATTCAGGAATACATAATGTACCAATGGTTATTTTTTATTATATAGTAGATATTAAAAATATAAATGATTTTACATATGTTCAGGACTTCACCAAAGACACAATTGCCTTTTTAGGTGCAGTCACAGGAATGGTGGGGAAGCAAATTATCAATAATAAAACATACATCGATGTAGAAATTCCAACTAAAATTAATTCAAAAATTTGGGAACATCCTGAACAATTTTATGAAAAAATCTGGAAAGATGTTATAAAAATGGGAATTGTGAAAGGTAAAATGCCTAAAAATAAAAAATTTGTAAAAACACCAATTTCATTTAGAGCATTACGTAAAAATTATAAAGAAAAAAATGATAAAATTGAAAAAGAAATTAAACATTTTTCAAATAAAATCATACTTCTCGAACAAGAAAATGCTCAATTATTCAAAATATTACAATCATTTAAAACGAAAAAAATAATAAAATGATTACTTGCATTATTCAAGCACGGATGGGATCTACCAGACTACCTGGAAAAGTTATGAAGAAACTTACTGATAACAGCAAAGTTATAGATTTTGTAATTGATCAATTAAAATATTCCAAAATAATTGAAAAAATTATCGTAGCAATTCCTGATTTAGTTGAAGATGATATAATCTACAATCATCTACGTTCTAGAAAAATTCAAACATATAGAGGTTCATCAAGAAATGTTCTTGATAGATATTATCAATGTGCTAAAAATATATCCGGTTCTACTATTGTTAGAATAACTGCTGATTGTCCATTAATTGATCCAGAAATTGTTGATAAAGTAATAATGAAATTTATTAAAAATAAGTTTGATTATGTTGCAAATATACATCCTAGAACATTTCCGTATGGAACTGAAACTGAAGTATTTTCATTTAACGCATTAGAGGCAGCATGGAATGGAACTAATGATGATTTTGATAGAGAACATGTAACTCCTTATTTTTACAAAAATCCTAATAAATTCAACATCGGTAATGTAAGCCAGGAAAAAAATCAATCAAATTACAGATGGACTGTAGATTATAAAAATGATTTAGAATTTGTCAAATATGTTGCGAATAAAATTATAAAAAAACCAATTTTAACAAATGACATCATAAATTTAATAATTAAAAATCCAGATATATTAAAAATAAACGAAAATCATAACTAGGTATATTCGGAGAATTATATATTGCAAACAATAACAATAGATAACTGTAAAATAGGAAATAATTATCCACCGTTCATTATTGCTGAAGCAGGAATAAATCATAATGGAGATATCGATAAAGCCTTGAAAATGATTGATATTGCAAAAATATCTGGAGCCGCTGCGATTAAATTTCAAACTTTCAAAGCTAATGAATTTATTGCTGATGAATCATTAACTTTCACGTATAAATCTCAAGGGAAAACAATAACTGAATCACAATTAGAATTATTCAAACGCTGTGAATTAAAACGAGATGATTTTTTTGAAATTAAAAAAAAGTGTGATAAAGAGAATATTGTGTTCTTATCCACTCCACAAAACAAAAGCGATCTAGATTTATTACTTGAAATTGGTATTCCGGCAATTAAAGTTGGCTCTGATGATTTCACAAATACTCCTTTATTGACAAGCTATTCTACAACTGGATTACCATTAATCATTTCATGTGGCATGGCAAGTTTTGATGAAATTAAAGAAACATTGGATGTGTTGGGTTCTCTAGAAAAATATCCTACTATACTGATGTTAACTACCTCTCAATACCCTACTCCGCCAGACAGTGTTAATCTATTAAAATTCAAAAATTTATCAGAACAATTTCCTGGACTCATTTTAGGATATTCTGATCACACTCAAGGAATATTGGCATCTTCTTTGGCTACAGCATTTGGTGCAAAGGTATTCGAAAAACATTTTACATTAGATAAAAATTTACCAGGACCTGATCACTGGTTTTCAGAAGACCAGACTGGTTTAAAATTATGGGTTGATTCAATAAGAACTGCTCATCAAATGATGGGTTCCGGTGAATTAATACCTACAAAATATGAAGAAGAAATGAAAGTTTTAGCTAGAAGAAGTATTGTATCTTTGTGTGATATAGAAAAAGATGAAGTATTTACTGAAAATAATATTGGTTCGAGACGTCCTGGTAATGGATTACCACCTACCATGATTGACAAAATCTATGGAAAAACGTCTATTAAAAAAATACGTAAAGGTCAATTACTTAAAACAGGTGATTTTCTTTAATGGATGTTAAGGAATTTGAGGAATTATTATCAAAACATATTTCTTTCAAAAAGAATCCTTTTCATCCTTTAGTTTGGATTATAGGTGAACCAAAAATTGGAAAAAATGTTTACATTGGTGGCATGTCTGAAATTTATGCGAAAGGTGCTAACGTAATAATTGAAGATAACTGTGATATTGCCTCTTTTGTAACAATTAATTGTGCAGACTCGCATAAAAAAACCATTGAAAAATCTGATAGTATTGAACATAAAGACATAAGATTGGAACAAAATGTGTTTGTTGGTTCTCATTGTGTAATAAAGGGTGGTGCTCATATTGGACATCATTCTGTTGTTGCTGCTGGATCTATAGTTGATGGGAAAAAGATACCACCATATTCCCTTGTTAGTGGAAATCCTATGAACATTAAAGAGGGATATTATAAGAATAAAAAATAGATTGGAAAAATGATTTCCCATAATAGGCCAACTTTAGGAAAGGAGGAAGAAGATGCAGCATTACGTGTTATACAATCTAACCAATTATCACAGTCTCATGAGGTTGAATCATTTGAAAATGAATTCTGTAATTTTATTGGTCTTCCAAATGGACATGCTGTTGCACTTTCAAGTGGAACATCCTCTTTGTTTGTATCATTATGGGCATTAAATGGTTACAAGAAAAAAATTTTATTTCCAAATTATGTCTGTTCTGCATTAAGGCATGCTGTAGGAATGATACAGGGAACTGAAGTATTAGTTGACAACATAGAAAATTCACCAAATTTGGATATGCAAAAAGTAAAAACATCTTCACATGATATTGAAATAATTCCACATATGTATGGGATTCCAATTAAATTAACTAAGACGAATAATTCCTCCATAATAGAAGATTGTTGTCAATCTTTGGGTGCAAAAGTAAATGAAGAGTTTGTTGGTTTACAAGGCAATATAGGGTTTTTTTCATTCTATGCAACTAAATTAATAACTTCTGGTGGACAAGGAGGAATGATAATTTCAAAAAATAAAGATCTAGTAGATAAAATAAAAGATTATAGAGAATTTGATATGAGACATGACAAGAAAAAAAGATTTAATTTCCAGATGACTGATTTACAAGCAGCTATTGGACGTGAACAATTAAAAAAATTACCAAATTTCATTAAACGTAGAGAACAAATTTTTCAATTATATAAAAAAGAAGGACTAAACTTACTTGATATAAAACCTGAGGAAGAGTCATACTTGAAACCCGTAAGATATAGAGCTATAATTCAAACAAAAAAACCTAAACAAATTATTGAATCATTAAAATTAATTGATGTTGAAGCAATAATTCCTACTGAGGATTGGGAACTATTAGGAAATCATTCATACTTTCCAAATGGAACAAAACTATCTCAAGAAACAGTTTCTATACCAATTTATCCTTCATTAACAAATGAACAAATAAACATCATACTGTCAGGATTAATAAAGAAATGACTTTTTCAGCAGAATGGAATACTCGTTATCAAAATAATACTCATATGAGTATTTGGCCTTGGTCAGATCTAGTTTCACTCGTCATGAAATCATATAGGCCAACAAAATCGAAGATTCAAGTTTTAGAATTAGGTTGTGGTGCTGGTGCAAACATTCCATTTTTCTTATCATTAAATGCCGAATATTTTGGGATCGATGGTAGTGAAATAATTATTAAAAATTTAAAAAAAAGATTTCCAAAAATAAGAAGGAATTTAGTTATAGGGGATTTTACTAAAGAATTACCTTTTGGAAAAAAATTTGATTTTGTTATTGACAGAGGATCAATAACACATAACTCTACCAAAGAAATAAAAAATTGTTTGGATTTAGTACAACAAAAACTAAGAAAAAATGGTAGACTAATTTGTATTGATTGGTTTTCTACTCATCATTTTGAATATAAAAATGGCAAAAAAACTGATGATCCTTTTACAAAAACGAACTACAAAACTGGACGATTTAAAAAAGTTGGAAAGGTACATTTTAGTAATAAAAAACACTTGTTGAATTTATTTAAAAATTTCAAAATTGAAACATTAGATGAAAAAATTATTAAGAGTAAAATTCCTAATAACAAAGAAAATTCTGCAGTCTGGAATGTTGTGATACAAAAAAGATAGATCTAACAAAAGTGATAGCATAAAAATTCCACTTTTTTCATCAATAAGCAGTAATCACATGTTAATTAAAAAATGATATTATAAACATGGATCAAAAACATGGATCAATCTAAAGAAAGAATTAATAGATTTATCAAAAATAATAGGATAATGAATGTTCTGATAATTGTTGCCCATCCTGATGATGAAGTTTTAGGAATGGGTGGTACAATCTCTAAACATACAACAAATGGGGATAAAGTTTCTATTGTATATCTTACAACAGGAATTACATCAAGAAGAAATCCTGGTTATTCTAGTAAGGCAGTATATGATATCAATAATAAAGACAAAAAATTAATGAATAAAGAAGTTAATAAATTAAAATTAGATTCATTAAAATCAAATAAAATTTTAGGTATTCATAATTCTACTTTTTATAATTTGCCTGATAATGAATTGGATTATATTTCAAAATTAAAAATTATTAAAATTATTGAAAAAGAAATTGAAAAACAGAAACCAGATATTATATATACAAACCATTATGGAGATTTGAACATAGATCATAAATTGGTATATGAATCATGTTTAACTGCGTGCAGACCTATAAGAAAGAAAAACGCAAAACTCATTGCATTTGGTGTTATTTCATCTATGGAATGGAATTTTCCATCAACATTTAATCCAAATTATTTTGTAAGCATTTCAAAAAATATCAAAAAAAAAATTCTTGCAATGAAGGCATATAAAACTGAATTAAAAAAATTTCCTCACCCAAGATCCATAGAAAATATAGAAATCACAGCAAAGAAATGGGGAACATATTGTGGAAAAGAATATGCTGAAGCATTTGAAATAATTAGAATAATTGAAGAATGAACAGTCAGTAATTTTTAGAATTTTTTAATATTTCGATTGAATTTGGACCCTCATTGAATAATAAATCAATAATTGATAAATTTGATAAAAAATTAGAATTGTTTTGATTATAGACAGGATGACAAAATTTTTCAAAAACTACCTTAATGTTAGCATTTTGAAATATTTTTTTATCGAGATAATTTTTTCCTAATTCTCCAGACAAATAAGTATCTGCATCTAATAATTTACAAATATCTAAAAGTTTTTTTGAACCAGTGGAATTAAGATCTAAAGTAGAGGATAAAATAGTTTCAGTTTTGATCTGTAATACAGAAAGAAAATAATCGATTAGAGACATATTTAGTTCCAATAATTTTTTATAAGATTTATCGAAGATTGATTCTATATTCTTCCAATAAAGATCAAAAAAAGGAGAATTTTCATAATTAAATTTAATTGTAGTTTTATGTTTGTATAACCAATCTTTTGAATAATCTATTTTAACTTGATTTAGTACTCTAGCAGGTTTAGACAAAATAGGAACTGTTAACCATGCAGAATCATTAGATGTCCTAATTTTATTCCGATTATCCCAATCTCCCCTAGAATATTGAACATCGTCCAGAAAGACAAATACATCAACGGATTCAATTTTTTTAAAAAATCCCAAATATGGAAGATAACCAGGTTGTCTAATTGAAATTATTTTCACAACATTTTGAGATTAGAGTATTATTTAGATATTAAAGATATGATCGAATGTTACTAATCCGAAGGAATCTCAATTTAGTTAGAGATATTTTCTGCTTACGCTAAATATGTAAGAATAATTCAAAATAATTTTACAAAGATTTAGCAAAATTCATTAATTGTTTTAATAATTCTATCAGTATCCGTGTCTGAAAGATTCTGATGTACTGGAATTGACACAATTTCTTTGTATATGTTATCTGTTGTTTCTAATTTCTGATCTGTGTAATCTCGATTAGAATACATGTGCATTTTGTGTATTGGTTTATAATGAATTCCAGTTTCTATACCAGCGTTTAACATTTTCTTCATAAATTTATTACGATTTTTTACACAAATCCAGTAAAGATGATATGAACACGAATCATCATATTCCATTTTTGTATCAAGATTGATCTGATTTGAGTATTTTTTTGCAATTCTTTTTTTAATTTTTAGCATTTTATCCAGATTTTTTAATTGGATTTGTCCAATCGCAGCAGTAAAATTATCCATGTAATAATTCCAACCTAATCCCTCGATATCATATGTGTAATTATTCCTATTAGTAATTCCACACCACCTTCTTGCAAGCAAAATTTTTCTAAATCTTTCATGAGCCTTATCATTAATTGAAATTAAACCACCTGTCGGCATTGCTAAATTTTTTACAGGGTGAAAACTAAAACATACAGCTGTTCCATGTGTGCCTATTTTTTTATTTTTGTATGTAGTGCCTATTGCATGAGCTGCATCTTCAATAACTGTCAGTTTAAATTTTTTAGATAATGAGATAATTTTATCTAGATTACATGCCATACCACCAAAATGTACAGGTAAAATAACTCTAGTTTTTTTTGTGATTAAATCTTCGATTTTATCAGTATCTATACACAAAGATTTAGGGTTTATATCAATAAACTTTGGAATTCCCCCATTAATTATTACGGCATGAGCTGTTGAAACAAAAGTAAGAGATGGAAGAATGACCTCTTTGTTTTTTATATCAATTAAAGAAAGAGCTAAATTTAATGCAGCTGTTCCACTATTAACTGCAATACAATCTTTTGATTTTACATATTTTTTTAGATCTTTTTCAAAGTATTCTACATTTCCTATTCCTGAACCAGATGCCCAATAACCACTTTTCAAAACTTTGAGTATAGCTCTTTCTTCCGCTTTTCCATAATGTGGATCAAACAGCTTAATTACATTCTTCATGATTTTTCATTGTTAGATATTTTTGGTCTTCTTTTAAAGATTTCATAAACCATTCTTGATTTTACAACAGATCGGATTTTGATAAAATATTTTTTAGTTCATCGATTTGAATTTTTTCAACAGTATTGGATGAATATGGTTTTGTCAAAGTAATTCTTTTAAATCCAGGATATCGTTCATTTATTTCTTGATCTGAAATTTTTCTTTGTAGAATCATATATCTTGATTCTGATTCAAGAGTAGTCCTCATCTCATCAGGATTAATAAGAGTCTCATGGAATTTTTCACCCTGTCTAACGGGAATTTTTTCTTCACCAGTATTACTAATTAATTCTTGTAATGCAACTTTAACATCATCTATTCTATATGCACGTAATTTTGGAATAAAAACTTCCGAGCCCTTACCTGTTATAGTAGATTCTAAAATAAAATCTAGAGCTTCATCCATAGTAATGCTGAATCTAGTCATCTCTGGATCAGTAATTGTAATTTTCTTATTTGCTTTTATTTGTTGAATAAATTTTGGAATTA
>Ga0315334_10002972_pt1 | contig 10607 bp, 8 predicted proteins | sample M150034915metaG_FD_205555 | JGI IMG/M metagenome (GOLD analysis project Ga0315334, IMG submission 205555) | Ammonia-oxidizing marine archaeal communities from Monterey Bay, California, United States - M1 500m 34915 | ecosystem: Environmental > Aquatic > Marine > Intertidal zone | place: USA... | reverse complement strand
AAATATGTATCGTATAAAAGATCACCAATTATAATTCCTTTGTATTTTAAATTTAACAATTTTTTTTTTGACTTTATTGTAGTTATTATTTTTTTAATTTTTTTATTTGATATATTAAAGTCATGATTTCTTTCGTCTATACCTGGTTTTACATTAAAAGACTCATATATTTTTATTAATTTTTGAGAATAAAATTTGCTGCGAATTAAAAATCCTTTGTAGAAATGAAAATAAAAATATCTGACTTTATATTTTTTTTTTTCCTTAATTAAATTAACTAAAAATGACCATATATTTATAAAAGGATAATGATGAAATAAATCTAAAAGTATTTCACCATTATTATCTGAATTATTATTTTTTTTGTTCCAAATTTTTTTATTTAATTCAATATACTTTTTTGAACTCTCTGTTGTATAAAAGATTTTGATTATTTCATTAAGCTTGTTTATAAAATAAGTCATAATAGTTTTTAAATTATCTAGTGTAATCTTGTATATGTTTTCTCTTTTTCAGACCTATCTACAAAGTTTGAAACTTTTTTAACAATCTCATTATGATTGGATAAATTAAAATTATCTAACCAATACTTTAAAATTTTAAATGAGTTTAAATTATCGTGTCCGATTTTTTTTGCTACTTTATTATATTTTACCAAATAGTTTTGATTTATAAAAAAATGATTAACGCAGTGTGCTTTATAGATTTCTTCTTTATCTACTTTAAATTTTTTCTTTTTTTTAAATTTCATTAATATCTTGTGATATTCTTTTTTATTTTTAGGGTTAATATTAAAATTATAATTTGAAAATTTACCATCCATTTTTGAAAAGATCACTGGCTTATTAAACATTGCTAATTCTTCCGCTATGTGTCCATCGATAGTAAGAAAATAATCAATATTATTTATATATGAGAAATGCGATGTACCATTGCTAATCATTTTAAATTTATTATATTTTTTTATAAAATTTTTTATTATTTCTATGTTTCTTTTTTCATGAAATTTATTTGGATGAGGTTTAATGTACCAATCATAATCTGTTTTTAACGAAATTTTTCCTAAATATTCTATCCACTCATAATAGTCGCAAAAAAAGAAATTTCCTTCTGCATGTGGCGAATCAGTAAAACAATGGCTAGCTACTAAAACTTTAATTTTACTATTTTTTTTTATGACGCTTTTATCGATCACACCTGAAAAAGGTGAATGATCTAAATTTTCTAAACCTTCAGAAGCAGAACCTTTTAAATTTTTTATTAGATCTTTTTTTGCAGTTTTAATTTGAATATTTTGAATTTTTTTTGGAAGCTTTGAAAAAAGTTTTTTGTTTAATTTATGGTTGCTAATATAAAAATAATCTTCAGAAAGATTTATACAATGTGTTATTGATAGGCAGAAAAAAAGTTTCCCTTTGCTTAATGCAATTCTGCCTAATATTGCTGGAAGATAAACTGTATGACTTAAAATTACAGATTTTATATCGTGTTTTTCAAACAAAGATTTGCAATAAAAATAATAATCAATCGATTTATAAAAAAAATTAACAAAATGTGGGTCTTTTAAATTTACAGTGTAATTATCGGACCATCTTAAAAAACTATCATATATCAAATCTCCGTATAAAATGCCTTCAATTTTAAAATTTTGCAAATTATTATTCGTTTTTATTTTTTTAAGATATTTTTCGTATTTAGAATAAGGATTTAATGTTTTTTTGTAGTAAAGAAAAGAAGTATCACCAAAAGAATTATAAACTTTGAAATGAAATAAATTTAATTTCATGATCAATATATGAAAAATCTTTTCAAAAATATTATCAAAAAAATTCGATTTAAATAAACAAACTCTACACGAATATTTTTTAATTAACTTATCACAAATATAGCTTAAGCCTATATGTGACCCGTACATTCTATGTGTTTCTATTATAATTACACTTTTTTTTTGATTTTCATTTTTTTTATTAAATACTTTTGCGATATGGTTGTTAAATTTAAAAGTATAATATAATTCAAAAAATAGATTTTTTAAAAATTTCATATATAAAATAAATAATTTCAAATATAGTTAATTTCTTCAGTGCTTTAGGACAAATCTATATTAAATTGCTAATAAAAACACAATAGTATAATGATATTTATTTAATATGTTAAAAATTAAAATACCTCAAAAAAAAACAAAGAGAGAGATCGAAGATTTCTTTAAAAGAAAAGGTCTTTTCTTCATTATTGAAGAAGCTAAAAAAAAATTACTTAAGTTAAATCAATTGAAAACAATCAACCCCATTAAACCAGAGCTAAATGATTTATATAGATTATATCAGTTTGTAATAATTAATAAGAGAACAACTGTTTTAGAATTCGGATCTGGATGGAGTAGTCTTATTTTATATTTAGCTATTATGGAATTAAAAATGAAATATTCTAATAAGATAAAATATTTAAAATATTTAAGAATAAATAATCCCTTTGAATTATTTATTTTAGAAAATCAAAAAAAATATTTAAATATTTCAAAAAGTAGAATCCTAAATTTTAAAAAAAAATTAAATTTGAAAAATACACCCAAAACGCATTATTGTTTATCAGATATTGAGATGATACTTTTTGAAAATCGAATAGCAACCCAGTATAAGAAGTTACCTTTGTGTAATCCTGATTTTATTTATCTTGATGCACCAGATCAATTTAGCGTAAAAAAAGACATTAACGGTATTAGTACTAGACATGAAGATATGATGCCAATGATTTGTGATATTTTGAAATTTGAATATTTCTATAAACCCGGAACTATTATACTTTGCGACGGTAGATCAGCTAATGCTAAATTTTTGAAAGATCATTTTAAAAGAAACTGGAAATACAAACATGATAGGGAAAATGATCAGCATTTATTTTGGTTAAATGATCCTGTTTTAGGAAAACTCAATAAATTACAACTAGATTTTTATAGGAATTAATTTAAAAAAAATTACATGAAACCTTTTTCCTTATAAAAAAGAAAACCGTGGAAATAAAAAAAATTACATTTGTTATACCAACAAAGAATAGAACAAAATATTTAAGAGAATTAATTATAAACTGCGAAAAAATATTAAATAAATTAAATTATGAATATCTTATAATTGACGCAAGTAATGATTTTTTTCATTCAAAAAATTTAAAAACAATATGTAAATTTAAAAAGGTTAAAATTTTACGTCAAAAATCAAAGGGTATTCAGATTGGATGTTTTGAAAGTATTTCAAGCATAAAAACTAACCACGTAGTTTTCTTATATGACGATGATCAACTAAGTAATTTTATTTACAAAATTTATAAATCATCTACAAAAGATAATAAAATTTTTTCTTTTGGGTATGGAATTGTTAAGCCCATAAAATCAAAAATTAAATATTGTAATTTAAGTGAAAATCAAATTGATAAAAATGAAGTTTTATTAGGATACTTTGGGGAAAATATAAACAATAATGCATTATTTAGAAAAAGTAATCAAAAAATTTTACTTCCTTTAAGTCCAATATGTACAAGTTACACAATATCATTTTTAAAAAAATGGAAAAAAATTATACTTACATTTGTTAAGAAAAATAATTTTAGATATTATTTTTTACTAAAAAAAGAAGTAGGTCCAGATTTATTAATATATTTAATGTCAATTTATAATTCAAAAAAAGTTGTAAATTTATTCACACCGCATGCAGCAAAATTTTCTAGTCATGAAAACTCAATAAGTATAATTTATGGATCAAATTTTCTTAGGATAGGATATTGGTTATCTAGAATTTGTTTTTTTAACACAATAAAATATAAAAATAATGATCTATCAGATAAAATATATACTTATCTGATTACATTTGGGATTTTTTTGCTTTTGAGAAATATTATAAATTTTTTTTATTTCAAAAATATTTTATGTGAAATAATCAGATTATTTAAGAGAAATAATAATAAATATTTATTTTATTATGCTATAAAAATATTATCAGGTAGATTTTTAAGATAAAATGAATTCAAAATTTATTAATTTTTTAAAAGACTTAATTGGCCCTAATTACTATAAGTTATTTCCTCAAATCTTTGGAATTGGCTATGAAAGATATAAAGTTAATTTAATACAAAAGAAATTAACAAATAAAAAAATTAATCCAATTACTTATTTAGATGAGAGGATTATTGAAATTCCATGGACTATTTATAAATTATCAAAATTAAAAGGAAAACTCTTAGATGCAGGTTCTACTTTAAATCATGAATATATATTAAAAAAATTAATTAAAAATTTTAATATTTATATTCTTACACTTTTTCCAGAAAATTTTTTTTTTAACAACTTGGGAGTAAATTATATATACGAGGATTTATCATCAATGAGTTTTAAAAAAAATTTTTTTGATGTGATTACTTGCATATCTACTTTAGAACATGTAGGTTTTGATAATTCATTATACAGATCAAAATTCTCGAAAAATGCTGATGTAAAAATTAAAAATAAGTATCTAAAAGTTTTTAAAAATTTGATTGAAGTATTAAAACCTAATGGCCATCTATTAATAACCGTGCCATTTGGAAAAAAGGGTATTTATACTAACCTCCAACAATTTGATGAAAAAAATTTAAATAAAATGTTTAAAGTTGTTAGGTTTAAAAAAATTTATATTGAGTATTATATATTTAAAGATAATGAATGGAAAAAGGTTAAAATGAAAGATTGCAAAGATATAAAACCTATAATTTTAAAAAAAAAAAATTCAAACAAAGTTTTATCATCTAACTCAGTAGCACTAATAAAAATTATCAAGTAATGACAAAAATTTATACCTCTATAAAAAAATGTAGAATTTCATCTGACACAAAACTTAAAAAAGTAATCAACTTTGGTTCAATTAAGTTAACAGGAGTTTTTCCAAGAAAAAAAAATAAAAAAATTAAATCTACCCCACTTAAACTTGTATTTTCAGAAAAATCAAAACTATTACAATTGAAGCACAACTATAATCACAAATATTTATTTGGCTCACAATATGGATATAGATCTGGATTGAATAAAAGTATGGTTAAGCATCTAAAAACTAAATATTTTTATTTAAAAAAAAAAATAAAATTAAAAAAAAATGATTATGTCTTAGATATTGGCAGTAACGATGGAACTTTTTTAAATTTTTTTCACAAGAATATAAAAAAATATGGTTGCGATCCAACGGCAAAAAAATTTAAAAAATATTATTCAAAAGATGTCAAAATTATACCAAAAATATTTAATAATAATATTGCAAATAGTATGAACAAAAAATTTAAACTTATCACTGCAATTGCAATGTTTTATGATTTAGAAGATCCGATAATTTTTTGCAAAAATATTGAAAAAATTCTAGATAAAAATGGAATATTTCATGTTGAAGTAGCTTATTTGCCGGACATTATCTCCGAACTTTCTTTTGATACATTCTGCCAAGAACATTTGACTTATTTCAGCTTACATTCTTTTAAATACTTAATTCAAAATACAAGACTTAAAATAATTGATTATCATAGAAATTCTATAAATGGAGGAAGTATAAATTTTGATATAGTTCATAAAGATTCTAAATTGAAAACAAATCATAAAAAGTTAGAAAAATTAGAAATATCAGAAAAAAAAATCAGAATTCACAAATATAAAACATACATAGATTTTGCAAAAAAACTTACAAAATTGAAGAACCAAATAACAATGAAATTAAAAAAAATAAAAAATAAAAAAATTTACGGCTTTGGTGCATCAACTAAAGGAAATGTTATTCTTCAATTTTGTAAAATTAACAGCAAAATAATGAATGGAATTTATGATATAAATCATGATAAATTTAATTGCTATACACCTGGAACAAATATTTTAATTAAAAATGAAAAATATATTGTGAAGGATAAACCTGATTATATAATATTTCTTATTTGGCACTTTAAAAAAACAATTTTAGAAAAGTTTAGTAAGCTTGACTTACCGAACACCAAATATGTTTGGTTTTTTCCAAAATTAATTTTTAAAAAAAAAATATTTAATTAAATAACAAATGAGTTTCTTTATTACATTTTATAAATTATTAAATTCAAAACAAAAAATAAATTTTTATTTAATGATAGTTTTTTCAATTATAATTATATTTTTTGAATTATTAAGTATTGGTCTAGTAATTCCTTTAATTTCAATAATTTTAGATCCTGATATATTTTTAACAACATTTAACATAGAGGGTACAAAATTCTTTCCATTAATTGAGAATTTTATAAATTCAGGATTTTTTATTTATTATTTTCTAATTTTTTTTATTTTATTATTTATAATCAAAAATATTTTAGTTTTTTTTATAAATTACTATCAATTAAAGTTTGTAGAAAAAATAGAAGTGAGTTTTGCAAGTTCAATGATTTATAAATATTTATCACAAAAATTTCCTTTTTTTTCAAAAAATAATTCCTCTAATTTAATAACAAAATTATCTATAGATTTTTTAAATTTTACTAGAGGTTTTGTTCAGCAATTAATTACTATTACCTCAGAGGTATTAATTATTTTTGCCTTTATTTTATTTATTTTTTTTTTAGACCTACATAGAATTGGAGTTGTTTTCTTTATTTTCTTCTTAGTAGGCGCAATATCAATGAGAATTATAGGCAAACTTGCTGATAAATGGGGCGAAGAAAGAAAATATTTTGACCATCTAAAAATGAGTTTGTTAAATAATACATTTTTTAATATTAAAAGCATAATAATTGACAATAAAAGAAATGTAGTTGTAAACAATTTTGATAATTATATAAAAAAACTAGCTTCTATACAAAAAAAAATTATGGTTGTTAAAGTTTTACCTAGATCTATTTTTGAAATATTTGCAATAGTTTCTTTAAGCTCATTAATAATGTTTATGACTGTGTTTGAATATGATAAAAATTACATCTTAACCACTACAGGATTTTTTATTGCCGTTGCTTACAGGATTGTTCCATCTTTTCAAAAAATAATTTATTCTTATCAGACAATTAGTCTAGGAAAAGTAATTTTAAATTCAATTGATAAAGATTTAGCCCTGAGCAATCAAATATCAAATTCTAATGAGAAATTACCTTTTAGACAAAATATAAAAATCAATAATTTACATTTTAAATATCCAGGAAGAAATTTATTTGTACTAAATGATTTGCAATTAAATATAAACAAAGGAAAATCAATAGGGATTTTTGGAGATAGTGGTGAGGGCAAAAGTACTCTAGTAGATGTAATATCTTGTTTAATTCCTTATGATAAAGGTGAAATTAAAGTTGATGATGTTGCTATAAATAATGATGAATTGATAAGAAAATGGCAAAATCAAATTTCTTATGTAACTCAAAACACAATATTATTTGATGATACTATTAAAAATAATATTATTTTTTCTTCAAATTCAAAAGATATTGATCATAGCTATTTAGAAGAAGTTATAAAAAATACACAACTATCAAGCTTTATTGATAGTCTTCCAGAAAAAGTTGATACAAATGTAGGAGAAATGGGAGCTCAATTATCAGGTGGTCAAATCAAAAGGATTGGTATTGCGAGAGCTTATTATAAAAAACCAGAGCTACTTATTTTTGATGAAGCAACAAATGGATTAGATAAAGAAACCGAAGAAAAAATTTTATCTATGATTTTTAATTTAAAGAAAGAAATGACAATTATTATTATTTCTCACGATATAAATGTTTTAAAAAGGGCAGATGAAATATTTAAATTCTCTAAAGGAAAACTAGAAAAAATAAATGGAAATAATTAAAAATAAATTTATTAATAATTTTTTTTTTTTTATAATATTATTATTACCTGTAATTTATATAAGCGGTTCTTTACTTTTAAATTTTTCTATTTTATTAATTATTATTTTTTCGAGTTTTTTTTTAACTAAAAATAGTATTAAAATTTTTTTTAATAAGTATAAATATTTTTTAATTTTTTTTTTAACTATTGTAATTCTTAATACTTTCAGTTCGGAAACTAAATTATTTTCTATATCAAAACTTGGTGCATATTTAAGGTTTTTAATTTTTCCTATTAGCTATATTTATTTAATTTTACGACTTTCAAAAGTAGATTTAAAAAAAATATCTAAATTTTATTTTCTTATAATTTTATTTGTGATTGTAGATTCTTTAATTCAATTAATATTTGGTAAAGATATTTTTGGTTTTCCATACTTTCACCTATACAATAGAATTACCGGACCTTTTGGAGATGAAATGATTGTTGGTTTTTATCTTCTTAATTTTGGTATTTTAACTATTTCTTTTTTAAATTATTTTGATTTAATAAAAAAAAATACTAATTTTTATTTATTTCTATTTTTAGCTTTAACTATCCTTTTAACTGGTGAAAGATCAGCATATTTAAGTTTTTTTTATTTTTTATTTTTCCTTTTTATCTTTTCAAAAAATAAAAAAATAATTTTTTTTACTTCTATCAGCATTGTTATTGCCTCTATAATTTTAATTAGTAATTTAAATTTTTTGAAAAATAAATATCCAATTCAGCAGATCATACAAAGCAAAATTTTAGTTGAAAATAAAAATTCAATTATATCATCAGATAATTTAGAAGACTCATCATTAGATAGTATTAATTTAAAAAATATTAATAATAATATACCAATTTATAAATGGCTGGGACATTTTGAAAGAGCAATAGAAATTATAGAAAAAAATTTATTTTTTGGATCAGGATTTAGAAATTATAGAATTATATGTTTTGAATATCAGATAAAATTTTTTGAAAGAAAAAATATTTCAAAATGTAGCACCCATCCTCATAATTTTCATTTAGAAATACTCTCTGATAATGGAATTGTTGGATATTTAGCTTTTATAATTTTTGTATTTTATTTATTTACAACTTTTATAAAAGGTAAACTTAACAATAATTTTGGAATAACTATAATTTTTTGTTTAATTCTAGCTTTTATATTTCCTTTTAAACCTACTGGCAGTATTTTTACAACAAACTATGCTTTTGTTTTCTGGTATTTAGTTGGAAATTATTTTTTTTTAATTAGAAATATAAAAAATTTAAACTGAAATAATTATTTTTTTTGTTTTAATAATTTATTAACCAAAATTAAGTAAATTAAAATGATTATAATCAACAATATTATCAATAAATTTTCATTCAAAATAAATATAAATAGAGGAAAAATAATTAAAGATAAATAAATTGTTAATGTTTTGTATAGACTATATTTTTTTAATAATAAATGATGAAAATGATTTAAATCTCCATGTAAAGGATTTTTTTTATTTTTAATTCTTGAAAAAAATAATCTTATTAAATCAATTCCAGGTATTAAAAAAAGTAATAATAACTCTTCTACATAAAATGAGTAAGGATTACTCAAGTTTTCTCTAATTATAAATATACCAACTAAACTAGAAATAATATAGTTTCCACTGTCTCCCAAATAAGTCTTATTTTTTAAATTTAAGTATATAAATAATATTAAAAATATTAAAAATATAAGACTGGTAGTTAATAAATTTGGTACTTTTATATTTAAATACAGAAACCAACTTAGTCCTACCAATGAGGCTAGTCCATTTACTCCATCTACAAAATTAAATGCATGAATCAGTACAATCATACAAAAAATAGAAAAAAAATAAGTAATAAAGACATTTTCTGGAAATAAATAAATACCCAAGTATTTAAAATTTAAAGTTTTAATTAAAAAACCAGATTCTGTAAAAAAGAAAATAATTAAAATTGAACACAACAATAGTCGAAGTAGTGGTGGAAGATTGAATAAATCATCAATTAAAGCAACAAAAAACATTGATAGTATAAAATAAAAAATAATATTATCGAGATAAATTACATCTTGGGTGTAGTATGAATAAAATTGATTTAAAGATAATCCAATAATTAAAAAAAATCCTCCTATAAGAGGAACTTTTTTCTTTTTATCAATTAAAGAAAGATTTTTTCCTAAAGGCAAATTGTATCTAAAAAAAATAAAAAAAGTTATAAAAATAAAAAAACCCAAATAAATGTTTGTCATAATATCTATTAATTTTAAGCTAAAATAGTTTTAAAACATATGTTTTAATAATTACAAAAGGCAAGTTTATAATTGAGTAAATCATTCTTTCAATATTTAAATCATTTTTGTTAGAGATAAATCCGGTGTCTTTTTCATAATAATTTTTAATTGATGATATTTGATTTTTGTGAGTTCTAAAATAACCAATTTTTATGAAAAAAGTATTTAATTTTTCATATTGGGCAAATTTTTTCCATAAGAAATAATCACTAGCTGAATATTTTTTTGTAATTAATCCTCCTGATTTTATATAAAGGGATTTTCTAAAACTTACGGATTCTTGCTGTATATAACCCCAAAACTTTTTATGGGCCAGACCAGTCAATATTTTATTCCGAGGATATATGTAAGGTATAAAAGAAAATTTAAAATTATTTTTTATATATCCGCATCTACCATTTATCCATTTAATACTTGGTTTTTTTTTGAATATTTTTTCAACATTTTTAGTTGCATTTTTATCCAATAAGTCTCCCGAATTTATCCATAAAATTATTTTAC
>Ga0315334_10002967_pt1 | contig 10616 bp, 16 predicted proteins | sample M150034915metaG_FD_205555 | JGI IMG/M metagenome (GOLD analysis project Ga0315334, IMG submission 205555) | Ammonia-oxidizing marine archaeal communities from Monterey Bay, California, United States - M1 500m 34915 | ecosystem: Environmental > Aquatic > Marine > Intertidal zone | place: USA... | reverse complement strand
GATAGTTTAATTTGGTCTTTTAAAGTCTGCGCAATTGCAAGTCCCAATTTTGGAGGAACTGCATTCCCAAGTTGGACAAGTATTTGACTCTTTGATCCTTCGAATATGAAGTCATCTTCGAATGACTGAAGTCTTGCTAATTCTCGAGGTGTCATAAATCTGTTTTTTTTATAATGTAGAAACACTCCTCCATGATTTTCTTTTACAGTTCGACTGGGTTCGTTCGGAGGGCATTTAAAATAAGCGTCTGAAAAACCTCCATAAACAGAACTTCCTATTCGAGTTTTTTTTATTTTTTTTTGAAAATCTTTACCACTCTTTGTAAATATATGGCTAAACTCTGTGTCTTCGGGAATATCTTTTAAATCATCAATAGCTTCTTTAACCGTCATCCAGTCTTTGTAATTACTTTTAAAGAGTTCCAGATTATTGTGAGTTGATTTTTCCTTGTAAGTTGGCTCAGGAAAATTAACTGGGTAACCACCTAATCCACCAATTATTATTACTCTTTGTCTTTTTTGTGGGACTCCATAGTTGGCTGCATTTAAAACCTTTATATGAACATCATAACCTAGTCTCGAAAATCTTTTTTTTATTACTTCAGTAACATTAATTCTTAAGCTAGAAGTTAATTTTCTTTCATTGTTTAGATCAATTTTAATTTTATCTAATTCAATTTTATTGGATTTGGTAAATTTTATTTTTGAGGTATTTTTTGACTGTTTGCGCTTAAGAAGTAGTTCAATTTTTTTGCCTTCGAGTCTTTTTATTTTATCTAATTTTTTTTTGTCTTTTTCACTCAATCTAGTTCTATCATGTTCCATTGACAATAAACCTTTAACGTTCTCCATAACAAAATACTTAGGCTTTACAGCTTTTACTATTTTTACATAATCCTCAAATAATTTACCTCTTGGGTCATCAACGTCTCTAGATCCAGCCATACTATATGCCTGACAAGGAGGACCACCGATTATTACATCTGATCCTTTTCCATATTTTATGATTTCATCTCGTATTTTTTTTTGACTAATGTCTCCTAGGACAAATCTTGAATCTTTATTATTTCTGATGAAAGTACTCCCAGCCGGTTTCCAAATGTCATTTGAAACAGATGTGGTAAACCCTGCTTGTTTAAAGCCTTCATTAAGCCCCCCACAGCCAGAGAAAAGATCAATTACTTTAAGTTTTTTTTTATTTATAGTTTTCACTTGGATGTCGTCATTTCAAACTTATCAATATTCCTTCCATAAAATATCTCCTATTCTTGGAGTATATATAATTTCCAAAAAAAAATCAAAAAAGTCAAAATAATATTTGACATCACACCAGTTCACATATATTTATTCAAATCAGGTTACATGCAATTAAATTTATTAATATTTAAAGGCGAGGGTTTTAAGTAGATTCCGAGCATGTAAACCCCAGTTTCTTAAACCCCTCGTCTTACATTAAGGAGGAAAATATATGAACATCAGTAACTTAACGACTGAATTACTAGACCAATATAAAGACGATCCATCTAAAGCTGCGGATCATCTATCTGATTCTGATCTTTCAGAACTACAAGCAATGTTGAAACATGCAAGTGATTTCAATAAAGGCAGAATTGAGATATTGCAAAAAGCAATGTACTCAAAATATGGTAAACAAGCCGATCAAATAAGGGAAGCTAAGAATAGTAAAGGGCAAGTATCCTGGAACTCTCTTGAAAATCCACTTTTATCTATATCTTCTACTAGTCCTATTACTACTAAATGGGATAGTAAAGCATTTTGGGATGCTGTATTTAATACAATCCCAGAAGAACATAGAAATTTGATGGTTTCAGATTTATTAAAACTAGGAGTAGACATTAAAATTAATGTTTCAGATAGTAATTGGCTTAAAATTAAGGCTGGAGATACTGAATTACATCAAGCAGCTAAAAAATTACTAGAACCTTTTAGAACTGTAGAGCCAAAGAAACCTAGTTTTGCAGTTAAAATTAAAAAAACAAAGGAGGAATAATAATGACTGGCTATTCAATTATAACACCTGACCAAAGAGCAGCACATCTGGCGACACAAGGACCGAAGATTCTGTTAACTGGTCAATTTGGGGTAGGAAAGACTTACACTATAAGAACTATTCCAAAAGAAATGAAAACGATTGTACTAGACATTGAGAGTGGTCTAATGACTGTGAATCAATGGATGAGAACTCAAGAAGGATCTCATGTACAAACAATAAGAATCGAAACATACGAAGACTTTGAAGATATAACTGTTCTAGCGTGTGGACCAGATAAGTCCGCATCACCAGACAGTCCTATGTCACAAGTCCACCATGACCAGGTCATGCAAAGACGTGCATCGGCTGGGATAAATGTTGAGGCTGAAAAGAAAATGTTTCAAGATGCAGATATATTCTTTATAGATAGTGTATCTGATTTAACAAAACTAGCATTTGCTAAAGCTAAAAAAGAAGAAACAACCAACAATCTTATGCGTGTCTACGGCAACATGGGACAATGGGTGTTGAGTGCTCTTAGGCATTGGCAACATAATCATACAAAAACAGTCATATTCGCTTGTAAACTTAGTCAAGAGGAAGATGATATGGGACGAAAGTCTTGGGTTATTGAAACTGAGGGTAGGAAGATCAAGAATGAACTTCCAGGAATCGTGGATGAAGTAATAACACTTGCAGATATACAACAACGAGGTGAAAACGGAGTTGTTACTGGTAGTTTCAAAGCATTTGTATGTACTAGCCCCAACCCTGGGGGATATCTGGCTAAAGATAGGTCAGGTCGCTTGGCGGGAATTGAACAGCCGCATTGGGGAAACTTGTTCAAAAAAATGCGTGGAAACGGAACAGAAGTAACAAACACTACTGCTCCTGTTGCCCCTCAACCAAAGAAGGATATAGTTAATAATGAATAATACCTTTAATACTGACTTTAGTAAAGCGAAGTTGACCGCACACTCGGAGTCACATAACCAATTTCTTAAAGACAATAAAGTAGATTTATCGTCTGGTAATGATAACCAAGCACTACCAGATGGAACTGCTGCTGTCTTAGGAATTGCAGTCAACACTCGCTTCGTACAAAAGAAAGCGGAAGAAAATAGACCTACTAATAATGGCCAGGTTTATTTATCACCTAAAGGGATGTGGACTGTTCCATTTATTATGACTGTAATAAGTCATCATGGAGCAAAATTTATCTCTAAATGGTATCCAGTACAAAGCGAAATACAATCCGCACCAACACTTGAGCAATATAATGCCCTACAAGGTAATGAACGATTTAACCAAATTAATATAGACATTATGGAGGCTCAAGATAAACAAGCTGCCTATGCAAAATTGTATAAAGGTCAAATGACAAGTCTGAAAATGAATGAGAATTTTATTCCAGATGTTATACAAGCTGCAAAAGGAATCGCTTGGAATGATACAACCGCACCAGAATTTAATCTAGGTGAAAATATGTTTCATACTTTAGATGGAATGGCTTTCCCAGCTATCTTAAAACTTAATAAAGATACTGGATATGGTGAGAGTAATGATATTAAATCAATTATTCTTCCATTTGATAATGCTGGTCAGCCAAACCCAGAGTATCCAGCAGTAATGGGAACTCGATTAGAGGGTAGACAACCTTGGGTTCCTGGAAATGATGGTGAATCATTTAATACAAATGCATTTGATAATCAAAATGCAAATGTAAGCGAAGCACAACCACAATCACAAGAATTAGATAAAGGTTTTGCAGCTCCAGCTTGGAGTACTAACTAAAATATAAGAGGGCTAGTGTTTAATTAGTGGGGTTATTGTTCATTTTCCCACCTCCTTTCTACTAGCCCTCGCAACATCGAAGAGGAACATTGATGGGCAAACTAATAAATTTTAAAAAAGAAAAAAATAAACGGATTAAGAAAAAAGCCGAAAGTGAAGTTAAAGATTTTCTATCCAATGTTGGAGTAACTCTCGAAAATATAGATTTTGCAGCAGATTCAAAATTAATAGACTCAATTCCAAAAAATGGATCGGCTGATTTAGATATTGAATTCACATTAGATGTAGAGGTGGACGAATGATACTTCGTCCTCGACAAGAAGAATCAGTTTCAAAATGCATTAACGCATTGAATTCAAAAGGGAATACCCTTTTAGTAGCAGCTACTGGTTATGGTAAAACAGTAGTCACATCAGATATTATTGGCAAATTAAATGCTGAAAGAACATTAGTAATTCAACATAGAGATGAATTAACAAATCAAAATCTTTGTACATTTTCAAAAATAAATCCAGAAGTTGAAACAAGTATAGTTAATGGAGATAATAAAGATTATTCTGGACAAACAATTTTCTCAATGGCCCAAACATTAAGTCGTATAAAAAATTTACAAGAACTCCCACCAATAGATTTGTGTGTTATTGACGAAGCACACCATGCAGTTTCAGATAGTTATTTAAGAATTATAAATTACGCAAAAGAAAACAACCCAAATTTAAAAGTATTTGGTGTAACCGCTACGCCTAATAGAGGTGATGGAAAAAATTTAAGTAAGGTTTGGGACAACTGTGCTGACCAGGTTCATATTGGTGAGTTAATTATGTCTGGTCTTTTGGTCCCACCAACAACATATCAAATTGATCTTGGAATTAATGATCGTTTAAAAGAAGTGAAACAAACTTTAAATGATTTTAACATGACGGATGTTGAAGAAATTATGAACAAACAAATTCATAATAAATCAGTTGTAAATCATTGGAAGAAAAAAGCTGGTGATCGTAAAACGATTATATTTTGTTCTACAGTTAAACATGGTGAAAGTGTATTGTCGGCTTTCTTAGATGAAAACATAACGGCTGCATTAATAACTGGAGATACATCTGAGGAAGATAGGAAAGAAGTTTATAGTAATTATGATTATGGGAATATCCAAGTCTTAATTAGTATAATGGTTTTGACTGAGGGGTTCGACAGTCAGCCGACAAGTTGTGTAGTTTTACTTAGACCTTCATCTTATAAATCAACAATGATTCAAATGATTGGTAGAGGGTTAAGAGTTGTAGATCAAGAGAAATTTCCAGGAGTGGATAAAAGAGATTGTATCGTGTTAGATTTCGGCATTAGTTCCTCCTTACATGGTACATTGGAGCAAGAGGTTAATCTACTTGCCGAAAAAGATACTCGTCAAAAATCTTCAAACCCGTTTAAGATTTGTCCCGAGTGTTCGGTGGATGTCCCTCTTGCTTCGTTAAATTGTCCTTTTTGTGGATATGATTTTGATTCTAAAAGAATTCAATATATGAACAAAGAAATTGTAGTCGATTTTGAAATGAAAGAAATTGATCTATTAAAAAAATCTCCTTTCCTTTGGGTAGATTTATTTAATCAACAAGACACTTTTATGGCTGCTGGGTTTAATTGTTTCTCAATGATGTTGCGTGTGAGTGAACAAGATTGGGTGGCAATTGGACAAAAAGAGGGAAGACAAGCAAAAAAATTATATATCGGTGAAAGACTCCACGCATTAGCAGTAGCTAATGATTTTATGTGTCGTTATGAAATGAGTGATGCATCAAGAAAAACTAAAAGATGGTTAAAAGAAAGACCGACATTAAAACAACACGAGGTATTAGATAATAAATATAAATTTGATTTTTCAATAACAAAATACAAAGCAACGGCTCTTATTAAATGGAAATTTCATGGCTCTTTGATAAAAGACATTGCTATCTTAGAGAGAAGAAAAGTTGCTTAATGGCAAAAAGAGGAAGAAAAGTACCATGGAGAATAAAAAAAAGAGTATTAGAGAAAAAAGTAAAAATGTTAGACCATAGATTTAAAGAAGCAGTAATCACATTCCAAGGAGTAATACACTCTTTGTTGAAAAGAACTACTGACGAGGAAATTAAACCCTTGTTGAATGCTGCATTAACAGATCACCCTTATCGAACTGATATTCTCGTTAGAAAAATAATTAAAGATAGAAAGATAACTGGTGAATGTTTAATTTGTGCAATTAATTGTTATGGAACAGAAGCAATGCCTAGAAAAGTTTCATTCCCTTGTGGTTTATATCAATGTCCGTTTGAAAAAGAGAGAATAAAAAAGAAAGTATCAATCGAAGAAGCATTAGAAACATTAACACAAGCAAAAAAGGATTATCTCTATGAATAAAATATATCAAAGAATACAACACATATTAGATTTTGGTATCGACATTGTATTGGGGGCGAGACAAGAACAAAATGGTGATGTCAAACGCAACCATGAAAATATTGCAAGGATGTGGAATGCTTTTCTATATCATAAACTTAAAGACGGACAAAAAATAACTGGATCAGACGCAGCTTCTTTAATGGGTTTATTAAAAGTAGCAAGAACACTATCCGGGGGGTTCAATCTCGATGATTATATAGATGGTGCGACATATCATGCAATATCTGGGGCTTTAAAAGAAGATGAAGTCGAAATTAAATTTAACGAACAAGGAAACTTAGAATCTAAATGAAAGGAAAAAATGTTATGGTAGAAACAAAATATGAATATAAGGAAGATGGAGCATTGTATAATATTAAGACTTTAATGACTGATATTAAACAAAAAAACATCCAAATAGACGAGTATCTAAAAAAAATATCTGAACTAAAGGGTGAAAATTTAAAAATGAAAAATGATCTTCAATTGTTTGAAAGACAAGTTGTTGAAGAACAAAAAGCAAGATACCAATCTTATGATCGAGTTGGTCATTTAATAAAAAACCAATCTGTTTTCATCAGACCATGTTTGAATTGGATCAGGAGGTATAAGTTTTGGTAAACTTTAGAACAAATTTTGCTGCAACTCCTGGCGAACTTTTTAATAAAAGAGTTGGCAATACTATTGACGCTGCATTAGAGAGGCAAAACAAAGAAACAAAGTCTAGGAAGTATCTTGGCCCATCATCAATTGGTCGTGAATGTATGCGCCAAGTCCAATATGGATATATGGGGCAACCTAAAGATTATGATTTTAAAGGTAGGACTTTAAGAATTTTTGATTTTGGGCATAAGTCAGAAGAGTTGATGTCTGACTGGATGAAAAAAGGTGGGATTATTTTAGAAGATTACAATCCTAAAACTGGAAAGCAATGGGAATTTGAAATCCAAGTTGGGAAAGAGGGGAAAGTTGCTGGTCATTGTGATGGAATTATTAAAGGCTTAAAAGACTGGGTCCCAGAAAAAGAAGTTATTGAAAAATATATGCATGGCTTTCCTTGTTTGTGGGAAGCAAAGTCTATGAACAATAGTAAATGGAATACTTATAGAAAGAACGGAGTGCGTGAAAGTCATTTTGAATATTATGTTCAAGTGCAACTTTATATGGCGTTTATGAAATTAACTGACAACCTTTGTTGGTTCACCGCAGTAAATAAAGACACAGCAGAACTACATCACGAATTTATTGGTTATGATTCTGAAATTGCTCAACAGTATTCTGATCGAGCCTATGAAATTATTATGGCAACCGAAAGAGATGAGTTATTACCGAGAGCCTTTGATGATCCATCTTATTTTAAATGTAAATGGTGTGATTACCGGGATACTTGTTGGGGGAAAAAGTGAGAGTTAGAGAAAAAGAATTATATGTAGGTATCTCAGAAATCAGAGATTTTATGGCAGCTCTTGGAATACAAAGAGGGTTTGAGCAAGACACAATTAGAAGAAAAATAAGCAAAGGAAAATTTAAAGTGCCTTTTGTTTGTGTTGGTCTAACAAAATATTTTTTAAAAAAAGATTTAATTAAATGGCTGGAGGGACAATCTAAATGAATAAAAAAATAGAAAGCATAATAGTTAACGTATTAATTGGTCTGTTTTGTTTTATAGCTATATTTGTATTGGGGTTAATAATATGAATAAAAAGTATAAACCATTACCAGATAATTTAAAAATAGCGTGTTCAAAAATTCATGGGCACGGCATATTTGCTACTGAAAATATTTCACAAGGAGATGTAATAGGTCGTAGTCATGTTGAGGGTATTGATGAACTTATCAGAACACCTTTAGGTGGCTATGTTAATCATTCAGATGAACCTAATTGTATTAGAGAAAGAGTAGGTAGTGAACATTTTTTAGTCGCAAAAAGATTAATCAAAGATGGAGAAGAATTAACAATTAAATATAAATGGTATCAAGTATAAATGAGTGAACTTTTAATAAGATGGAGATTTTATAAATTTCTTTGCAAATTTTTAACAACAAAACAAAAGGAGAAAAAATGACAAACGCCCAAAAAAAATATGGATATCTATATTCTGAGTTTGCAGAAGCCAGAAAACTTGAAGATGAATTAAAACCATACAATGTAGAAGATGAGAAAAAATTGTGGAAAGCATGGATGGATGGAGGTAAAGTAAATATTTTCACCTATGATGATAGACAATTTCAACGAACAGCAAGGAATTTTAAATCAAAAAATGGTAGAGGTAAAAATCAAAAATCCGATTGGACTTCTTATTACCAGGAAGTTTTTGAAGATGGAACTTTTGGTGACAAAATTATTGAACAAATTTCACCATATGATTATTACCATTCTTTTTTAGATGGGGATAAAGATGATTAAAAATTGTATACATTGCGGAGGTGAATTTCACATTACAAAGCACCAAAGAACAAAACAGTATTGTAGTGATTTATGTAAGCCAACATTTAAACCTAATTACGGAAAAGCAATCGGAAGACCGAAGAAAAAAAGTATGGTTTGCCCAGGTGCTAGTCTATGAAAACCTTTTGGAAGAAAAAAGAAAAAAATAAAATGTTCCTCTTCGATAAGGATAACATAAAAGATCCTGATCCAACAGACTTAACAGTTGATAATGCTTATAAGACTAGATGGGTTTGGTATCACACTTTCATGGCTTTAGAACTTTTAATTATAATCATTTTACTTATAGGGATATTAATTAAAATATGATCGATCAAGATACAGAAAAATTTCGTAGACATGGTATCACACAAAAATGTATACATGAAACAGGCAGATATTATGTCAATACACAATATCAAAAAGATTTTTCTTTGTGGTCAGTAAGAATTTTTCATAAGTATCAAGAGGATATTAATAATAAAGGATCTTATATGGCGGTGTTCTCAGCGTATCTAACTGAAATGATACAAAAATATCCAGGGGATGCAAAAAGAGGATTAAAAGAATGTTCCGAAAGAGAACTTAGAAGAAGTGACGGAAAACCAATGACTATTGTTGGTGTAGTCGCTGATCATTTATTGGAAGATTATTACATGGAGAAACCTTTATGATAAAAAAAATAGACAACCCAATACCAGACGAGGCGAAAATAAAAATTATGATTAATTCTGGAGATGGTGTGAAAAGAATGTTTGAGGCAATGCAAAAAGATGTGCAACCAATAATCGAAGAATATTCCTCTAAAGCAATAAGTCGAGAAGAAGAGTTTTTACTTAAAATAGATATTTTAGGACACCTACATTGTGCACTAGTTGAACAAATAAGAGATGTGTTTAAAGAATTTCAATTACCTAAAGAGGCATTTGATGAGTTTATAAAAAATAACCTAAGATTAGCTTTGATGCCAAAAATACCACCAAAAGGGCGAAATTGACAAAAAAAGAGGCTCAAATATGCACGAGGATGCAAACTTTTGATGGTAGTGATACCACGGCATATGGAGAAAATGTATAAATGATGGAAAATTTTAGAACAGATTTTAGTGTAGGCACAAAGATTGATAAGGACGCAATCGCAGTATATCTGAAAACTGTTTTTGGTTATTGTGATGGTTTTATCCCAGTCCGTATGTTTATGGAAAAAGGGGCAACCGGGAATCAATATCAACAACTACATTGGATACCGACAACAAACCTTGAAGGAATGATGCAACAATTAAGACCATTAGTTGAACGAGGAAGAAATTTTAAGATGGGAGTTTATGTAATCCCAGGTACAACTACTGAACGCAATCAAGGTAAAGCAGCAGACATTATTAATTATCCTTGTTTTATTGTAGACATTGATAGTGGAGATATTGAATCAACTAAAAATTATATTATCGCACAGTTAGGGCAACCAACTCTTGAAATATATAGTGGTGGTAAAACGGAAGATAATTCTTATAAACGACATTTGTATTGGAAGTTAACAGAAGCTGCGGAGGGTACTGATATTAAAAGATTAACATCAGCACAAAAATTAGCTGCGCAAAAGATAGGATCTGATCCAAGTTTTGGCTCACCTCACCAACCTATTCGTTTACCAGGAAGTGTTCATCAAAAAAATAATAAAGCATCACAAGTTAGGATCGCTAGTTTTTCTAAGATGGAATATGACATTGAAGAAATTATCGAAAGTGTCGAAAGCATGGAAATAATGCCTGGAATAGATATCAGTCCAGAAAAATTAACAGATAAAAAAACACCAATGGAGGAAATGTATAAGGAACAAGTTTACGAGGGGGCAGAAGCAGGCGAAACAAGATTTGAAGCAATGGGAAGAGCAATCGGCTGGAGTTTAACTAGGCATTTTGAGGGGCATTGGACACTCGAAGAGACGTGGAATGATGTTGTTGGGTATAACCAAACAAAAGTCAACCCCC
>Ga0315334_10002965_pt1 | contig 10621 bp, 14 predicted proteins | sample M150034915metaG_FD_205555 | JGI IMG/M metagenome (GOLD analysis project Ga0315334, IMG submission 205555) | Ammonia-oxidizing marine archaeal communities from Monterey Bay, California, United States - M1 500m 34915 | ecosystem: Environmental > Aquatic > Marine > Intertidal zone | place: USA... | reverse complement strand
TGGGGTGGCACAAAACATTTTATGGTGTACGGATGCAATTAATTGAAAGGGACAATGAGATATTTTTTAATATGCTCAAATGGTTTAATAAACATGCTCCAGATAAAATGGATAGATTTATTGAGAGCATATCTGCCAATCAAGTGGAAGGTAAGAAATGGCTAGTGGAAGAACTAGATAAAGTTCAAATACCAAGAGATGAAGAGGGTAAATTTAAAATTGAAATAGTAGGTGGTTGGTTTGGTTTTCCCCTTGTTGATTTATTAACAATTAAATATGGAGACCAAATTAGAGGAATAGATTACTTTGATGTTGACCCATTTGCTGCTAGAATATTTGGTGTGTATTTAAGTATGTGGGATATAGATATTCAAGAGGTTAGAATATTTACTAAAGGGAATTCACCAACTATAGAGGGAGACTATTTTAAATATAAAAATAAACGTAGAGCTCATTTAATAATTAATACCTCATGTGAGCATATGCAAGATATGAAAAATGAAAAGTATAAGTACTTTGAACCTGATAGAACACTATTAGTATTACAAAGTAATAACAAAATAGATGAGGAAGACCATATCAATTGTGTAGAGGGTGAAGAAGAATTAGCTAAAAAGAATGGTATTAGAATGTTAGGTGGTGGCTGGAAAACTATGAAGTGTAAAGTAGAAGAACAAGAAAAGGCTAAAAAAGAAGCAGGACCTGCAGATAAATTTGAACACATATCAAAACGGTTAATAATAGATGAAGATTATTCATATTATAATAGATATATGGCATTAGGAAGATGGGAATAGACTGGGGATTATTAGGTTGGGCAACACTATGGGGATTCCTATGGTGTCAAGTGGTTACACACTATGGAGTTTCTGTAGGACTACATAGGTACTTTGCTCATAACCAATTTAAAACAAGTGTAGCACATGAATGGGGATTCATAATAATGATTATGATTGCCTGTGTTAGGACGCCTATTGGTTGGGTGTCAAGTCATAGGATGCACCATGCAGATACTGAAGGACCATTAGACCCACACAACTATAAAGAGATTGGATATTGGAAAGTGGCTTTAACCACTTGGGACTTACATCACGTCCCAATTAAATTTGCTAGGGACTTATATGATAACCCTAGATTAGTATTTGCTCATGAGTATTGGAAAGATTTTCTTATTTGGTATTGGGTTGTATGTCTTCTTATTAGTCCATACTTCTGGTGGGCAGCAGCGTTTATGCCTTATGTATTTGCTAAAGTAGGATTTGGTATGTTAAATATATTTGGACATTGGAATGGACCAACCGACGGTGTTTGGATGAATTGGATTCTTGGTGGTGATGGATATCATAAGGTACATCATGAATATCCAAATAGGCTAAGGCTTGGTAAGTATGATTTAGGTGGATATTTGGCGGATAGATTTTGGAGAAAAGAGAAAAATTAAAAAATAATCGTTGGGTGGATGTACCAATGACAGCAGATGTTTGGCATTTGCTTAAAGAGATACGTGTATCTGATACATATTACAGACGAGGTGATGGACAAGCCACCCAAGATTTAGATTGGGTTGAGGCTCAACATAGGAATTGGGTTAAAGATATAATAGACTTATCTGAATTTCAATATTGTTATGCTGTTAATGGTACAACAGATGCTATACACCATTGGTTATTAACCGAAGATAGAGAATGGCAATACTTTAGTGGTGAGTATGAATATCCTAGATTAATTCGTAAAGGCTCAGAAGTGTGCAATGGATACATGGAGTATACTATGGACCTAGATAAGGTACTCTACGTATCTCTTCCATCTGCCGCTGATGGCAACTTTGCTGATATTAATTATCATCACAGTCAATATAAAGGAACGCAAATTAATTGCCCAGTCATATTAGATTGTACTTATGTAAGTAGCACAGATATACAAAGAATAAATCTACCGCTAAACACTGAACAAGTATTCTTTAGTTTCTCTAAAGGGTTTGGTCTTATTGGACAAAGATTAGGATTGGTTTATACAAAGAAACCACATAAGTCTTTGCACACATTAAAAGAATTTGAAAATTGGAATTATGGTTCTGTTAAAACAATGGAATTAATAATGTCTAATTTTGCTGTAGATGATATGTGGAAAACTCATAGAGCTTGGCAACTTGCTGAATGTGAAAGTTATGATTTTGAACCATCTGATTGTTTCTTCCTAGCCACAACTGAGGACCCATATTATAAAATGAGAAGGAGAATGAGATTTAATAGAGCAGCAAGAATATGTTTAACTCCTTTAATTGAGTGGTGAGCATGCACGTACCAACATACTTAGGCCATAAATTATCTGAACTTGACCCAGAAGAAGCGGCTACAATGACAGCTGAGTTTGGGGTGATTGTCATAAGAAATTCAGGTGCAACCCCTGAAGAATATGCTGAATGGTCTCTTGGTTTAGGTTACCATTTAAGTCCAGAAATATGGTGTACAGATAAAGAGCATTCAAGTTTATTTTGGACAGTTACTAATGAAATGATGGATGAAAGGAACCAAGGATTGTTTGGTGATTATGAATTAGATTGGCATACCAATATGACACCGGTTCCTGATGCAGAAGAGACGATAGGATTATATGCTAAGACAATATCATATCCTACTGAAACTTGGTTTGCTTGGTCTGTCCCGTACTTTGCCCAATTATCTGATGAAGAGAAAGAAAGATTAAGAAGTTTAACAGTTGTTAATGACCCATCAAGAACATTAGGTGTTATTCAAAAGGCTTGGCAACCTGCATTTAAAAAGATATATGGACAGGAAGTACTTGATGAGATTGTTAAAAATAGAATGTCTAGGGAAGTAAGTGATGCTATTAATATGGAACCAGAGAATAAAGAAAAGTTTTGGAAATCTAGAGGAATAACTGAAAGACATAAGCTTGTACCTGACCACCCATTAGGACATGAGGGTTTATTCTTTTCTCCTTATGAAGTACATGGATTTAGACGTGATGGTGAAGATTACTATGGGTCAGAATCATTATACTGGAAATTATATAATGACTATGTAGGTAATAACAAATACATATATAAACATAAATGGCAAGAAGGAGATATATGTTTATTTGATAATATCCTTGGCATCCATAGGAGACCTGATATAAGGAAAGATAGGCCTAGAACATTATTAAGAACTGCCACATGGTATAAATCTAACTTACGTAAACACCATAACCATGTTATATAAATAAGAATATGAAAAGAACAAAATATAAATTACCAACACACGGCGAATTAAAGCATATCAATATAGACCTTGATAAACTTCAAGCTGCAACAGATAAACTTGCATCCGAATATGTTGATGTTAAAACCGCTAATAAAATGTTATGTGATAACCACATGGCTTTGTCAAAGTCTGTATATGATAACTTTAAACAGATTAATTTGACTGAACTTAATGGTGAAGAACTGCCATATACTGATAGTATAAAAGAACGTCTCCGTAGAAGTGAAGAAAAATTATATAATAAACCAAACGATAAACTTATAGGTAGTTACTTTGAAGAGATAGTTGACCAATTTAAATGTGATAAGATGAGAGTTAGAATCACCAAGCTTGATGGACATACCGATGTTCCAATGCATATTGACTATGACCCAACCTATGCAACAAGGGTAGTCATTCCTGTATATACAAATGAGAAAGTCAAGAATAGATTTAAAGTTAAAGGTGAGGAAGTTGAAACATATTTAGAGGCGGGTAAAGCTTATTTCTTTAATACCGGATTTGCTCATGGTGTATTTAATGAAGGTGATGAACCTAGGATAGCTTTTATGTTTAGTTTGGACGGACAAGATGATATCTCAAATATTAAGTTATGAATCTTGATGTTAAGCATTATATCCATAAAGCAAAATGGATTGGTGATGAACTTTGTGATGAAGTAATAACCACATTAGATAATGAAAACACTTGGCTACCATTTCCTAAAGATGTAGTTGGTGCTTATCCAGGCGAGGAAAGACCACAAGATGGTATTGTTGGGTCATCATTAAGTATTGATTGGGAACAATTTATTGGAGACCCAGATATTCCTGAACAAGACAGAAATTATGGGTTAGCTCATTTAAAAAATCAAATAGTATTAGATAAAGTTCGAGCTAGTATGAGAAAAGGATTAGACCATTATGTTCATAAATATTTAAAAGATATTGAATGGTATGATTACTATAGAGATTTTACTGACCCTAAATTTATGAAATATCAACCCACCCATGATATGCAACTCCATTGTGACCATGTAGGTAATGCTGTTGGTGGAAAAGGAATCCCAACTGTTTCAATGGTAGGTTGTTTAAATAATGATTATAAAGGTGGCTATTTAAGATTTTTTGAACATGCTGGTCCAGCTGGTTCAGAATATTGGTTAAATAAAGGAGATATAATATATTTTCCTAGTAATTTTTTATATCCTCATAGAGTAACAGAAGTTACTGAAGGTTTAAGGTATTCTTTTGTGAGTTGGGTATGGTAAATATATTAGATTATACTGATGATGAAATCAGAGACTTGGCATTAAAGGTTGTTAGCAATAATTGTGTAGTACTACATGAACAATGGCTAACAAAAGCGCAGCACATTGAAGCATGTAAACGATTTGGTAAAATGGACTATAATGAATACAGTTTCAATCCAGTAGATGCAAGAGAGATTAGTATAGTATCTGGCCAGAGAGATGAGGAAGGTAAACGCATTGGCATGTTTGGTGAAGATGAATTAGAGTGGCATCAGAATGGGTCGGCACGGCACGAGTTTGAGGATATAATAGTATCTTTATATTGTGTAGAGGAATGCATAGACACAGTACTTTCTATATGCAGTCAAGTAGATTGCTTTACTGAATTACCTACTGAAATCCAGGAAAAATATAGAGGAATAGATATTCATCTTGACTTTGTAATGGATGCTATATACAACATATCTGAGCATGATATTCCTGGTATTGACCATGAACCAGTAGCAGAAGTTAGAACAGGTACAACGGGGCCGAACACCTACAGTCATCAAGAGAGCATTGACCGTATGCCACTTATAGGTGTGCATCCTATTGATGGTAGAGAATATTTATATTTTGCTCTACCATTTATGGTTGGTGCTAGTCATAGGTCCACTGGTATTATGATGACTGATGAAGAGTTTAAAGATTTTTATGATGAGATGTGGGGATACTTATTTAAATCCAAATATATGGTTCACCACGTATTTAGAAAAGGCGACTTATTAATTATGGACCAATTACACACAATACATAGGCGATCGCCTATACATAAAAAAGAAAGACAATTATGGAGAACAGCATTTGACTACACAAATATCAAATTCTAATAAAAAATTATTAGATTTTTCAGATGATGAACTATTAGAAGTTGCAAAAGAAATCCAGACTGGAAAGCCTGTTTTCTTTTATGAACAATACTTCACCCAATCAGATTACGTTAAAGTAATGGGAAGGTTTGGAGAGATGGAAACACCAAAGCTATGGATGAATCCTAAAGAAAATCCAGAGATATTTGTAGTCACTGGAAAAAAATATGAAGATGGTAGTAAGGTTGGAATGTTTGGTGAGAAAGAATTAGGTTGGCATAGTAATGGTAACTCAAGAAGAGATATTAAAAAAATATTAATAGGATTATATTGTGAACACCCATGTGAAGATACTGCCCTGTCAATAGTTAATACAAGAGATGTATGGAAAGATTTTTCACAAGAAGATAAAGATTATTATAGTAATATTACTTGTTATTTCAAATATAAAAATAATACTATGATGGAATTAAAAGAGGGTGACCCAGAATTAGAGGTTATGGATAGTCATGTTGGTCAAATTAGACCATTAGTTGATAAGCATCCACATACCGATGAGGAGTATATCTATTTCTCATATCATTTTATTAGGAAGGTATGGTATACACCACCAGGTGGAAAGAGACAAGTGGTAAATAGAGATGAATTTGTTGATAAATTATATAAAAAAATAATGAGGTCAAAGTATATGGACCACCATATATTTAAAAAGGGTGACCTAATACTAATGGACCAGTTTGCTTCACTACATAGACGGACAGCAATTAATGATGTTAATCGAGAACTATGGAGAATAGCAGCTGATTATAGTACTATTATGCCTAATAAATTTTATGATATATCTGATGAACTTCGAGCTGAGCTAGATAAAAACCTAGCCGAGGAAAAAGCAGAAAAAAAATGGCATGGCTCTTATTAAAGAAAAAATAATAGCTGTATCTTTTAGCTACGCACCAAACTCTATGAACCTTAGAGGTCTTAAGTTAATGGACCATTGGTTAAAGTTTGATAGTCTATATGGTATGTTAGATTTTAATATGCCTATATGTAATGTAAATAAATCTGATGGGGTTGTTCCCCAATCAATACATGATTTTGATAAGGTCTTAAGAGATGCTGATAAAATTGTATTTGCTATACCAGAAGCTACTGGTCATTATAATAGTGGATTCAAAAATACTATGGATTGGTTAATATGTTTATCTAAAATGAATAGTGATTTGGCAATGGATAGTGCGATGTTTAATAAAGCAGTATATGTTATAACGTTCACGCCGGTTAAACCATTTCATGCGCGCACGGCCGAGAATGCTATGACCCCTGGTGGTAGACATTTTGATTCAACTTTTCATTTATTAAATGACAAAATGGGTGCTATGGTCCATAAAGAAAAACATATGTTTGTTAAAAGTGATGGTTGGACTGATTGTATACCTGGGAATTATGAATGGGTTAAAGAAGAATGTGATATAATTGCATTGCCGTGGGAATGTGAAAAGGCACCACCATCTTATACTATGAAGGATAGGCCAATGACTTGGTTAAAACAATATGAAAAATGGGATGAGGCATGGAATAAGTCTTATTCTTTATGGCGATGAAGTATGGAAGGAATAGCTGAATACATTAAAGTAGAATATGATAAAGATTATTATATAGAAAAACATAATGAAGTACGGGGTATACAAGGCCATGATTATATTGAGTGTGGAACAGAATCTCATATTCTTAAAATAGATAATGATTACTATAGACAATGGTATCATATTTTAACTAGAATGTGGAAAGTTCATATTGGTATGTGTGAACATGGAACTGGATTTAATTATAATCCCACTCTTACATCAGGTGTTCCACCCCATATTGATTTTGATAAGAGGGAAGGTAATCAATTTAATTTATTACTCCCTCTATTTGGTGTTGCAAAGATTGGAATATATGAAACAATCCCAGAACAATTAGAATTTAGACATGGTATGGAACATTGGAATATGTTAAAAGATAAATATCCACCAAATAAAATAGGTGAAATACTTGTTGACAAACCTGTCTTATTAAACACTGCTTATTTACATGATGTGAAAGTAGTTGAAGCACCTCGTGCAATATTTTGTGTTGCTTGGAGAGGTATAAATATGTTATATAATGAATTTAAAGAACATGCCGAAAAAACACTTACCTGACCCATACCGCTACGACCTTAAGCCAACGAATTATATCAATGGTATACCATTTCCTAGGCTCCCTGAAGATTTGCCTGAAGCTCTTGTTCCATTAAAAGAAGAATACCTTATGAGGAGTATGGATTATTTAGATACTGCTGAGGCTGCACCTATCTTTGAAAAACAAGCAGATATAATAATGGAAAGAGGTTATAAAGGATTAATTGATATTGGTTGTAGACATGGACCAGTAAATAATATATTATATAAAAGAGGTTATACTGATTATCAATACTTTGGATTTGATACATCTCCACAGCCAATTGCTTATGCTAATGAGACATGGAAAGAGTTTAAAAATATAGAATATAAGGTTGCCTCTTGGTGGGATGAATTACCGGTTGACTTTGATGTTGATTGTATTATATGGTCTGGTGTTTTATTATATGAACCAGAAAATCATTTTATGATATTTAATGACTTACAAAAGTACTATAATTGCAGGGGTGCTATAATACAAGAGCCAATGTTAATCCAAAGAGATGAATGTTGGAGAGAGGGATTAACCCTTAATACTATTGAGGACCAACTTCATATGTATGATTGCTTTAAAGTAGAGCATTATTTTATAGATGTACCAGTATTTAGTGGTAAGAGGATTATATTAGATGTACGATTATGATTTAGTGGTAGCGTATAATGCCGTACCAAAAGCAGAGATGCTTCCTAGTGGTCATAGGGTGGTGCCATATTACTATAAGGGTATAGTTAATTCAATGCTAGAATATGAAGATTGGAATGCATGTGACAATGCTATATTACAACTCCAAGAGGAAAGAGACAATGATAGGTTAAGTGAGAACTATTGTTGGAAGGGATTACATCTTGACAAAATGTTTTTATATAATGTTGTATTCTATAAGGATACCTATGAACCAATATTTGTAAGTGGCTGCCAATCAGTTGGAGAGAATAGTATTAGAGTATTCTCAAGGTATTATGCATTTGAAAAATATAGAACAGATAGAAATGGATTGCAAAAGGTTGATGATTTTGACGAACTTAAATACTCTTTAAATCATTGTAGGAAACATGACTTAGTATTTTGGAGCAGGGATAAGTCTAATAAGTTTTTTAAAAGATTAAAAAAGGGAAGGCCTGATATATTTTCTAATTGGACAGTACACGAGGACAAAATAGAAATTATATACCCAGACAATGAGCAGTATATATTTTATAGAGGAAACATAAATGAAATTTTACATCACCGGAATCCGTAGAGGTTTAGGCAAATACCTCCATGACAGATTGAATGTTGTTGATTCAATGGAAGAATGTGATGTGTTTATTAACTGTAAGCATAATGGATTTGAGCAAGTTAAAATGTTATATGAGGCATGTGACTATGGTGTGACTATTATTAATATAGGTTCTTATGCAAGTGATTGGATATATCATCCTAAGAAAAGTCAATATAGTTATGGTGTTGAAAAGAAAGCATTAAGAGATGCTAATTCTCAAATGTTTGATAATGGACATGACACAACCTGTCTTAATTTAGGTTATTTAGATAGTGAAAGCGTAGAGCATATAACTTATAAAAAGATGTCTCATAAGTCTGTACTTGATACCATTGAATGGGTATTAATACATCCTCACCGTATTAAAGAAATAACAATAGTTCCAGATGAGGATACCGATGATGAGGCAATGAGAATATCTGATAAGTTATATGATTGTACAGATATGTATGCAAGCCAATATAAACAGCTACCAAATAAATATGATATAGAAAAAATAACTGAGGAAATTAAAGCTTTACCAGAACCAGAAGATGGTCAACTAATGCTACAATCAATAGATGGTAAGGATTTTTATACTGGGATATTGCAATTATCCAAATTGCCTGAGGGTAAAGATGAAAGAGATTTTAATAAGCTTAATATCCCTGAGGATTCTGAAATAGGTAGGTTTATTAATCAAGAGGGTTTGACAAGAACAAGATTAATGATTATGCCACCTAAAGGATGTTATACATTTCACTTTGACCCTACTCCAAGGATACACTTAGTGGTTAAAACAAATGAATGGGTGTTTATGACAGATGATAGATGGAGATTACACCACATACCAGATGATGGTCATCCATATTATGTTGATACTACTAAGCCTCATACCGCTATTAACTCAGCCTTAGAAGAGAGGGTACACATAGTAGGGATTGCTCCATTAAAACCATATAAATAGATTTATGATTGAGAAAATATTAGCGGGCACATTAGCCCTTTCAATAGGCGGGTGTTCAATGCTTGGTGGTTTTAATGCGCTGGACCCTAAAAATTTAATAAAAACAGCGGCTACCACCGGTGTTACCTATGTGATTGCAGGTCCATTAGCGGCGGGAGCAAATGCAGCAACATCTATTGCTGTAGATTCTGTCTTACCTGATGACAAACCTGCAATAGGTGATATAGAAGCTGGCAACCAAGAACAACTGAGGGCATATATGTTTCAAAACTTAACCACAACAGTATTGTACGCGGTCATTGGATTCTTAATATTCACTAATGTTATTGGACCTTGGGCTGCACAACGTAGAGCGAAGAGAAAAGCTGAACAATTAGCAGAAGAAAATCGTCGTAAAGAGAAGTATGACGCTATGAAGGCTGAATTAAACGCACGTAGAAATAAAGAATAAAAGGAGTTATATGAACCAAAATACTGCTAGGAATATCAGTAAGTCGGTACAATTGAAACACACTAAGGAAAAATTACATGAAATGAAACATAGATATAATCCCCATAAGAAAAGTTTAATAAAGAACTTAAAAAATCTTATGAAACGAGAACAGAGAAAATAACTAAGCCGAATAAATAGTAACTAATTCTTCCTTACCCTTAACTTTAATCTTATCAATTTCCTTACACCGCATTCCCTCAGGTAGCTGGTCATAGGTATATGAGCTATATAAAGTGGTACAATTGTTATAATTCCTGGTGGCTGCCTCTAATCGTGCCGCTAGGTTCACTGCATCACCGATACAGCTATAATCGAATCTAGTCTTAGAACCCATATTGCCGACAATACAATCACCAGTATTAACTCCCGAGCCA
>Ga0315334_10002964_pt1 | contig 10621 bp, 4 predicted proteins | sample M150034915metaG_FD_205555 | JGI IMG/M metagenome (GOLD analysis project Ga0315334, IMG submission 205555) | Ammonia-oxidizing marine archaeal communities from Monterey Bay, California, United States - M1 500m 34915 | ecosystem: Environmental > Aquatic > Marine > Intertidal zone | place: USA... | reverse complement strand
CTGGCAATTTGGTAGGTGTGATTCATCCCGACATCGCCAGCCACATTCGTGAACGCAGGGGCCGCAAACGACTCGGGTTGCAAGTCACGAGTGGTTGGTAACGAAACGGACGCGAGTGGGGGGATTTCAAGTTCAGGCAGGGGGTATTTCGAACGTGAAATCCCGCACAGCCGATCCGCTTCACTCGGAAACGCCTGCGCAGACGCAGCGATTTCCATTCGCCGTTGGTTGAGTTCATCGACTTCTTCACGACCAGCTTTTCTCTGAAAAGCCTCGAACAACCGCCAAGTCATCGCCTCCAAGGGGCGATGAAGCTTATCCAGTCCCTCGGCAACTGTTCGATAGGAATCGAGCGAGGGTGTGCTCGCTTCTCCGATTGCATTACTCGCAAGGGTGATATCCCGCTGCACGACATACCGATCAATCCACTGCTCAGCGGCTTCATGCTCGCCCAAGGCAGTGAGGGACTGATTGATACGACGCATCGATGCGATATCAGTAGGATCACGATCCAGTGCCTCGGCAAACGCACGAATGGCCCCATTAAACTTTCGCTGGCTCAACAGGTGTGTCCCGATCGCAGCCCAATACTCGGCGTATTGCTGCACCGATTCATCCGCTCTGGCCAACCACCATTGAAACCGTTCCGCATCCTGCGACTCGATCGACAGCAATCCATAGAAAGCCATGATCGAAGGAGTCACGTCACCTGATTGCACGGAGGCATCAAGCACTGACAGCGCTTGCTGGTAGTGACTTGCGGTGTACAACATCCGCGCCTCGGCCGCTGGCCCAATTGGGTAATAAGCGTTCTTGCGCGGCGTCGGCGTGTTCGGATCGTCAAAGATCGCATGCCCCAACACCATCATCGCGTGCAACTCGTCCTGCTGGACATTGCCCAGACGACAAAGTTCCTGAAGATGTCCCACAGCCTCGTGACGTCGCCCCTGGCGGTTGTAAAGAAACGCCAATTGGCGATGTACGACAGCAGCACCCGAAGCGCGAGCCAGCACTTTTCGGTAGAGACGTTCAGCCTCGTCGTAGCGTTGCAGTTGCATACACCAGTCAGCGGTCTGTCCCAAGGCGGCAAGGCCCGCCTCAGGATGATCTTCGGGGATCGATCCCAGTAACTCTACCGCAATCGCAAGCTCGCCAGTTCGAGCCTGTGCGTTTGCCAAACGAAACAGAATTTCGGCGTCCTCGGGATCTGACAGCAAGACACGCTGCAATTCGACAATCCCCTGCTGCGTCTGCCCCGACCGCATCAAACGATCTGCATTGGCTAAAGCCCCTTCACGACTGAAGGGCTGTCCCGATTCATCGCCTGAGGCAGTTGAACTTCCTTGGCCGCCACCAGTCAGCGGGTTGGACAACGGGTCTGAGTTGACCGGGTTGGTAGACGCGTCAGCTGTCAACGGTGCGTTGGTGGAAATTGATCCGGCACTAGGATCCACCGTGGTATCGCACCCTGTGACCATTAACAGCAAACAACAACACCAAGACAATCGCAGCCATTGATTCATTGGATAAAAGGCATTCGCGGGGATTCACTACGAAACACTGCCATTGTACCGGCAATGGCTAATGATCTACCGTTATTTCGATTTTTCCCAAACTCAGGTGTTCACAGATTCTGGTCTATTCGAAAGAAATTGTCGTAAAAAAGAAGGTTTCCGAAGAAACTGCGTCGGTCCATGGCTGACGAACCGCCACCGTTTTTGGTTTGGCCAACCATAAAAAAACGGACGTGGCTGACTGCCACGTCCGTCTCACTAGTTTTCAGGATACGAAAATCAGGAATCGATTACTGATTCAACTGTTCTTCGATCGTTTCGTTGGCAGCTTTGGTACCCAAAGCTCCCCACAATCCGTAAGGACTTTCGCGGCCTGCACCACCTTCCCAACCGCGTCCATCGCCGTTGTCACGCCCATAAGCAACGTGCTCTTGATCGCCGGATTCAATGGAATCGGTAATGAAAATACAAGCACCGTCAGCCATGAGAACGTGAGCACCACCTTGGTGAAAACTTGATGCACAGTAGGCACCACTACGACCGTGCCAACGCTGAATGTTGTAGCTGTTGGGTGGAGTAATGGTTTGGAACGTACTGAACTCAGGACGTCCATCGGGCCAACGACGACCACGTTGATGATTGGCGTTCCCCTCATAACAAGGCTTACCACCACAGCGATTCAACCCACCAGTGCTCGTATTCGAGTTGATGTAAGCAGGTCGCTCAGGATCCAAATACTGCTTCCAATGGGAAGGTGCTACATCCCACGACGTGTTATCTGCAGCAATGATGGTTCCGGCAGCAAGCAGGTCACGAGCACCAACGACATTCTCACCACACATGATGGTGTTAGAGAGACCGTCTTTGATGTCACGAAACTTGGTGAAGTGACGTGCGCGGAAGACACCACGTGCCCATCGCGCGGTACTCTCCTCACCCCAGCCGCCGCTAGTGGACGCGTCACCGTTATCATTGACTCCACCGTGAGCCTGCTCGAAGAACGCGTCTCCGGCACAAGCCGAGTAGTTGACGAAAGCAACACGGTTAAACGTCGATTGAGTCGGATCACTCGGACAACGGTAGGTTGGAACTTGAGTCAACCAAGGTTGATAGTTCTCGCTCCAAGGTACAGCACCCATCGCTGCGAATGGCGGGTTCTTGGCCGTGCCAGTACGATTAATCGCCAGTGGGTTAGAGATTTGCTCCCACAGTCCTTGCTGCTCAATGAATGGCAACACGCCAACCGTCCAGCTCAGCCAGTAACGGTTGTTTCTGTCGCCATTTCCGCCGCCTTTGTTGTCGGTACCACCGGCGTTCATTGGCAGCTGTTTGTAAGCAGCGTGGTAATTGTGCAGACCCAGTCCAATTTGCTTGAAATTGTTACTGCAACTCATACGCCTTGCCGCTTCGCGGGCAGCCTGCACTGCTGGAAGCAAAAGCCCCACCAGTACGCCAATGATCGCAATGACCACCAACAACTCAACCAAGGTGAAACCCTTTGGCCGAGAACGATTTGAGTACATAGAAAACTCCCGAATACTAAGACAAAATTGATGAAAACAAAAATCACCAACGGACTTCAGCCAACGAACAACGGTGGCGTGTAACCATTGGTACCTAGTGAGTAATGTTAAAAAAGCTACAGAGTAATTGCAACTAATTTTTTTGACAAAATGCTATACTGGGGATATTTAGCGTTGGCCTACCACGAAAATGCTTCATCGCCCCCCCAAAAAAAGCCACCCGAATAAGGGGGTAGCTTCGCGAACTGTTGCAGATTTTGTCGTGGCAGATTATTTGGTGCCCTCACCACTCTGCTGTCTCAGATTGTCTGCCTCCATTTGTTTCTCGTAATCTTCGCTCTCTTTTATTTGCTCAGCGGTAATCTCGTCGGAGGGAGCCTCATAGGTAGCTGCTCCGCCGCCGCCGCCGCCACACCCTACAAAGGCGAAAGCCGAAACGAGAACGAGAACGTACGAGGCGAATGAAATTTGACGGGTCATGTAATTGCCTACAATGTTGAAGTAAGGTCGAAAAATTGCTGTTGACAGCTGTATTGCATCAGCACACGTTCCGTTCATGGTCGTTTACCGCGTTGCCGCCGTCAATGTCTCCGACGTGACGATTCCAAGTTTCATCCCGTCGAATCATTTGGACACGCATCCTTGATGTCTTTTTCCCTTCCCCGCAAGCGGCAATCAGCCTTTCTGGATTTGGTTGCCCTGATCGCATTACTCGTGACGATGACAAGCTTAAGTGGTTGTGACAAATCGAAGGGATCAGCCGATCGAGACGTGAACAAAAAAACAGGTGCTCAGGCCGATAGGGATGCAGGCCAAGATCTCTGGCAGAAAGCGTATCTCGCCTACCGACGTCAGGATTTCAAGACGGCCGATGAGGCAATCCGCGGTCATCTGCTGATCTCGCCGGACGACCTACGGGCGGTTGAACTGGTCGGCGATATCGCGTTGGGTCGGGGCGAGACTCAACGGGCCAATGAGGCTTATGAAGATGTTCTTCAGCGGAGTGATTCGCCCAGCGAACCGTTTCTATCGAAGTACGCCATGCAGTTGATGTCATCGTCGAGAGCATTTGATTGTTTGCGTGTTTTAAAGTTGCGTGCTGAACGATATCCCAACCATCCCGAGGCGGGCCCGGAAATGGCAGGCTTGGCAGCCATGCTGGGAGTCGCCGAACAGGGGGTTCCCACGCTTCGCTGGCTTTCGCAGCGAGGGGGAGCCGGCCCTGAAACGCTCCAGGTGCTGGCTGATCCGCGGCGTGTCGAGCCGGACCGAGAGCTTTGCCAAAGGTTACTGCTAAAAAACCCGAGTGATTTACAGCCCCAGTATGGACTGGCGCGAGCAGAAGCGAATCGACTGGAATGGTCCAAGGTAGAGGCAAGACTACGGCCAGTGATTCTCCAGCACCCGAACTTCATCCCAGCGCAGACACTGTATGGATTAGCACTCGTGGAAGGTGGAGACTTTGCAAAACTGCCGGAGTGGCACAAACAGGTCCCAACCAACGCGAGCAAGTTTTCTGATTACTGGATGATTGCTGGTTGCTGGGCCGAACATGAACAAAAATACGGCGAAGCTGCGAGAGCGTTTTGGGAAGCAGTGCGTCTGGATTCAACGGGCTATCCAGGGGCACTGCCACACCTGCTGTTCGCATTGAAACAACTAGGACGAAATGACGAAGCCGCCGAGGTTGCCAAGCAAATCAATCGGTCGACCGTGTTGCGGGACAGCGTAAAAACACATCTCGAGCGGAATGCATCATCCCACCAGGCCGCCATGCAAGTCGCCGACGCGATGTTGGATTTGGGAAGAGTCTGGGAAGCCGAGGGCTGGGCTCGAATGGCGGTTTCCTTTCCCGATGGACGCAGCGTCGATGCCCGCGAGCAATATCTGGCGGTTCGGTCTCGGTTAACCGCGCAGAGTCCATGGCAGTTGCCTGATTCAAAACTAGTGAATCGTGTGGACCTGAGTGATTTACCAATGGTTCAATGGGGACCGAGCTCGACGACGACCACCACCACTGCGGTGCTGTTGCCCAAAGGAAAGATTCAATTTCAGGAAGAGGCCTCCCTGCGGGGATTAATTCACACCTGCGAATTTGCCAGCAATTCAGGTGAGTCGGGACATTGGATTTACCAGAGCGTGGGTGGGGGAATCGGCGTCATCGACTTTGATCTCGACGGTTGGCCCGATTTAATTCTGTCAGTGCTGGATGGCCATCCCAAACAGAATGACTCGTCGCCAAATCGGTTGCTACGAAATCTGCAGGGTCAATATGAAGAGGTCACTGCGTTGGCGGGCTACTCAGACCATGGATTTGGACAAGGGATCACGGTTGGCGACTTCAATGAAGACGGTTTCCCAGATCTGTTCGATGCGAACATCGGACCCAATCGCCTGTATCGAAACAACGGTGACGGGACATTCACCGATGTCTCAACAGAGGCTGGCCTGGATGGCAATGCGTGGACGACTTGTGGTTTGATCGCTGACATCGATGGTGACGGTATTTCAGACTTGTATGAGGTAACGTATTGCGGAGGAGAGAAACCGTTTGAACAAGCCTGCCGAAACAGTCGGGGACTTGCCTCCTGCCCACCTTTGAACTTTGAAGCTGCCCCCGACCGATTTTGGCGTGGAAACGCCGATGGAACTTTCTCAAACGCCACTGATCACTGGGCCGGGAAGACCTCGCCGGGTCGCGGTCTGGGGATTGTCGCTGGCATGTTCGATGAGCGCGCGGGACTCGATCTGTACATTGCCAACGACATGACGGTCAATCAGTTTTGGTCCGGCGAAACGACCAATGATGGTTTCAAGATGGTCGATTTGGGAGCAATCCGCGGACTGGGGCTCAGTGGCCGGTCGCTCTCGCAAGCCTCCATGGGAATGGCCGTTGGAGACCCTGATCGTGATGGCGACATTGATTTTTTCCTCACGCACTTCGCCAATGACCACAACACCTATTACGAGCAGGCAGCTCCGGGATTTTGGGTCGATCGAACCTTTCAGCGGGGGCTCGCTGAATCCTCGATGGACATGCTCGGATTCGGAACGGAATGGATCGATTTAGACAACAACGGCGTCGTCGAACTGATGGTCACCAACGGGCATGTTGACAAAGTGGAAACGAAAGATGTGCCCTACGAGATGCCCGCACAGGTCTTCGAACTCGATCCATCAGGCAAGTGGACACAGATCGCAGGCGAGTCACTGGGTGATTATTTCAGCGATCAACACCTGGGCCGTGCCCTGGTGACTCTCGACGCGAATCGAGATGGCCTGATCGATGTTGGCATTTCACATTTGTACGAACCACTGGCACTCTTGATGAATCACACCAGAGAAGCCGGGAACGAGATCACACTGCATGTCAAATCAACCTCAGGTCAACGGGATGGAATCGGCACGAAGGTAACCACGTCTCTTGGCAAGCAACGAGTGACGACCCAACTGACTGCCGGGGACGGTTACATGTGCAGTAGCGAACGGCGTGTTGTCATCGGGACGGGGAACCTGACCACAACGGGAGACGTGGAAGTCAGGTGGCCATCAGGTCAGATTGAGCAGTTCGGCAAACTGAACACCGGAGACCAATACATGCTGGTCGAGGGATCGGGCGAAGCATTCAGACTCGCCACCCCCGACACCTTGCAAGCGACAAGCAACCGGCACCAACCGGAGTCCCCACTGCGAGATGGGGACTCACGAGATCAGCCTGAGACCGTTACCGGAGGTGACCGTGATTAAGGTGACCGTGATTAAACAGTGTCATCCTTCGTTGGGAACGTCCATTGGTGCACACGGTGGCTTTCGCTTGCAGGTCCCAGTGAAGGTCACAGTCCTCGTCGCTGTGATGCTGACGATTGCTGGCTGTGGCAAAAGCACAGAAGGCCCGACAACAGCGGAATTGCTGCGTCAACAACAACTTCGAAAAAGCCAGGAATTCGCGGCGTCGAAAACCATCGAACAGCGTCTCGCCACGGCGCAAGAGTTCTTTGAGGACGACAACTTCTCGTTAGCAGAACGGGAATTGAACCGAATTCTGATTAATGACCCCGCTGACCCCGGAGCGTTGCTGCTGTCAGCAAAAATTGAAGCCGGACAGGGGAACCACCAAGACGCCGTTCAGATCCTCGATTCAATTGATAACGGAGACCCTGTTCTCCAGCGTGAAACAACATGGCTGGCTGCCGACTGGCTGATTGAATCTGGTGACTACGTAGTCGCCGAGCAAAAACTGAACCAGTTGCTAAAACTCGACTCTAACCTGACGCGTGCCCATCGTACCCTAGCGACGATCCTGAATAATCAAGGACGCCGAATCGATGCAGCGCCGCACTTGTTGGCCTTGGCAAAGTTAGGTGTCATTCGAGAAATCGAATTATTTGCCATGACGACTTATGGCAACCCGTTCATCGACACCACACTTCCCAACCCAACTCGCAACGCGGGATTCGCGCCCGCCATGCTGGCCAAAGCGAGAGTGTCACGCAGCAAAGGAGATATACAAGACGCAGTAGCACTGACAGAACGGCTGCGAACTGCGTTTCCAAATTCCACCGCGATCGCAGCTTTTCTCGGTCGCCTGTACACCGACATACAGCATGAAGATGCACTGAGAGCATGGTTTTCGGACCTTCCTGAGTCCATCGAACGCGAACCCGAATACTGGTCCAGCATGGGATTGTGGTTGCAACGCCAGGACCGTCATCGCCAAGCCATTCGCTGTCTGGGTGAAGCAGTCGTGCGTGATCCAACCAACCGATTCGCCTATCAAGCTCTGGAACGATCGCTGCGATTCACAGGCGAGCACGCCAAAGCCGACATTGCATTCAACCGAGAGCAAAGGCTCAACGAGGCATCCCAGCTTGCCAGAGAGTTCGGTTCAGAACGGGGCACGAAGCAGGAAATGAATCAGATGGCGGATATTCTATGGGACCTCGAGCGACCTTGGGAGTCTGTCGCATGGCGAGAAACCGCACTGAAATACTACTCGGGCACTCAGGTTGAAAAAAATCGGGTGACTCAATCCCGTGAGGCACTTCACCAAGATGACAAATCCGCCACACCTGAGTTTCTGGCCTGTGGTCTCGACCTCAAGGCGTGGCCGTTACCGAAAACCAGTGACATCGCCGCCGCCATCCGGAGTCAGTCCAACCAGAAGGCGACCGGTCCGATCAACGAAGTGCCGATTGATCTGAGTGATATCGCAACTGCCGCCGGTCTGGAATTCAAGTATGACAACGGCGACGAGAATCGCGACGACGATTCGGTCTTTCTCTATCAAATGACAGGTGGCGGAATCGGCGTCATTGACTACAACCTTGATGGCTGGATGGATTTGTACTTCAGCCAGGGCGGTGGCAAAGCTTTCGAAGCCGAAGGATCGCAGCCCAATCAGTTGTTTGCCAACCGTGATGGAGAACAGTATCAACGCGTCACCAACGAGACGAGCACAGGTGACCGCGGCTATGGGCAAGGCGTTGCGGTTGCCGATCTGAATCAGGATGGTTTCCCTGATCTGGTGATCGGTAACATTGGCCCCAATGTTGTCTACATGAACAACGGCGACGGCACTTTTTCAGCCAGACTTATTCCACTTGGAGATCAGCAGGGTGGCTGGACAACCAGCATCGCATGCGGTGATCTCAGTGGTGATCACCTGCCGGAAATCGTCCAAGTCAACTACATCCAAGACCCTCAGGCCCTGACGACACCTTGCACACCCGACTCAACCAATTGCAGCCCCCGTGTCTTCCAACCCGCCGCTGACGCAATCTGGCAGGTCGAGCAGAATGGGAACATCATGGCGTGGAAGGGTTGCCAGGAAATCAGCAACAAACCCAACTTTGGTTTCGCAGCATTATTGGCCGACTTTGACGGCAACCCTGGCAACGAATTGTTCATTGCCAATGACACGCGTCCGAATCATTTCTGGACCGCAACTCAAAACGAAGCCGGGACCGAACGTTCGCTGAGCGAGAACGCAAAACTGTTCGGATGTGGATCGGATTCCACAGGACGCCCCCGCGGATGCATGGGGATCTCACATGGAGACCTCGACCACAACGGCAAACTCGATCTGCTTGTCACCAACTACTGGAACGAAGCGTCCGACGTCTACCTGCAACGAGATACGGGTCTTTTTGTGCCAGCCAACCTTGATTTCGGAATTTTTTCTGCCAGTCGCAAGACAGTCGGTTGGGGAACGCAGGCAGTCGACTTTGACCGCAATGGCTGGCTTGACCTTGCCGTACTCAATGGACATGTGGTCAATAAACCTGGCAGTAAAGAGCCCTTCGAAATGCAACCCCAACTGTTCCAGACGCTTTCCAATGGCTCATCCACCCGTGTGCCGGTTTTCCCGCCCAGCCAATATTGGGCTGACCCCAAACTCGGACGCACGATGGCAGTGGTCGACTGGAACGGCGACTCGAAACCCGATCTGGTTACCAATCACCTTGACGCTCCGGTCGCTCTGTTGAGCAACAATACCGCCGCTGGCAACAGCCTTCAAATCGAACTCAAAGGAACCAGCAGCGAACGGGATGCCATCGGAGCCAAAGTCACGGTCACCTGTGGGCAACAATCATGGTCGCAATGGGAAGCAGGTGGCGATGGATTCCTGTGCAGCAACGAAGCGGTCTTGGACTTTGGCCTCGCCAATGCCAGTTCCGTCGACCGCATCAAAGTTCACTGGCCATCCGGACAACGTCAGGAATTCAACGACCTGAAAGTCAATCAACGCTATCTGATCATCGAAGGTGAAGCAGCGGCCTTTCCCCGTGATTGACAAAGCCTGCAGCCGATGCGAACAACCGATCGCATGACAGGGTCAGCGCCGTTACTCAGCGCCGTTACTCAGCGCCGTTACTCAGCGTTGAAATGCGGATGTCTGATCTTCCACGATCAGATACCTCTGGTTCAGTGGCAGATTGTCCAAGACAGTCCGTTTCCCGCTCGGCCATTGCACTTCGACCCGAGCTGGCTGTGAGACATCACCGAGCCCGAAATGCACCAACGATTCGTTGCTGCACATCAACCCGTCACCACCAATTTGCCAACCAGTCCAGCGTTCATCCGCTACTGAAACCTGAACTTCTGCTCCGATTGCTTCACGCTCACTGAGGACGCCAGACAGTTCGATTTGTAACCAATTTTGAACCGTTGAGTTGTTTTGCAACAGGGCGATGGGCTGATCAAGATGACTTGCAATCAGATCGATGCGTCCATCCTGATTCCAGTCCAGGGTGGCAAGCGTTCGTCCCAGTTTCTTGCGTCCCCAGTAGTCGCCGCCAGCAACACCCGGCTGCAAAAGGAAACCGTCGCTGCGGCCGCGCAGAAGTTGCGGGAGCATCCGAAACGGGATGTCATCGACCCGTCCGTCATACACGTGTCCATTAAGAACCGCAATGTCCTGCCAACCATCGTTGTCAAAATCGGCTGCCTGAGTCCCGAAACCGAGGACTCCAAATGACGGTTGGACAAGCCCCTTGCGAGCAGCCTGGTCGCTGAAAGATCCTGTTTTGGATTGCAAGAACAGATTGGCTGGCTCGTTTTCGAAATTGGTGACGTGCAGATCCA
>Ga0315334_10002963_pt1 | contig 10626 bp, 10 predicted proteins | sample M150034915metaG_FD_205555 | JGI IMG/M metagenome (GOLD analysis project Ga0315334, IMG submission 205555) | Ammonia-oxidizing marine archaeal communities from Monterey Bay, California, United States - M1 500m 34915 | ecosystem: Environmental > Aquatic > Marine > Intertidal zone | place: USA... | reverse complement strand
CAGGGACAGGTTGCGCGGGCGCAGGCGGTCGCGCCATTCGGGCATCTCGGCGGCGATCAACTGATCCACGTCGAACACCTGCGTCTTGAAAACGTCCGCGCCGGCGTCGGCCGCCAGTTCGACCAGCTGGGCCGCCAAATCCATGTCGCCGAAATGGGCCACGCCCGCCTCGGCGATAAACAGACACGGCGCGCCGCCGCCAATCGGCCGGCCGCCGATCGTGAACTGGTCCTGAAATGGCGTGTTTTCCAAGCGCCCTGAATACAGGGAAATGGGCTAATCGTCACCCTTGATGCGTTTGATAACTACGCCGACGAGCGTCAGCATGATCCCCACGGTAAAGAAAGCGCCATAGGGATTCTACAACGGGACGACGTCCGCGATGTGACACCACCAGAACCAAGCGGAGGAGAGGGCATTGGTGCCCAGTTCAAACATCGATCTATCCTTTCGTGCTGATAGAAGATGGGTAGGGTATGATCAGGACGAAAGTGATGGGCATCACACGTGAGCTTCAAGAAAAGGTGAGGGCATGACGGAACATGACGCTGCGGATCTGGGCGCATACATAAAACACGATGCGGTGGCCTTGGCGCCAACCGGCAATGGCCCTTTGTCGGGACTGAATTTCGCCGTCAAGGACCTGTACGATATCGCCGGTCATATCACCGGCGCGGGCAGTCCCGACTGGCTGGCCAGCCACCCCGCCGCCACGGCGACCGCCTCCGCCGTCACCAAACTGTTGGCGGCGGGGGGCCGAATGGTGGCCAAGGCGCAGACGGATGAGATGGCTTTTTCCATTACCGGGCAGAACGCCCATTACGGCACCCCGGTCAACGTCAATGCGCAGGACCGTATTCCCGGCGGCTCGTCGTCGGGCTCGGCGGCGGCGGTGGCAGGCGGCCTGGTCGATTTCGCCTTGGGCTCGGACACCGGTGGCTCGGTCCGGATGCCGGCGGGGTTTTGCGGCATTCATGGCATTCGCACCACCCAGGGCCGCATTCCGGTGGATGGCGTGCATCCCCTGGCGCCATGCTTCGACACCATTGGCTGGTTCACGCGCGGCGGCGCGCTGATGGAAAACATTGGCCGGGTGTTGCTGCCCAACGCGGGCGCACCGTCCAAACCCCGCCGGCTGCTGGTTGCCCGCGACTGTTTCGCCCTGCTGCCGGACCAGGCGGCGGTGGCCTTGGCCGGCGCGGTCGATCAGGTCGCCGAACATTTCGAAAAGCGCGAAGAGATCGACATTAGCGAAGCCGGGCCGGACCAATGGATGCCGCATTTCCGTGCCTTGCAGATGGCCGATATCTGGCGCGCCCACGGCGCCTGGATCGAGCGGGCAAAGCCGAACTTCGGCCCCGGCGTGGCCGACCGCTTTGCCGCCGCCGCCAAGATTTCGGAAGAGGCCGAGGGGGAAGGCCGGGCGGTGCGCGACGCGGTGCGCCAGCATCTGAGCGATCTTTTGGGCGATGACGGCATTTTGTGCCTGCCGACAGCGCCGGGCATTGCCCCATTGTGCGAGACACCGGAAGCGGAACTGGATGATTTCCGCTGGCGCGCCATGGGTTTGACCTGCGTCGCCGGCCTGTCCGGATGCCCACAGATCAATCTGCCCCTGGCCGGCCTGGACCACTGTCCCCTGGGTCTGGGCCTGATGGCGCGCCAGGGCGGCGATGAAACCCTGCTGCATCTGGCGGCTGGGATTGCGCCCTGAGGGGACATTCAACATGGTAGGCCCATGACCGCGCTGAACCCCATGACCCCCACGGGAATGAGCCACCCGGCAATGGGTCAGGTACGGGTTCGAACCCTGCTGTTGATCCGCTGGCTGGCCATCGCCGGTCAATTGATGGCGCTTTTGTTGGTTGACGTATTCCTGGAATTCGAATTGCCCATGAACCCCGCCCTCGGGGCCATCGGCGCCTCCGCCGTGGTAAATCTTTGGATTATCGCCTGGCCTGGGTTGAGCCATTGGCATCGTGACGGGGCGGCGGCGGGTTATCTGGCCTTTGACATCGTTCAATTGGCGGTCTTGCTATATCTGACCGGCGGTCTGGATAATCCCTTTGCCTTGCTCTTCCTTGTACCGGTCACCATATCGGCCACGATCCTCAGCCGGCGCAGCACCACCTATCTGGGTCTGTTGGCCCTGGCCTGCGTCTCCATGCTGGCGTTTTTTCATCTGCCCCTGCCCTGGCCGTCGCCCGGATTCACCTTGCCGCCGTTATATGCGGCGGGGATTTGGTTGTCCCTAGTGGTGGGGACCGCGTTTTTGATGTTCTATGCTTGGCGCGTGGCGGAAGAGGCCCGGCGCATGTCCGATGCCTTGGCCGCAACCCAGGAGACCTTGGCCAAGGAGCGGCAGATGTCCGCCGTGGGCAGCCTGGCCGCCGCCGCCGCTCATGAATTGGGCACGCCCCTGGGGACCATCGCCCTGATCGCCAAGGAACTTTTGCACGATCAACCGGTGGGAGAAAAATTCCACGCGGATTTGGAAATACTGGATGGCGAGGTGGCGCGCTGTCGTGACATTCTGACCCAATTGGCCCGCAATCCGTCCGGCGGCGCCGATCCGGCGGTCTCGCGCCTGCCCTTCGACGCCTTGATCAATGACGCCGCGGATCAGTATGGCAATGATGACGCCGCCATACGGGTGACGGGCAAGGCAACGACCCCGGCGCCGCTGGTGCGCCGCAGTCCCGAACTGATCCAAGGCCTGGGCAATTTGATCGAGAACGCCACCGACTTCGCGGCCAGCCATGTGGACCTGGCTTCCAACTGGGATGAGAACCTCGTGGAGCTGTCCATCACGGACGATGGTCCGGGGTTCGCCGCCAATATTCTCGACTTGCTGGGTGATCCTTATATTTCGACCCGGCCCGGCGCCGGCCGCATGGGCCTGGGCGTGTTCATCTCCAAGACTTTGCTGGAACGTACCGGGGCCAGCCTGCATTTTTTCAACCATAAACAGGGCCAGGGCGCGACGGTTGTCATTCGCTGGCCAAGGCACATAATGGATCTTGCCGAAGGCGAAACCGAAAACCAACCTGAAAACCAGCCAGAAAACAAACTAGAAATCCAAATGCGGGAGAGCAGGATTGATGATGTTGAGTGACGCCGATGAGTGCGGTGATAACCCCGAGGGGGCGCGGACGCTGCTGCTGGTCGACGACGACAAAATTTGGCTGCAGCGCCTGGCCACGGCCATGGAACGGCGCGGCTTTACCGTCAGCACCGCCGCCTCGGTGCGGGAGGCGATCGAACAGGCCAGGAAGGTCACGCCCGAGTACGCGGTGATCGACTTGCGCCTGGAGGATGGCAACGGTCTGGACGTGGTCGGCGTCTTGCGCGAAATCCGGCCCCACGGCCGCATCGTCATGCTGACCGGCTATGGCAATATCGCCACCGCCGTGGCGGCGGTCAAGCTGGGCGCGGTGGACTATCTGGCCAAGCCGGCCGATGCCGACGCCATCGAGGCCGCCCTGCTGGCCGAGGACGGCGCGCACCCCGCCCCGCCGGAAAAACCCATGTCCGCCGACCGGGTACGGTGGGAGCATATTCAACGGGTCTATGAACTATGCGGCCGCAATGTTTCGGAAACCGCCCGGCGCCTGAACATGCACCGGCGCACCTTGCAGCGGATCCTGGCCAAGCACTCTCCCCGGGAATAAGCCCGCGAATGAATATGGAACTAGGGACAGCAACGAATGCCTGAACATAAAAAACGGGTTGCCCTGTGCGGGGTGATCCTGGAAAGCAATGCCTTTTCCCCCATCGCGACGGAAGCCGATTTCCGCGAGGCTTTGTATGTGACGGGCGCGGAGATGGTGCGGGAGGCGCGCCAGCCAGTCTCCATCCTGCCGCGCGAGATGGCCGCCTTCGTCCAGGCCATGGATGCCACCGGCGCCTGGCAGCCGGTGCCGCTGCTGTTGACCGGTTGTCCGCCGTGGGGGCCCATCGAGGGTGATTTCTTTCGCGCCTGCGTCGCCGACATTGTCGCCGGGCTGGTGGCGGCCGAACCCCTGGACGGCGTCTATATCGCCAATCACGGTGCCATGGTGGCAACCGACAACGGCGACCCCGACGGCACCTTGATGGCAGCCATCCGGGATGCCGTCGGCGGGGATGTGGCGGTGATCGCCACCTTGGACCTGCACGCCAATCTATCCCAGACCATGGTCGGGGCGACCGACGCCATCATCGGCTATCAGACCAATCCGCATGTGGATCAGGTTCAGCGCGGCGAGGAGGCGGCGATGTTGATGCGCCGGATGTTTGCCGGCATGGCGCCCGCCCAGCATATGATCCGCCTGCCCCTGGTGCCGCCGTCGACCACCCTGCTGACGGCGGCGGGGCCCTATGGCGAACTGATCGACTACGGCCAGCGGCGCGAAAGGGAGGAAGCCGGCGAAATCGTCAATGTCTCGGTGTTTGGCAATTTTGCTTTCTCGGATACCGCCAAGAACGGCCTGTCGGTCGTCGTCACCGCGCGCGGGGATGCCGCCAAGGCCGCCCTGTTGGCGAACGAGATCGCCACCCGGGCCTGGAACAACCGCACCGCCTTCACCCGCGACATGACTTCCATCGAGGCCGCCGTGGCCATCGCCGCGAGGGATGGTCGCGCCCCGGTGATCTTTTCCGACGCGGGCGACAATCCGGGCGGCGGCGGCGAGGGGCGCACCACCTGGCTGCTGGCGGCCCTGGCGCAAGCCGATGCGAAGGGCGTCTATTTCGGCGCTTTCTTCGACAAGGACCTGGGGGCGGAGGCGCACGGCCTGGGCGAAGGGGCGGAATTCCAAGCCGTCTTCAACCGCACCGGCGACACGGAATTCTCCAAGCGTTTCGAGGCACGGGCAACTGTTTTAAAGTTGCACGACGGCAACGTGGCCGGCCGTTTGGGAATCTACAAGAACCGCCAGCTCAAACTGGGTCCCTGCGCGGCCCTGCAAATTGGCGGCATCACGGTGATCGTCATCTCGGCCCGCAACCAAACCGCCGACCCGGTATTTTTCGAGATGTTCGGCCTGGATATCGCCCAGGCGCACACGGTCTGCGTCAAATCGCGGGGCCATTTCCGCGCCGGCTTCGCGCCCTGGTTCGCCCCTGAACAGGTCTACGAAGTGGACACCGCCGGCCTGACCTCGCCCATCCTCACCCGCTTCAACTGGAAAAACCTGCCCCGCCCCGTCTACCCAATGGACCCGGATACAAAATGGGATCCGCCGGGCTAGAAATATTGGGAATATCGAACTTGCAGATGGTCATCCTGGCGGCTGGAATAAAGCAACTCGCCGTGCTTGATGTCTTCGTAGAGGCGGAGTTCGGCTTCCAGTTTCCAGGTCGGCCAGGTATTGGGGATTGGAGATGCCGCCCGATTCGCCTGCGGCAATGGAGAATTCCACATCATAAATACCGGTCAGGTTCTCGCGGGCGAAATCACTGTCGACGCGGAAGGGGATGGTGTGATCGAAATATTCCACAAACCGGTCGTCCAGCTCGATGCGCGGGATCTGCGCGATGAAGACCACGACGATGACCCCCATCAAAGCCAGCAGCGGCGAGCGCCGGGCGATCACGAAGTCACCCAGTCGGGCCATGATGGTGGAACCACCGTTGTCAACTGTCTTGACCCTCAGGGGCACCAAGGCGATCAGGGCCGGCAGGAACGTCATGGACAGGACCCATGCCGCGGCCACGCCAATAGCGGCGATGTTGCCCAGGTCATGGAAGGGCGGTGGTCAGGATGATGATCGGCGCGATGGCCGCCGGCGGGGTCAGCTTCACACCCATGAACCCGGCGGTACCCATGGCCGCAATGACCGACAATATGATCACCATCAGGGTCGCCGCCGTACCCCAGAACGAGTGCAGGAAACCTATCAGAGCCACGACGATGATGCCGAACATGATGGGCATCAGCAACGACATGTCCTTGATGGAGGCGCGGGGGAAGGAATTGCTCAGGGGCGAACGGCCGGTGATGGCAACTTCCAGGTTGGGTAGTCTAGCCTCTAGCCGGGCCGCCATGGCTTCGGCGAATTCCACCGCCTCGGTCAAGGCGATCTGGTCGTCCACGGGCAATTGCAGGGTGACATTGATGCCGGTGGTCTTGCCGTCTTTCGAGATCAGGCGCCGGGCCAGGGCGGGTTCGCTCTGGGCAATGGCCTGGATCTTTGCCAACAGGGCCGGCGTCAGGCTGTCGATACTTTCGACCAGGTCCGCCACGATCAGGTCGTCGCCCTGGGCCTCGGTGTTTTGGAAGTTGGTGATGGAATCAACCCGGCTGGAATAGGGAATCTGCCAGGAAGCTTCCGTCATTTTTTGCACCACGGCCAGCCATTCGGGTGTGAAAATCGTGCCTCGGCGGGCTTTAGGACAAAAAGAATGTTGTCTGTTCTGGAATATACGTTCTGCAGGCGGTCATAGGCCTGCAATTGCGGGTTCTGGTCAGAGAAAAACACCCGATAATCGGATGTAAAGGCCAGGTTTCGCCCGCCCGTACCCAGCCCAACGGCCGCCAGAACACTCAGCAAAATGACCATCCAGCGCCATTTCACGATGAATTGGCCATACGCCACCGACCAACCGTCCCCCGACCAACCGTCCATTGGCTTGCTCATTTCGTTTCCTTCCCCGGCCCGAAATTGCCCAGATCCGTAATTGGCTGGACTTTAATACGATTGAAAACTAACCATATTAAAAGTACACTGCTGAGTGTAGAAAGGGTGCCTCATTGCGAATGTAAACTCTACCGTGTAGTTTTTTTGGAGATTATTTTTTGCACCGGGATAATTGCCCCATTTCCATGCTGACCGGCGCCGTGGCCAAGAAATTGAGCCGGGGCGAGGTTAAGAACGCGGCCATTGTGGAGGCTGCCAGGGTGGTTTTTTTGCGCCATGGATTTGACGGTGCCTCCATGGACCGGATCGCGGCCAAGGCCGGGGTTTCCAAGCGTACGGTGTATTTCCACTTCCAATCCAAGGAAAACCTGTTCGCCAAGGTGATGCTGGCCATGTGCGCCAGCAAGCGGACGGAAGTCGTGGGCGGCGAAAGCCTTGAGACCTCCACGGTTCTGGCCCCCTCCCGTCCCATTGACCAGGCCCTGACGGAACTGGGCGAAAACTTCCTGACGATGGTATTTGACCCCGAGGCCATGGCCCTGCTGCGAATTTTGATTGGCCAGGCCAACCAATTTCCGGAGTTTGGCCAGGAATTCTTTGACCAGGGCCCCCGCGAAATGGTCGAAATGCTGACCCAATACTTCATCGAAGCCCAAGAACGCGGCGTCATTACCCTCGATGGCGACGCCGAATTGGCCGCCGGCAGCTTTCTCACCTCGCTGTTGGGGCCGATCTATATCCAATGCCTGGCCACCGCATGCCCGCCGCCCGGCCCCGCCTTGATCAAGAAGCAGACGGAAATAGCGGTGAAGATGTTCCTGGGCAGTACCCTGACGGCTGCGGTTGCCGTCGGGGCGAAATGATAACCACATGACCCTGGCGTTCCAGGTTCTGTCGGGTACCATCGGCGCGGAGATTGCGGACGTTGATCTCGCCCGCCTGAACAGCGGCGATTTCGCGGCCATTCATGACGCCATGCTGGAGCACGGGATTTTGGTTTTCCGCGATCAGAACCTGGATCCGGACCAGCTGCACGAATTTGCCGCCCAGTGGGGCGAAGTTCACTTGCACCCCTATTTGTCCGGGCTGCCGGAACATCCCGGGATCATCGAAATCGTCAAGGAAGCCGGCGAACGCAACCGCTTCGGCGCCCACTGGCACACGGATCAGATCTTCACCCCCACCCCGGCCATGGCGACCATGCTCTATGCCAGGGAGGTCCCCCCCGCGGGCGGCGATACCCTGTTTGCCAGCCTGTATCACGCCCATGATGCCCTATCGGACGGCATGCGGGCCATGCTGGGCAGCCTGCGCACCTACAGCATCTATAACAAGGAGCGCCCGCGCTCCCGCCGCATGGCGAACAAAGTGACGGAGCGGGAAAAACCGGCCGAACCGGCCATTCATCCCTTGATCCGCGTGCACCCGGAAACAGGCCGCCGGGCGCTCTATATCTCCGATACACAGACCACCCGATGCCTGCATGGCATGACGGAAGCCGAAAGCCGGCCTCTGCTGGACTATCTGTTGGCCCACGCCACCCGGCCCGAATTCACCTGCCGCGTCCGCTGGGATGTGGGCAGCCTGGCAATCTGGGACAACCGTTGCCTTTTGCACATGGCCCTGGACGACTACCCCGACCACCGCCGAGTCATGCACCGTATCACCATCAAGGGCGAGGCCACTATTGGCGTCAGCGATTCTTGAGGGATTTTCACGTTTTAGGGCCGCATGGCGTGGCTAGACGGACCCGTCTTTCGCAGGGGTGCCGCGGTGTTGGCGAAATCACACAACAGGGCGCGGGTATCGCGGGGGTCGATGATCTCCTCGATCCAGAACGCCTCGGCCGAACGGAAGGGCGAGCGTAGCTTTTCCAGGCGTTCGGTGATCTCCGCCAATTTCGCGCCCTCGTCCTCGGCGGCGGCGATATCGGCGGCATAGGCCGCCTCGATCCCGCCTTCCAGGGGCAGCGAACCCCAGCGGCCCGAGGGCCAGGCGTAGCGGGTGGAGAACCGGTCCCCCACCGTGTGGGCCGCGCCGGCCACGCCGAAAACGTTGCGGATGATCATGGTGCACCAGGGCACCGTTGTTTGCCAAATGGCGCTCATGACGCGGACGCCTTCCTTGATGACGCCGCTCTGTTCCGCCTCCAGCCCGACCTGAAAGCCGGGGCAATCGGATAGATTGACGACGGGCAAATGAAAGGTTTCCGCCATATCGACGAATTTTTCCACCTTGCGGCAGGTATCGGCGGTCCAGCAACCGCCGTAGGACATGGGGTTCGAGGCCATCAAGGCCACCGGCCAGCCGTCCAGGCGGGCCAGGCCGGTAATCACCGATTTGCCGTATTCCTTGCCAATTTCAAAGAAGCTGCCGTCATCCACCAGGGCCTTCACGATGGGGCGCATCTTGTAAACTTTACGAATGTCCCGGGGAATGGCGTCGATCAGCCAGTCCGCCTTGCGCTCCGGGTCGTCGGTCGGTTCCACCCGCGGCGGCAATTCATGGATCGATTGCGGCAGGTACGAGAGGAACTGCTTGGCGCAGTCAAAGGCCTCCTCCTCCGTATTGACCGCGTGATCCACGGCGCCGGCGCGCAACTGGATCTGCCAGCCGCCCAACTCGTTCTTGGTTAAATTCTGCCCGATCCGGTTGACCACGGGGGGGCCGGCCACGAACATGGCCGATTTCTCCTTGATCATCACCGAATAATGGCTGGCCGCCAGATGCGCCGCACCCAAACCCGCGACCGAACCCAGCCCCAAGGCGACCCGGGGCACCACGCCCATGTTGGCGACCACCACTTCCCAGCCCACCACGCCCGGCACATTGGCCCGCCCCGTGGTCTCGATGGTCTTGACCGAACCGCCGCCGCCCGAACCCTCCACCAGGCGCACCAGGGGCAGTTGCAACTGGTTTGCCATGGCCTCGCAAGTCAGATGCTTGCCCTTGATGGTGGCATCGGCCGAGCCGCCCCGCACCGTAAAATCATCGCCGCACACCACCACCTGGCGCCCGCTCAGCCGGGCCCGGCCAAAGACGAAGTTGGAGGGCACGAGGTCTTCCAGGTCATTGTTGCCATCGTATTGCGCCATGCCGGCGATCTTGCCCAGTTCGTGAAAGCTGCCCGCGTCCACCAACAGCTCGATCCGTTCCCGCACCGTATAGCGCCCGCCGTCCTTCTGCCGTTTGACCCGCATCTCGCCGCCCAGCTTCTCGGCAAATTCCTCGCGGCGTTTCAATTCATCAAGTTCCGGCTGCCATGACATCAGGCGGTGTCCTCCATTGGATGGGTGGGGATTGTGGTTTGTGGTTTTAAGGGAAAGTAACAGGTCGGGGCGGTGTCTTGAATGGCAATTGTTGATAGTGCAACAGTTCGAATATAGCGCTCACAGACAATTCTATCGATATTGGCCACGAGTTCCAATATGCTTAGGGGCGGGCATGGAGGCTAACGACATGGCACATCATAAACGCAAAGGTCCGAAGTCAACACGGGCGGGGTGCTTATTGCGCAGACCACAGAAGCGGCAGGGCTCGCCCATGCCTGAACGCCAGCGGTTCAGCCAAACGCGCCATATTGCCGTTACCAAGGAAAAGACTGCGGAACACGCATAAAGGCGCTGCTCTATCACGCCACGCACCATCAGGGCCTGAGAAAATCCAAACCAGCCCGCCGTCTCTGTTGCGCGTTGTTAGGTCAGGAGATTACCAAACATGGCTGACCAGCGGCCCACATTCAAAGCCTTCAAAACGGAAGCGCTCAATAATCCAGAGGTAAAAGACGCCTTTGACGAATTAGCCCCCGCCTATGCCATGAAACGCGACATGATTGCCATGCGCAAGGCCAAGGGCTTCACCCAAGAAGACATGGCGAATTTGCTCGGCTCCAGAAAATGCAGTATTTCGCGCTTGGAAAGCGTCAACTCCGATAACTCACCACGTCTGGCGACGATCGAGGAATACGCCTGCGTGCTTGGCTATCGCCTCAAAATCAGTTTTGAGA
>Ga0315334_10002962_pt1 | contig 10626 bp, 8 predicted proteins | sample M150034915metaG_FD_205555 | JGI IMG/M metagenome (GOLD analysis project Ga0315334, IMG submission 205555) | Ammonia-oxidizing marine archaeal communities from Monterey Bay, California, United States - M1 500m 34915 | ecosystem: Environmental > Aquatic > Marine > Intertidal zone | place: USA... | reverse complement strand
TTCCTGGTTGAATACCGGTTCTCCTTCTCCCCACGAGCATATGAGGTCACCATTATTAGTGAATTTGTGAACTCTGTTTTGCCAGTATCCGTCCGAGACAAATATTTCACCGCTAGCTGACTGAACAGCCCGCGTAGGGGACCTGAAAGGTTCCCCCTGTGGTCCAAGTTCGTCTTTAACACCCATTGACATTAGTAATTCTCCGTTAGAGTTAAAACGTGTCACAGTGTGGTTTCCTGAATCTGCATGGAATATTTCGTCGTCAGGACTAATCCATAATCCATGAGGTGTGGCAAAGTATTCTTCGCCCCATTGAGACAGGAAGTTTCCATCCTTGTCGAAAACAACAATGACTCCGGCATTGGGATTGTCTCCTTCTCTTGTGTATAGCCCTAAATAGGATGTACGTACAGCAACGTAAACATTTCCATTTGAGGTGGTTGCGACATCAGATGCAACTCCGTCAATAGGCCACTGTCCCCAGCCTTCTACAAGTTCGTATTGATAGTCACCAGTTCCAAACGTGTCTGCCATATGTATATCTCCATTTTGTTAACTAAAGAACTATTCTCTGAAGTTATCATAAATCGAATTAAACGATATAGGTGTGTTTCAGGAATAATTTGGAGTATTAGGGTGTGCTGGTGCGGTTTTCACCAAACCAGCTTGGTTGAACTAAAGCGCCGCCGCTCGGTAAGGGAGTAGTAGCCAGAATCCCTCCTTCGGCACCAGTCTCTTCCCCGTTATATCTGGCATAGACAGCAAGTCCTCTTTTATCTTCGAGCCGGATGTCTGTTCAAAGTAGTAAGAGGACTAGGACGGTCACATTTATTACCCTCTTCCTCAAATTCATTCAAGTATAGTATGAAGCAGTATTTTGCAAAGGCTATCAAAAGAAACAATGTCAAACGTGAGGTGATCAATTGACGGTTAGAAGGCAACCTGGGGCCGCCCATAGTATCACGATAAGAACATCATATCCGAATACAGTTGGTATGCTAGGCCAAATAACCACCAACATAAGTGCCGCCGGGGGAGATATTGGGGCTATCGACATCGTATCAGCAGGACGCAACAGTATGGTAAGAGACATTACAATAAATGCTCGGGACGAATCACATGCAGAGATACTAAAAGAAGCCGTATCAAGTGTTGAGGGAGTAACAATAGTAAATGTATCCGATCAAGTCTTTCTAAGGCATCTTGGCGGTAAAATTGAAATGCAAAGTAAAACATCCATTAAAACCAGAAATGACATGTCATTAATATACACTCCGGGTGTCGCGAGAGTTAGTAAAGCCATCCATGAGGAACCAGAATCTGTATGGAATCTCACGAGTAAAGGAAATACGGTCGCCATTGTAACCGATGGGTCAGCAGTGCTCGGACTAGGGGATATTGGTCCTGCAGCGGCCTTACCTGTAATGGAAGGTAAGGCTCAATTGTTGAAAGAGTTAGTAGGGGTGGATGCCTGGCCTATAGTTCTAGATACTCATGACATCAGCAAAATCGTCGACACAATAAAATTACTATCCCCTGGATTTGGAGCAATTAACCTCGAAGACATTTCGGCACCGAGATGTTTTGAAATAGAACAACGCCTTCACAAGGAATTGAGCATACCAGTATTCCATGACGATCAACACGGAACCGCAGTCGTAGTTCTGGCGGCTTTATACAATGCGGTCAAAGTAGTCAACAAAAAATTACCTGAACTAAAAGTGGTCCTAGTGGGGATAGGGGCGGCCGGTGTCGCCACCACCAAGCTTTTAATCAAAGCCGGCATAAAAAATATAATTGGAGTAGATCGGGAAGGAATATTAGACAGACAAAAGGATTACGGAAATAACAAAGTCTGGAAAGAATATTCAGAGATAACAAATCCAAATAATATTTCTGGCCACATCAAAGAAGCTATAAGGGGTGCCGATGTATTCATAGGGCTATCAGGTCCAGGAGTCCTCCGACTTGAAGAAGTGGGTTTGATGAACAAAAGCCCAATCATATTTGCTATGGCGAATCCCGACCCCGAAATTTGGCCGGAGGAAGTTGAAGGAGTTGTTGAAGTAATGGCGACAGGACGATCAGATTACCCTAACCAAGTTAATAATGCTTTGTGTTTCCCTGGCATTTTTAGGGGCATCCTAGATGCTAGAGCACAAAAAGTCACAGATGAAATGAAAATGGCCGCTGCATTTGCTATATCCAGGGCAGTTCCGGAGAGTCATCTTAATAACGAATATATTATGCCCAGCATTTTTGATACTAAGATGGCTGACCAAGTCGCAAAGGGGGTAAAAGAGGCAGCCATAAAAAGTGGGGTAGCGTTGAAAGGCTGACCTTCCATATTAACCACCTCATGAAAGGAAAAACTCCGCCCCTCTAGTCATAGGACTATGATGTTTAATTTAGTTGGTTGATCGTGAACTTCCATTCCAGATCAAACTTAGAGGACAAGTATATGCCCGGTAGTACCCCAACACCTTACCGTCCAAATTCTCGGCATCAGCCACTATCAGTCTAAAAACATAACATCAAAGACGAATTTATCATATTCCTACAGTCATCCAATGCTATTCCCTAACCTAAGGTGAAAGTAGAAGGGTAGAATTCCCACTTGAACAGCAGTCATAGCGTTATATTTATCGCACGGCTTGATGTGTCTGATTGGTACTAAAAACAAGACCTATACTAAAAATTGTCAAAAGTAGAAACACCCAAAAGATGTAGTCGTAGCTCCCTGTTATATCAAATCCTATACCGGCGATCATTGGTCCAGCTGAGAATCCAAGGACTGCGGCCGCTCTGTTAATTCCATATATCCCCCCGACATTATTTTTACCAAAATAGCTTACTAGCAACAAAACTAGTACTGTAGATTGAATTCCATCCGAAAGCCCGCCGAGAGCACCGGAGAATACAGCCTTCATAAAAGTGTCTGCAAATATAAGTAAGGCGATCGAAAATACCCTGATAGAAATGGCGAACAGGATTAGTAATCGGGGCATATAGCGATCAGCCAAAATACCACCTATCAGTCCACCAATTGCCGAAGCAAAGAAACGAATGCTAACGGTAGCGACCGCCGCCTCTGGGTTCAAACCTTGGCCTACAAGGAAGGGAACTATATGTAGCCCTATGCCCGCAGTAGCAATACCAGTAACAAATACTGTAGTGGTTAGAAACCAGTATTCCTTTGTGTGTAGAACCTCAGGCAAAGAAAATTCCGAGGTTGTAAAATTTCCCGACTCAACTCCATCACTATCATTTGCATCAAAGTCCTTAGGAATCCGAACAAACGAAATAACGGGAATGGCTCCGATTAGAAACATTATTGTAGCCAAGCCCAACCATCCAAATCGCCATCCAAATTCTGCAATCGACATTTGAGATATGATAGGAAGTATTACCCCCCCTAAAGCCGTGACAGCAAATAAAACCGATACAGCTACACCGCTCTTCTTATCAAACCATTTAGCAATGGTAGGCGGGGATGTGGCTTGGATAAATCCTTGATCACTTACTCGTGCTGCCACATAGAAAATATAGAAAGCCATGATGGAGGTGATTTGGCTTAAAGCAATCATAGAAACAGTTGTAATTAAGGCTCCGGTTGCCAATATGACCCTCGGTCCTGTCAGATCCAGGATTCTCCCCATCACTACTGCCACCCCAGCTCCCATCAAGGCACCTAGGCTTGCAGCCCCTGAAATCTGTGTACGGTTCCACAGGAATTCGTCTGACATCGGCAAAAAGAAAACTGTTAAAACATTAAGACTGGCCACAGAATTGGCAAAGGCCAGTCCACACACTGCCGCCAGCACAACCCAACTGTGGTGAATCTTCCCTACTGAACTAATCATGAGCCATAGGTTCGCCTTACCCTGTGATCTCGAATGTTGAGTTCCCATTATAACTATGTATTAGTGGGGGAATTTTAACGATTTTATCGTTGGTTAATGCTTGAAAACGCACCTATCTAAAAAGTGAGGTGCGTTTTTTAGTTTCAGTCAGTCATATCGACATTCGTCGGAAGTTTGACCAATATGAGAACGATAGTTGCCATTAAAGTAATGACCCCGCTAAATAAAAAAGCGGATTTTAACCCGAACTCATCGATGAGCAATCCAGTGAAAATCGGTGAAACCGTTCCCAATAAACTTGCCCCATAAATCAATGAGACCACTGTAGGCTGTGATTTGCCACCGGATACGTCCATGGCTGCGGCAATAAAGACAGTATGCAGTGAGTATAGGAAAGCGCCCATAGCAAATACATTCAACACAAGTTGATAGCCATCAGATGCGTAATACAATCCAATAAACGAAATTCCTAAAATGGTCATCGCAGGCAAAAGAACTATTTTTCTTCCGAATCTGTCAGACAGCCCTCCTAGTACAGGTTGGGCAATAATTCCAGATACTTGTGCCCCAGCCAGAAAAAATCCCACCGTAAGTGGATCTTTTGCAAGTCCTCCCTCCCCTACGGCCGATATCAGGTATAGAGGAAAAAAATACATTATCGAAGATTGACCCATATCGCTCAACCCTGTGGCCAGCATTAAGCCCCATATCCCTTTGTCTTTTAGCAATCCTCTCAGCCCGCTAAAATATTCTCCAAAGGATTCTGTCTCAGGTGCCTCTTTTGAAATACCTCGCATCATAAGATAAACAATTAGGGCGAAACCTAGGGCCGGCAAGACGCTTATTCGGAGAACTTCATTCCATTCAAATGCGATAAGGTAGGTCATTGTGATGATGCTACCAACCTTGAATGTTTCTGTAGTTAACAAGCCTACTATGAAGGGGCCAAACATCTCTCCTATCGAACCACCTGTACCATGAAGGGATATCGCAAATCCTCGTCTACTGGGAAATCTTCTGGAAAGCTCTGCGATAGCTGGCGGGTGATAGAGAGAGGGACCTATTCCAACAAGCAGCATGGCCCCAAGAAGCCACCAGAAACTAGGAGCCATTCCCAAGAGAAAAAAGGAACTCCCCATAATAGTTAACGATATCCCCATCATTGCCCCAGGACGGTCAGAGAAACGTTCACCAAGATAGCCTGCAACCATAGTGGTAGTGTCGGAAGCTCCTCTCCCAATTCCTCCAACTACACCAAATTGCGTCGCTGTTAGATTGAAGCGTGGGTCAGTTTTCATCATTGCAAGTAGTAGTGGAAGCGAAGAGTTAAAAACATGGCTCACCGCATGCCCAAGCACAATTGCTGAGGCTAATTTCTTACTTCCCAAGGTAAGATTCGATGAAATCGGTGTTTTTTCTCCCAACGCCCTTGAAAATTCGGAGGACTCACCATCATCAGGCATTTAGAACCTTAAAATCATCTTTTTTTCCTGAACCTAAACTTTTGTTGATTCGAAGCTGTTTTCAATGTCTTTTGTCATATGCTCATTATAGCTATTAACAAGTATGTTTTAGAATGAGAATTAATATGACACAGATAGTTGGAAATCTAGTTTTAATAATCATGATTGTGGCGATGTTCGCCTGCTCTAAGAGTACCTCAGACAATTCAATAACAAAATCCCAAATGGCCCCGAGATTTAGCCCTATTGAATTTGACACCCCAGGACCGTGGATCAATAGTGAACCATTTGTTTTGCAGGAAAAAAGAAATGAGGTCGTTCTTATTGATTTTTGGACCTATAGTTGCATCAATTGCATAAGGACTCTTCCACACCTAACGGAATGGCACAGAAAATACAACGAAAAGGGTCTAACTATTTTGGGAGTACATAGCCCTGAATTTGAATTTGAAAAAATATATGGAAATGTGGTTTCTGCTGCAGAGGATTTAGGAATCGATTACCCAATAGTGATGGATAATGATTTCAAAATATGGAACACGTTTAATAATCGATACTGGCCTTCGAAATATCTTTTGGATAAGGATGGGGTGATCCAATATAGCCACTTCGGTGAAGGAGGATACGAAGAGACAGAATTGGCAATAAGAGCTTTATTAGAGGAGGCTGGGTTCGATCCGTCAGATATCCCTCTGAAGAGTAATTCCCAACAAAATGGCGATTCGCCCACCATTTCCCACAATGAGCAAACGTGGGAGTTATATATGGGTACTGATAGAAACTACAAATTCAACTTTTTTCAAAATACATATATCGGAAACACAGAATACTATGACGATATTCGAGCTGATACCTGGAAGAAAAAACACGTATTTAAAAGTCCTCCCAATAGGGAAAAAAACAAGGTTTATATTGATGGTTTGTGGAGTAAAGAAAAAGAATATATTTCTCACAGCAGAAATACCGATGCGTACATTGATTACATATCTCTAAAATTCTCAGGGTCTGAAGTGAACGTAGTCTTAGGAAAACATAAAACCCCCTATAAGGTATTAGTCACCCTGGATGGACGCTCTTTACTGGAATCAGAAGCCGGTAAAGATATCTACTTTGATCCTGAGGGGAAGAGTTTTATGCAAGTTGACAGTTCTCGGATGTATAACGTTGTGAAGTTGAAAAATTTCGACACGCGAGAGTTAAACTTAAGTTCTACATCGTCAGGGTTCTCCATTTACGCTTTCACCTTTGGCTCCGATGTAAGGGAATAATCTTTTAAATGAGCTACAACAGATTCTTTTCTATTTTCTTGTTTTGTATTGGGATAACCACTTTAACGACCTCTTGCAATGATATTGAAGACTCATTTACAGATGAATATCCGATAAAAAGCTCAATTACCCAGGAAGGCTATCAAATCGTTTTAGCCACTACAGATCTGGCAGTTGGAGAAAATCGGTTCGCATTTATAGTTCTGTCTGAGAAAGGATTTATCAATAGAGATAATTCCATGGTGACCTTTTATGCTCCGATCAAACTTTCCCATGAATTAAAAGAACCTGTCCAGTTCATGTATTGGGATGATCTCACCAGGGGTTCTTTTGTTACCAATGTGGTTTTCCCTTACCCGGGAAAGTGGAACTTCAAGGTAGATTTACTGGATAAAAAGGAGGACATCTCCATTCAAGGGGAATTCACTGTTAACGAGAAAACGACCGCCCCGGATGAAGGTGATAGAGCTCCCGTTGCAAAAAATAAAACCTTGGACAACGTAGTAAGTATCCAGCAACTCTCAACAGGAGATACAATCGACCCTGAGCTGTATCGATACTCAATCAAGGAAGCAATAGAGAGTGGTAAGCCCACTGTTATCACTTTTTCCAGCCCTGCTTTCTGTCGAGATGAGGCATGTGGGCCACAGGTGAAAGTACTGCAAAAATTAAGCACCCGTAGGAATTCTTCCATAAATTTCATCCATGTTGAAATTTATGATAACCCTGTCGAACTGCAAAATGATTTCAAGTCTGGTTTGTACTCTGAACCTTTCAAAAAATGGAACTTGCCGAGCTTTCAATGGACATTCATTATCAATTGTATCGGTGAAATATCACATCGGTATCAAGGATTCGTATCCTCTGAAGAACTAGATGGAGCCTTAAAATTTTATCTCACAGAGAGAGGAACTAAAAATCTTTGTTCAGCAATCTAATTTGAGGAAAATCCATTCGTTATATTCTAACTTCCCCCAAACGGCCCAACCTCAAAGGAAGTAAGAAATATCAGAATCCTCACATGTAATCTCTGTACCGTCCGGCCAATTTCTGCTCACATTTTCCCAAAGGTTTGATTTTGGTTGGTTTACAATCCTAATAAAGAGGGGTGAAAGATTATGAATGCAGAAGTAGATACCGAATACACAATATATTTTGCTGGAGCGTTATTCGACCACAAGGAACTTATCGGTAACGCCATTTTAGCCTCCTACATAAATAAACTTTCCAAGGAAAAATATCGATGCGTACTCCCGCAAGACCTTGAACAATCCACAAACAGGGCAGTCGACATAAGAAATCAAGATTTAAGTTGTGTGCTGGCATGCGACCTAGCAATTTTTAATTTTGACGGTACTGAATTGGATTCAGGAACTGTCGTAGAATTCTTGTATGCTAAAACTTTGGACATACCTGCCATAATTATAAGGTCTGATATTCGGGGAAGCGGTGATCAAAATCGTGAGGGAGATCCATGGAATCTGATGGCATCCTTTTATCCTCGGACTAGGAAGTTAGAATTTAATTCGATGGAGTGGTATCAAAGAGAGATAAATTCTTTATCGGATGGCCAGGACATATTCGACATCGCTGATCGCTTATATAAAAAGATATCTAATTCAGTTATAACTGAATTAGATATTGTGATACAGGACTCCCCTCTACTTTCTACTGATCAGGGGCAGGCCTTTAACCTCTATAGATGGGCCTCAGTGTTTCCTGGAAGTGGCTTAACCGAAATTGTCCCGAACATAGACGATATAATTATATCCAAGAAGAATAAAGGGTTAATAGCCTAGTCTTCATTCCTACGTCTTAATATTAAGATAAGTAATTATTGAAACAATGGTAAGGCCCCTCGATATGCTAACAATAACCCGACAGCTAGTAGAACAAAGCCCATCGTAAGAATAAGGGTGTTCAGATTCACTTTACCGGTTAACTTCGCACCATACCAACTACCAACCATAGCACCCGCTCCCATAAGGACTAAAACAGGGTAGTCGACCTTTCCCTGACTAGCATGTCCTATCCACCCTACTGCTCCCATAAAAAATCCGATAAAAAGATTAGATCCTGCAGCAATACGGGGGTCGATTTTAAGAACCCTGACAAGAGCTGGTAATCGTATGCTACCCAAGATAAGCCCAACGGCACCGCCCAGAAGCCCAACCCCCAACCCAATTCCGGCTTCTGCAGAAACCCGCCCAGGAGTGAATAACCCTGAAGATCCTTCTAATCCAGCCCCAAAAAGAGGAGAAGCTGATTGGCCGGATTTTACGCGGTTTTGGTAGATAATAATGAATTCTACTCCCTGCCACAACACAAGTAATCCAGCAAGAAATAGGAGTATCCCTTCATGTATTACACCACTGAGGAATCCTCCGGCAAAGGCTCCTGCAAAAGCAGGAATACCCATCACTAGTACTATCCTCATGTCCACCCTACCTCCCCGCCAATGCTTTATTGCCCCGGAAAGGGAACTAAGACTGCTGACCATAATATTAGTTCCTCCAGCAATAGCAGCCGGTGTCCCTAAAAGCAGCAGTGCAGGCAAGCGAATCGTTCCCAAAGCAAGGCCAACAAATCCACCAAGTATTCCTACCATTAGAGATATAATGGTCAGTAAGAAAGCCTTCCAGACAAGATGGTCGGACGGAAGTCCAATATCTCCAAGGGTCAAAGCCATTAAATCTGAGAAAGTCTGTTCCATATAGCCTCTCTTCCCATAATTATGCGCTTTCGGAAAGCCAATGTCATTATAGGGGTGGTATAACTGTTACTAGCTCAAATGTATGATACCAACGCACTTATTCCAGGGCAGCGGGGTACATAATGTCACGTATAGCATCGCTTCCAGCCAATTAGGAGAGAGACAATGAGATCAATGCATATGGAAGATGCACGGAAGGTACTATTGGAGATCAGACAGTTGTTAAATGATACCAATATCATTTTTTTTCTGCGCCACGGAACCTGTCTAGGTGCTGTCAGAGACGGGGAACTTATCCCTTGGGATGACGATATAGATATTGGTTCAATTATTGGCATGCATAATCTTAATGAGCCGTCCATTTTACAAGCCGTCGATGAGTTTAAGCGGGCAGGCTTTCAAGTAAAAGTATTGGAAACAGATTTCCATATTGGTGTAGAACTGTCAAAACTTGGCATACCTGTCGATTGGACTTGTTACAAGGTATTGGGAAAAAGCATTTTGCAGTACCCTGGCGTGAAAATTCCTGTTCGAATTTATGAGGATTTAAGTACCGTATCTTTATTAGATAAACCTTTTCTCGTGCCAAGTCCTCCAGAAGAGTATTTAACACTCAAATATGGTCCCGATTGGAAAGTGCCAAAGAAAACAGGCTTTGAAGCCGATATAATTGATTCAATACCAGAATCTATAAACCTTGAAGTAAAATATTCTATTTTCACGAGGGTTTTGAAATTTTTTTTTCCTGGAAAGTACTCTATCCGGATCACGGTCCTCTCCGCTGATTCCCAGCCCATTCCGATGATTGAAGTAGCCATTGCCGGAGTGAGTAGGCAAACAACCGATCAAGATGGATGTGTCCAATTTGATTTATCCCATGAAGACTATTATGCAGTGGATATCGGCATCGGCGAGAATAGAGAAATCTTATATGAAGAGGTTTTAAAACCAGGGAGAGATTATTCCTATATACAGGATCCCCACGAAATGTATGGGCGAATTCATGTACTAAAGGAAAAAGCCTAACCATCGTTTCATTTTTATATATGAGTTGTAAGAAGTGCACTTGGGAGAATAATAATGACAAGGGTTTATGTCGATATGGTAGCCGATCTATTTCATTATGGTCACGCTAACTTTCTAAAAAAAGCTCGACAGTTCGGTGATTATTTAATTGTCGGAATTCATTCTGACAAGGTTGTGAAAGAATATAAACGATCTCCAATAATGACCATGAAAGAACGTGTAGATACGGTATCTTCCTGCCGCCATGTGGATGAAGTCATACCTGATGCACCATTGATAGTTAGTCAAGAATG
>Ga0315334_10002961_pt1 | contig 10627 bp, 8 predicted proteins | sample M150034915metaG_FD_205555 | JGI IMG/M metagenome (GOLD analysis project Ga0315334, IMG submission 205555) | Ammonia-oxidizing marine archaeal communities from Monterey Bay, California, United States - M1 500m 34915 | ecosystem: Environmental > Aquatic > Marine > Intertidal zone | place: USA... | reverse complement strand
CAGCGATCCGTCAGCGAACGCCATCAGCACCAGATTCCTCAGATGCTGCCTCCGCTTTGCTAGTTTTTCACTTGTCATACCACGATTTTAACGCGATCAATGCCATCATTCCATGCCCCAAAAGCTTTAAATTCTTCGGAGGGGACTCCCGACCAAGCCAATTTTGGCTGGTCACGCCGGAGCCTGTCCCCCTATTGCAACAAGCAATCAAGCGGCCTTAGCTCGGCTGGCAGCAACCGAATCAAGCCGGAGAAATATGCCATCTATCTGCATCAATCGCATCGTACGAGGATCGGCCCATACGTTGGCTAACGAGGCCAATTCAAATCCTTGATCGGACATGAATTGGATCGTCTCTATAAACGATCCTTCACCATCGTAAAGCGGGGCGGTCGACATTTCCAACTGCACTCCCAAGAAGCGATCCAATGATTGGGCAGCGCCCCGCAATACGTGCGTCTCGTAACCTTGCACATCGAGCTTTAAGAATAATCGATTCGATGAGTTACAATAATCGTCGATCACTGAATCGACTCTCCGCACTTCAATCTCCTCTGTTGCAATGTAGGCCAACCCGGGGGCGGCATCGGTTAGCTGCGGCGATATGCTTAACAACGAACTGCTCTGCGAATTGCCGGAGATATTGATATGGTCTGTTGTATCATCGTCACCCAAGGCGATGTTGGCAATTTGCCATTGCCGGTTGCCACGGGCATTGGCGCGCAGTTTGGCAAATGCAGATGTCAACGGCTCAAACGAGACAATCCTCTTACGGTAACCATCCGATTGAATCTGACGAGCGTATTGGCCGTTGTTGGCTCCCACATCAAAGACAACATCGATATCAAGCTGCGATAAAAAACGGACGCGGTGATTTTTACTCGGCTTGGAAGATCGGGGAAACAGGTCACTTGCATTGCGCAAAATCCGACGAGTGAAAGCCTTGCATTCATAAAACCATAGCGACACGATCATGCTCCTACGTTACGCGATTCCAAGAGGGGATGGTGCGGGCAAGCACAGCACTTGTCAGGGACAAACACAGCAAGACTACAGATGCAAGTAAAATCGAACAACAGCATTTTTTCCGTTGATCCTGGAAACTGCTATCCAGAGAGATGAATGAGTTTGCCAGTGCTCAATGTCACGTTGTTGTTTTGCAATCAGGCGACGACGATACCAGTCGCTTTTCAATAACCCGGTGCGGCAGAACAGTTGTCGGATTGCAGGATCCATGATCGGTTGACCGTCGTGGTTACCGTAGGCCATGATGTCCAGAATCGCTTTCAGAGGCTGACGGATGGGCCGCACCAACGTTGCCGGGTGGAGCGTCCCCACCCACGGAGTCTCAAAAACAGGCTGCAGAACCGGAGGATTTCAACGCCGTCTGATCAGACGTGGAAAGCAGACTTGTGGCAAACAGCACAACCACGCGCCGGCAAGATAAGTGTCGGCAGGGGAAAGGCGATCAGGCAAGCGGGGAAACTATGGCTGTGATCGCACCGCTTGCGTCGCCAAAAGATGGGGCGTGCCCAACCCTGTCAGGAAACCACGGTTGCCAAAAACACTTACGCGATGATTCAGGTGCGGACGCAAATTGACCCCCGGAATGGGTGTCACATAAGCAATGGTTCGACCACTATTATCGGTCAAGGCAAACGGCGGGCTGTTGGTACGAGCTGAATAGACTTGCACCAAATACCCCGTCGCGTTGACAAGTTTGGTCGCTTCACTTTGCGCGGGCCCCTGATACAACGGACCAGCATTGCTGGCCGGTACCGTCGGCGTCACGTGCGCAGCTGGCAGAACCGGATAGTTGCTGTTGTTCGATACCGCGGGTAATCCATGATTTCGGATTACAACGTCACCATCGCGGCGATGTGCTACTTGACGGTACTGTTCGACGCGTTCTGTGAGCATTCGAGCGCGACCTGCGATCAAAGGATCTCGCGACGAGCTCGCCAGGCTGAATGCCGCCCGGGCAACCGGAGCTGCCTCGGCAGCCGTTGCTCGCGAAGCCATCAGCCGTGAAAAAATCAATCCCAACTGTTCGATGTCCGCCTGACGTGTCTGATCTTCAATTTGCATCAACCGTTCGGCCGAGACGTAGGTCAATGTTTTGGCAGCTGGCACGACCCGGTCAGGTAACGCTTGCTGCGCCGAAGCCTGCCTGATCGATCCTGCCGGACTCGGATTTCCGATGCCACGAGCGACAAAGTTTCCGTCGTTGGGAACTGGCGTCGGTCGCAGAAGGGATGCTGGTGTGACGAGATTGGAATACAGACCTTGATCACGTGCTTCCGCGGCGACCCAATTCGAATCAGCCGGCTGATGATTGGCGTCGGGTGCGGAAGGTGTTTCATTGATTTCAACCAACTTGGGGCGGCCGATAATACCGATCGCAGCCACGGCATCTTGGTTTGATTTGGAAATGGAAATCGTCTTGGTTGAGCGATTCTGCTGATCAGCGGAGCGGTATTCGTCGTTCAATCCACTGCCCACAGTTACGTTATTTGACGCCCCTCCACGAGCGGAATCGTTGTCACGTTTCAGGATCGACTCACCAGTACCTTGCTCGGTGTCGACTGTGTTGCGAGGCTCGCGAGAACTGCTGGCAGCAACATCAGGCTGTTTCGTGTCAGGTCGATCCCTGGGAAATACCTTGATGTTGTCCCCCGTTGAATCGTTGCGCATCAACGCCACCAGTTCTTCACTGCTGTTAACGATCTGATCTCGGTGAATCCAGCGATACTCGCCCGATGGAGGCACGATGCGATACCACAACTGTGGTCCGTCAGGGCCTTCTCGTTCACTCTTCCCTAGTACTGTGACTAGCTCACCCTCGGCCAACTGAACTTGCCATCGATAGGTCCGTGCCCGCCCCAGATGCGTACCGATCCATGCAACGGTTCGATCTTCGATAATGACCCCGTTGGCGTCACCACTGTTCTTTTCCACTGTATCAGCAGGTACCCAGCAAAAACTCTCTTCGGGTGGTCGAATCCCAAGCCAACCGTCATCCGTTTCAGCATAGACCTTCAATTCCTGACCCTGACGAAGTGGATCGGTGCGATAGTAGTCGTCCGCAGGTCCGCAGCGGGCAAACGTATCAGGCGTAGCGACGTAAATGGAGTATGGCTCGAATGTCAGATCGTTCTGCGCCACCAAGACGGGATTCTCAGCACGACCATCTGTGGCCATACCCAGCGTCAAAAGGCACAGGGCAATGAGGTTCAATTGCATCCATCGGCTGGGTGCGCCGTATCGAATGGGAGGCATCACGGGGAGTCCTACAATGATTGGAACTTGTTTCAGGTCTTTTCCAAGTGTTCGATAAACAAGATTTTGTCGGTCGCACAAGAGGAATCGGCAAAAAGTGAGTTTCACGGCGTGGCACATTGTTTTTTGTCACGGATCAACATTTACCAACCCGGGTTCCAATCCTTAGAATGGAACCCAACGTATTGACGTGGTTGGTAAACGCCCCGAGCTTGATCAGTGAAGGCAAAGGATGGATACCGCCCAATTCAACAGGCTTCTGGTGCAAACAGGCTTCTGATGCAAACTGAGGCGTTGCATCACGAACCGCTTTGGGCTTGAAGGACAATCACGCGTGAACAAACGTTGGGCTTCGGCAGCGTCTAACACCCTGATGGATGGCATTGCTGCTGTAGACGTCAACACCGCACCACCTTTCTTACCATTCATTCTCGGCAAACCCTGGTCTCACCATGTCACTTCTGATTAGCTGCGAGGTCGGAGGCAACGAGGTTCCCGAGCAGTTAATCGATCCGGCCTTGCGTGATGTTCTGCGTGTCAGCGGAGATCAATCTCTCGCCCCACAAAATCCAGCGTCAGCTGTTGCATTGCATCATCATCCTGGGGCCTCGATTGGAAAGCGAGGATTGCAGAAACGTTCACGAAAAAAACTGCGGCCTGGAAAACTGCCAGCCACCTTGTCGCATGACGCTCCAGCAGCCTACGTTGCCAAACGCATGGCTGACCAACTGAAGGTCCCCTTGTTTGTCAATCGCTATTCCAATGACCTCATCGATGTAACCCATTCGTTGCATCACCGTCGATTGTTTCCTTCACAGACCCGAAGCTGGTTGCCAGCCGAACGTCAGCTGTTGATCGATACGATCTACGCGCCCTACCGTTTAGCAGTCAAGCAGGCCATTCAATCGGGACTCGACCGCTGGGGTTATTTGATTCACCTCTCGATCCGGACTTTCGATATTCAGAACGACGGCAAGCTGCAGCGAGCGGACGCTGGGTTGCTATACGACCCGGCTTGCGAACACGAAGTCGATCTCTGCCTCGATCTGGTCGACGAACTTTATGACGAGGTGCCAATGTTGCGAGTACGGCGCAACTATCCTGGCCGCGGCACAACCGATCGTCTGACCAAATCGATGCGTGCGGATTTTGCTACCGAGAACTACTTTGGGATTGAACTGATGCTGAACCGCGCCTGGGTAGGGCGGCCACTCGCGATTCGTGACGAAGTGATCGACGGCATCGCTTGGACGATGCAAGCCGTGACGGAACTGGGACAGTCCGAGGCGGCCTGATTTTAATTCAAGATTCACACCCCAGTTGGCTGGCGTCAATGCCATCCGAACTTGCAAAAAAATGCAGGTCGTGCTGTGAGCCGCAAGTCTGATAACATTGCGACTGGTTCGGAACACCACAACTCACCGGGTGAAACGAAATTCGGGACGGCTTCTTTGATGTCCCAATAGTTCAGGTAAATCCAGGTGCGTCAACAATCGGTGCATAGGCTGGATCGTTTTTTCTCGAGACAGACCGCTTTCAATGCACCCGGTGTCATTTTGACAGCAGCACAAATCAAAACAAAATCGACTGAGGTCCACCCACCACGGCTGATGTCGTTTGTGTTCTTTTTTGCCAACGCTTTCCTGGCTGCATTTTTGCTCTTCCAGATTCAACCGCTGGCAGGAAAGTTGATCATGCCGACCTATGGCGGCGCGACTTCTGTGTGGACAGCGTGTCTTTTGTTCTTTCAGGTAACTTTGCTGGCCGGTTACGGCTACGCATTCGTGCTTGCCACGGTATGCAAACCTCGCACGCAGATTGTGATCCACTCAATGCTGCTAATAGGTGCAGTGGTGATCACGGAAAAACACGCTTGGAAACAGGTCTTGTCATTTGACATACCGGTCATTGATGTCCTGCTTTTGTTGTCGGTGAACATCGGATTCTCGATTGTGTTACTCGCTGCAACATCACCACTCTTGCAGACATGGTTCCATTCTGTCCATCCATCCACCTCGCCTTACAGAATGTACGCGTTTTCAAATGCCGGATCATTGCTTGGGTTGATCAGCTATCCTTTCCTGATTGAACCAATCTTCATGCTGGGGCAACAGGTTCAAGGTTGGGCTTGGGGCGTCGTTCTGTATTCGATATTGACGATTCCTGTTTTGTGGCAGGTTGCCAAGGCAACCCGGACAAACAGCAACGCGGATGCGCATGACACACGCCCTGCAAGCAAGAAGCCATCGACTGTCCAATGGGTGTGGTGGGTTTCTCTGGCCGCCTGTGGAGTCTCACTTCTGCTGTCGGTCACAAATGAACTCAGCAGGAACATTGCCCCGGTCCCATTGATGTGGGTCTTGCCATTGATGCTCTACTTACTGACCTTCATCCTCACTTTTGAATACGAAAAATCCTACCATCGCGGTGCCTATTCGACGGCTTTTATTGTGTTGATCCTGGGTCTCAGCATGCGGCTTTTTTTCTCAGCGATGATTCTGGAAGTCATGATGCTACTCGCCGTCATTTTCGTCAGTTGCATGATCTGTCATGGCGAACTGGTTCGATCGAAACCAGATGCAAAATACCTGACTTTATTTTATCTTTCGATTTCGTTTGGGGGAGCTTGCGGGGGAATCCTGATTTCAGTAGTCGCTCCGCTTCTGTTCAATGGTTACTACGAATTCGGACTGTCATTTGTCACCTGTTGCATGATTGTCTTGCTGGCGTATCGCATTGATCGATGGGCTACGTTGACTGAAGAAAAAAGGAAAACATCAAAGCGTTCGACTGCAATTGCATTCAGTTTTGTGGTTCTGGCTTTGGGTGTCATAGTGTTATTCGCGTCCTCGAGCGCCAGTCGCGGAAAGGTGATCAAGAAACGCAGTTTCTTTGGATGTGTTATGGTGCGACGCCTGGATCTACCCACGCCACGTCTGGAACTGATCCATGCCGGAACCGTTCATGGTCTCCAGGCTATTGGCGAGGATCAAAAGCGATTGCCGACTGCATACTACGGTCCTGGTTCGGGGATTGGCCTCGCCCTTGAGTACTACAAAAACAGGAACCGCGAGAAAGGCATCAATCTCGCCGCGGTGGGTCTTGGAGTTGGGACTCTCTCATCCTATCTCTCCGATGGAGATTCCATTCGTTTCTACGAGATCGATCCAATGATCATTGATCTTGCCAACACGGAATTCACGTTCCTTTCAGACGCACGGAAGCGCGGAGTCAATGTTTCAACGGTTGCGGGAGATGGACGAATCAGCTTGCAACGAGAAACCGAAGCAGCAAATCAAGAACCCTACGACCTGATTGTGGTCGATGCTTTCAGTGGTGATTCCATTCCATCACATTTATTGACTCGCGAATGCTTTGAAATTTACTGGAGTCTGCTCTCGCAAGATGGGACGCTTGCAATCCACACGTCAAATAACTTCATTGATCTTGAGCCGGTCATACGCTCACAGCAAGTGCACCAGAATGTTGAGGCGCTTGTGGTTCGCGACTTGCCCGATAACGATTTTGAACTTCAGAGTCATTGGATCTTACTGACAAAAAACATGCGGATGGCAACGTCCGACAATGTCTTGAAGTACCGGAATGCTTGGGAAAATGAAGACAATATGATCGAGTGGACCGACGATTATTCGAGTTTGCTGCGGATTCTTAAATTTTGGTAAACACCCGGTTTGCAGTCAGGAAACGTGCACCCATGATGCTCGCTTGTAACTGGGGTAAGAGGAGATGACAGGAGTTGAGGATTTCCTGAACGCGAGCTTGAATGGATAACCAGCCATGACCGGCAGTGTTCTTCCCGCACCATGGCAACGGTATGATTTGCAAAGCGTGACGAAACGGGGCAGTCTGACGCGGCTTAACCCTCTCGGCCGTGCAGCCATTGGCAACGTACGTTGTTTCGTTATCTCGCAGTTGGAAATCAGTCGATGCTGGTCGCCGCAAACGGGCATCGGTTTTTTCAACCCGGGCTAGAGCCGTCGAGGACATTCTGGCGGTTTTTTCGCAACGTCACCACCGTTTCACGGCAGCCCATTTTCACGGCAGCCCATTTTCACGGCAGCCCATTTTCACGGCAGCACAGCAGCCTTTGCTCAAATCAATAGCGGTTTGCGTTCTACTCAGTTCCCGCGAGGCACTCTTCAAAACGGCCTTGAAAGAATCGCAACATTCGGGGTTCGTAAGTGAATCTGAGTCCTTTGACTTCATCGGCATGCTTCATGACACGGATGACACTCTCGGCGGTCACATCCATGTGGGCCTGTGTATAGACGCGTCGGGGGATGGTTAGTCGCACGAGTTCCAATTTTGGCAGGCGGTTTTGGCCAGTGTTTTTGTCTCGTCCGGCCGAGACGGCGCCTCGTTCCATCGCTCGAATGCCCGATTCAACATAGAGCGCTGCAGCCAAAGCCTGAGCCGGGAATTGGTCTTGAGGTAGATGAGGCAACATGGCCCGGGCGTCAAGGAAAACAGCATGGCCACCATACGGCTTGACGAGTGGTACTCCGGCGGACTCAAGTCGATCCCACAGATATTCAATCTGTCCCACGCGTGCCTGCATGTGATCGTCCTGAACACTTTCGGTAATGCCGATTGCAAGCGCCTCCATGTCACGGCCTGCCATGCCGCCATAGGTGTGCAGTCCTTCGTAGACCACGACCAGTTCACAGGCCTGTTCGTACAACCTGGTATCATTCATGGCAAGGAATCCACCAATGTTGACCATGGCATCTTTTTTGGACGACATCGTTGCGGCATCGGTCAGCTCGCAAATCTCACGTACGATTTCCTTGACCGTCTTGGAACGGTAGCCCTCTTCACGCTGTTGTATGAAATAGGCATTTTCTGCTACGCGGGTCATGTCGTGAACAATCAGAATGCCATGCTTGTCACACCATGTCCGCAGTTCACGGAGACTGGCTAATGAAATGGGCTGACCACCAGCCATGTTGACACAGGTGGCGATGCAGATATAGGGGATTTTGTCCGCTCCAACCTCGTTAACAAGATTGTCAAGTTTGATGAAATCAACATTTCCTTTGAACGGGTGAGTCGAGTTCGGATCATGGGCTTCGTCAATGATGATATCAACGAAGGTTCCACCTGCCAGTTCCTGATGAAGCCGGGTGGTGGTGAAATACATGTTGCCGGGAAGGTAGTCGCCCTCTTTGATCAGCAGTTGGCTGAGTATGTTTTCAGCACCACGACCTTGATGAGTTGGTACGGTAAACCGGTAGCTGTAATGGCTCTCGACCGCGTCTCTCAGATGATAAAAATTTCGGCTCCCAGCGTAGGCTTCGTCACCCATCATGATTCCAGCCCACTGTCGGTCGCTCATGGCCCCTACTCCGGAATCGGTCAGCAGGTCGATGTACACATCTTCTGATTTGAGCAGGAACGTGTTGTAGCCAGCTTCAATGATTGCTGCCTGACGTTCTTCCTTGGTTGTCATCTTGATGAGTTCAACCATTTTGATTTTATAGGGCTCGGCCCAAGATCTTTTTTCCACCAGTTCACCTTCAGTTTCAAGACTAAAATATCACTGGGGTGACGGTTGCTACGGAATGAACAGACACCACAGTAAACTGCGGCATTTCATCCCTTATTGCCAGAATTGGCAAAGAAGTGGCCAGTTGCATGCGATGGCTCCGTACGAGATCCTCCGCAACAACGACTTGAATATTATCCCGATGGCGTTGTCTAATCAAGGGCCGAACATGCGCAACCCGAACGGTATGTAATCGACATGTTCCGATCGGCAGAGCCGCTTGCGACATAACGCATCAGGGTCCAGGGTGAATGATCGCGAGAACTGCAGCCATGCAGGACAAGGGAAATGGTGCTCCCCAAGACTCCGCGCCAGCGTACGCATGCTGCGCACACTCCATGAATCCGGCAGGGCAAGCCAAGCCTGCAGGTCGGATGGACAAGAGGCAAAACCCAACGCAAGCAGGTCAACAGCAACACTGACAGGAACCACGCCAACCAACGGCCACGCGGCTCGACGACTGCGGACTGGGTGCACTGAGGCAGACGCAGGTTCAAAACTCGGTCAGGCATGGGGCGATTGCATGCCCGGTGTTAGCGAGTACCGGATGCTGGAGAGTACCCGATGCGGAGGAACGTCTATCCTGTGCGTGTCGATGGTGAATTGTTCGTTGTCGAGAAAAGCAGGATGTCGGGCCAGGAAAGCTGGGCGCCGGAACGTTTCGCACCTCGCGAAAAGGGACTTTTTGAGTGTTTTTCGGCGGTCACTTGGCAACCTCGCCTTGTGTCCTTAGAATTTCGCAACTGGATCAGTGATCGAGACGTGTGGAATTGTGCAAACAACGCCCATTCGGAGATTACCACCCACGGGCATCCCTAGCTCAATTGGATAGAGCATCGGTCTACGGAACCGAAGGTTAGAGGTTCGAATCCTCTGGGGTGTACTTAAATTGATAAAGGTCGTCGGAACCCATTCCGGCGGCCTTTTTCTGTTTCAACTCCGTCGCTCCAACTGCAATCAAATCAAAGGGTTGGCGAAATTCGACGATCAGCTCGCCATCGCCCCAGGTCGAGTTCGAAAGTACGAAATCGAGCAGTCGGCGTTTTTCGCTGGCAGGCTGTTTTTCGAGCAGTTCTGCGGCCCGGTTGGCCAGTTCGATAATGGCGACGCCTTCCTGCAGGTAGCTTTGGTTCGCCTGTTCGTGCTGTTCGAGATTCTGTCGGATGGCAGCCTGCTCCTGACGCCACTCAGCTGACTTCTGTTCAAAGAACTCGTTCGCGAACCGGCCATCAGGCGAACGCTTGCACAGATAAAAGCACTTGCGACCGCCGGCTCATTTTTCCCACGCCAATTTGGACTAAATCCTTCGAAAGTCCCTTCCGCTAAACTCCAGATTTAAACCATTTTACCCGTGGTGTGTTGCCACACTAAGAGAACTTGTCGGTTTGCAGTTGCACTCCACTCCTGTCGCATCCGTGCAGGAACCGCATCTGGGTGTTGCAGACTCATGATTCCTCAGCATGTTGCCGAAGTCTCTGAAATCAGAATGAGCTGATAGGATTACGCCTTAGCACTTTTGCATAAGTTCTTCCCTACTCACGCCGAGAAGCCTCCATTTCTTCCTGCGTGATCTTTCCGTCGCCGTTTTTGTCCATCTTGGCGAACATGCGTTCCGCGTTCCCGACGGCTTCAGATCGAGTCACAATCCCGTCTCTGTCGCGATCGATTTCCTTGGAATGACCTTTCAGGAATCCGCCCATCGCACTTCGAGAACCGCCTCGACCGCTGAGTTCGGTAGCACTCAGCTTATCGTCGTTATTGGTGTCATAGCCCGCGAACGCT
>Ga0315334_10002960_pt1 | contig 10628 bp, 9 predicted proteins | sample M150034915metaG_FD_205555 | JGI IMG/M metagenome (GOLD analysis project Ga0315334, IMG submission 205555) | Ammonia-oxidizing marine archaeal communities from Monterey Bay, California, United States - M1 500m 34915 | ecosystem: Environmental > Aquatic > Marine > Intertidal zone | place: USA... | reverse complement strand
TCAGCGAGACGAATCAGCGCCTCGGAATCATCTTCGGCGTAAATATTTCCCTTAACCCGACCCTCGACAATTAACTCTCCACTGAAGTGAATATCACCGACGATCTCTGTGCTTCTCGATATCAGCGTATGCGCTTGGCCGCTTGATGTTTTTTCCTGAACAGACTTATTGAACATGATTCTATTCTCCTTCTTACCTTTTTTCTTTCGTTACCTTGAGCAGTTACCGTTCAACAACCCAGCTGAAATCTTGATTGACACTCTTTTCTACTGGCTCGACAGAAACAGCCGCTATTTGTACGCGATCTGCTACAAATCCCACAGGAAGTGCCAGTTGACCCTCTATATTCTGAAAATACTTGAAGCGCAGCCGAATATCCAATTGATCCTGCTCTTCAGACAAATCTCTTAAGGGAAGAATGACTTGTTCTTCTCCCTGACTGCCAATCAGGTTCACATTTACATGACCAGTCAGAAAGGTATCTCCATCGGCGTCCTGTTGTCTCAATACCAACTTGTAACGAAAGCGATTCGGCTCGATCATGGCATCAATATCGAGCTGGCTGATGATAAGCCCGGTATCAGCAGTTTCTTCCGACACCACTTGCCGGTAATAAACGATGTCCTGTTCTAGCTGCGCAACTCGATCACGCAATTCGCTATTCGTCGACTGCACTTCTTCCGTTGCACGTTTATCCATGACACCGGATCGATCCAGTATTGCAATCTGTCTTTCTAATTCGGAATTTTCCAATTGCACCGCCACCAGTTGATCGGTGAGTTCCTGGCTACTGGCCTGTGCTGTTTGTTGAGTTTGTAGAGTTTTATAGTAGCCGTAGAGAAAACCACCGGCGGCAGTGGTGGCAACAACAACAAGCAACACAATAGTAGTCAGAAATCGTCTAGCCGGACGGTGCGGCACGACAATCATCTTTTCCTGCTTACTGCCTTTTACTACGTTTGGCATCCAGATTTCTCCGATTGCGATTCTATCGACTTATTAGTGTTGTATTTACTGCAACAACAAGTCAATCAAGGTAATAGCGCAATACCCTGCAAACCTGTCGTTTCATCCAATCCAAACATGATATTCATATTATGTATTGCCTGACCAGAAGCACCTTTCACCAGATTATCTTCTGCCGCAAGCACCACAACTGTGTTGGTGTACTCAGAATAAGTCACTGAGATTTGACATTTATTCGACCCCTTCACATTTCTGGTAGCTGGCGCCTCGCCCTGGGGCAAGACATCGACAAAAGGCTCATCGGCATAGCGAGACTCATAAACTGTCTGCAGCGCTTCAATGCTCACATCAACATCGTCTTTAAGCGGAGCATAGAGAGTCGCCAGAATGCCTCGAATCATCGGTGTCAGATGGGGCACAAAAGTAAGCTTCACTTCTTCCTTACTGGCCCGGCTTAGGCCCTGACAAATTTCAGGATGGTGTCGGTGGCCGGATAAACCATAAGCTCGTATGGATTCGGTCGCCTCGCAAAGCAAATAATCTTCAACTGCCTTTCGTCCAGCACCACTGACGCCGGATTTGGCATCGGCGATAAGATGCTTGCTATCAATCAAATCATTTTCCAGCAGTGGCAAAAATCCAAGCTGAATTGCGGTTGGGTAACATCCGGGAACCGCTATCAATTGCGCCGACTTAATGGCTTCTCTGTTAACTTCAGGAAGACCGTAAACAGCGTCTGCCACCAATTCAGGGCAGCTGTGCTTGGTGTTATACCATTGCTCCCAAAGCGCGATGTCCTTGATGCGAAAATCCGCGGACAGATCGATGACCTTAACGCCCTTTTGCAGCAGCTCGGGGACCGAATTCATGGCTACGGCATGGGGGGTCGCGTAAAAAACCACATCACATTGCGCCAGAGACTCAACATCTGGTTTGGTGAACTCGAGCTCCAGATGTCCACGCAGGTTCGGGAAGTGCTTATGCACAGCCGTACCGCTCAACTCGCGAGAAGTAATTACACAGATATCCACATCACTACGCGGTGCCAGCAGCCGCAACAGCTCTACACCCGTGTATCCCGTGGCTCCGATAATTCCTACTTTAATCACGCTACGCTCCTCTTCACCTCTTTTAGCTCCTATCAGCTTATCTGGAGAGAGATGACAGTACTTCAATAATTCGCTGTGGTGGCCCAGATGCAGATTTGCTGCGCTCTATCTGATCGGGAACGCCGGACGGAGTATCTTACACTCCGAGGGTAATAATGCAATAAATTGAGCGATTTCATTGCGTAAAATCAACAGCTTAGGGGTAGAATCCCAATCCTCAAGACATCCTCAATAAGCTGTGATAGCTTTTGAATGAATGGACTAGGAGTACCGAATGAATGGATTAGGAACACCGTATGTTGTGGATTAAAGCTTTTCATATAGTTTTTGTTGTTTGCTGGTTCAGCGGAATTTTTTATCTGCCCAGACTTTTTGTCTACCATGCCATGAGCGAGGACCAAATCAGCAAAGACCGCTTCGTAATCATGGAGCGCAAATTGTTCTGGGGTATTACCACACCCGCAGCCATATTGGCTATCGCTCTGGGTAGCTGGTTACTCTATGCCAACTCCAGCTATTTTTTGGCCTGGTGGTGGATGCAGGTGAAGCTGTTTTTAGTGGCGCTTACGGTCATCTTTCATATCTATTGCTGGTGGCATATGAAGCGCCTGCGAGAAGATTCCAGCCGACGAACTCATGTGTTCTTTCGCATCTTCAATGAACTGCCGGTATTCATGTTAGTAGGTATTGTGATTCTTATTGTTGTAAAGCCCTCTCTGTGAGGTCTGCTAAATATTTTCCCCGGTCAACATGATCTCAGACAAACCCAATGTTATGTGCTTCTCCGGACTGGATCCCACCGGTGGGGCCGGCATTCAGGCCGACATCGAGACACTGTTTAGCATCGGCTGTCACTGTGCTCCCGTTGTCACTGCACTCACGGTTCAGAACACGCAGAATGTCAGCTCCATGGTGGCGACCGAAGCCGTTCTTTTAGTACAACAAGCAAGAGCCGTGCTGGAAGACATTCCTATTCAGTGTTTTAAAGTTGGCCTATTGCCCAACGTGGAATGTGTTGAAGTCTTGCACACTCTATTTAAAGACTATGCAGATATCCCCGTCGTACTTGACCCCATAACAATCGCTGGCGGTGGATATGAATTCGGAGGAGCGGAGGTAATCGACGCGATTCGCAATCTGCTTTTGCCTCTGACCACGGTACTTACTCCAAACACCGAAGAGATAAAACAATTTGCGCCCTCGGCAGACACCGTCGATGCCTGCGCCAACGAATTAATGGACAGCGGTTGTCAGCACATCTTGCTCACCGGCACTCACGCTCACACCGAGGCAGTGGAAAACAAATTCTATTCGCCTCACCAGAGCATCACCCTGTTCAACTGGCCTCGACTGGAACACGAGTATCACGGTTCCGGCTGTACCCTTGCGGCAGCAGTGGCGGGCTATCTCGCCCATGAAATAAACCTGCACGATGCTATATCTCAGGCTCAACGATTTACCTGGGAAGCACTGAGTCATGGATCGCGCATCGGCTTTGGACAACACCTGCCCAATCGCAGCTATTGGAATAAACAGAAACAGTGACTCTCAAATCGTAAGCACGAATAAGTGATCAAGCAACAATAAGCAATTCACAGACAATTAAGAGCCAATCCCGATATGCAACTCTCAGGCATCTCTCGCTTCTCAGGTATCTATGCCATTACCGATGACACACTATTGCCTGCTGAGCGCTTGCTTACAGCGACCGAAGTCGCCCTGCAAAACGGCGTGTCCCTGATTCAATACCGTAGTAAAACCGCCTCTGATACTGAACGTCTAGAACAAGCGAAAAGCCTCGCTCGCTTATGTGAGCAATACAAAATACCTTTAATCATCAACGACGATGTGGAACTGTGTCAGGCTGCCGGCGCCAGCGGCGTGCATCTTGGGCACAGCGACGCCAGCGTCGAATCCGCCAGAGCCAGACTTGGAAGCGACGCAATCATTGGTGTCACTTGTCACGCTTCTATAGAAGATGCGGTAAAGGCTGAGAACAGCGGAGCCGACTATGTTGCCTTCGGGCGCTTCTTTCCTTCAAACAGCAAACCCCAAGCGTCCCCGGCCAAACTGGAAATTCTAGGCCAGGCCGCAGCGGTGCTAAAAATACCAATAGTTGCTATTGGTGGGATCAACGCGGAAAATGGCGCCTCTTTACTACAGGCAGGGGCAGACATGCTGGCAGTAATCCATGCCGTGTTCGGTGGGGACGATGTTGCAGGGCAGTGCCGGGAGCTTGTAGAAATCTGCGAACTTGCTAAGCAAAGCGATTGAGTGCAGCTGTTTAAGTAGTAGGTCTGAGTTGTAGGTATAAGCAAAGATTTAAGCAAAACCAATTAAGTAAAAAGGTAGCGGTGTAATGAGCAATGATAAATCCAGGCATCTGTATGACCTGGCTCTGCAATATATTCCAGGCGGAGTAAATTCTCCGGTAAGAGCATTCAAAGGTGTGGGTGGCAATCCGCTGTTTTTTAAAGCCGGCCAGGATGCCTATCTAATTGACGCCGATGATAATCGTTATGTGGATTACGTCGGTGCCTGGGGCCCTCTAATTCTTGGCCATTGCAATGAAAAAGTAGTCGATGCTTTGCAATCGCAATTGCAACAAGGCATTGGCTTTGGTGCTTCCACCGAAGCCGAAGTTGAAATCGCGAAAAGAATCTGCGAATTGGTGCCTTCTATACAGAAAGTCAGATTGGTCACCTCGGGCACCGAGGCAACCATGAGCGCCATAAGATTGGCGCGCGGCTATACCCGCCGGGATAAGATTGTAAAATTCGAAGGCTGTTATCACGGCCATGTGGATGGTCTGCTAGTGAAGGCCGGTTCCGGCGCATTGACCCTTGGTGAACCAGACTCCCTGGGCGTGCCCAAAGCCTACACCGATCTCACCCATGTGCTGACCTATAATGACATCGAAGCGGTGGAGAAATTCTTTGCCGAGCACGGCGATGAAATTGCCTGCGTAATTGTGGAGCCCGTGGCGGGCAATATGAATTGCGTGCCACCGGTTCCAGGATTCTTGCAGGCTCTGCGAACTGCTTGCAGCGATCACGGCAGTGTGCTTATTTTTGATGAGGTAATGACAGGTTTTCGCACCGCCCTGGGTGGCGCGCAATCGGTCTATCAAGTAAGCCCCGACCTCACTACCCTGGGCAAAGTCATAGGCGGTGGATTGCCTGTAGGTGCCTTCGGTGGCAAGCAAGAGATCATGGACATGGTTGCTCCACTAGGCCCTGTTTATCAGGCAGGCACACTGTCCGGCAGCCCACTGGCAGTTGCTGCCGGCCTTGCCATGCTGGATGTAATTTCAGAGCCCGGCTTTTACACCGAACTGGAAACCAAAGCGAAAACACTATTGGACGGTTTGCAGCAGCGAGCGGATGCAGCCAAGGTTCCTTTCTCCACCAATCAGGTAGGCGCGATGTTTGGTTGTTTCTTTTCCGAAGAAGAAAACGTGACAGCTTTTTCTCAGGTCATGCAGTGTAATGTGGAAAATTTCCAAACTTATTTCCACACCATGTTAACTAACGGCGTTTATTTGGCACCTTCGGCCTATGAAGCGGGTTTCGTTTCCAGCGCTCACGGCGAAACTGAAATTCAGCTCACCCTGGATGCTGCCGAAAAAGCTTTTGCCGCAATCAATTCTAAATAGCATCTTATATCTAGAACTTTACAACTCGAACTTAACAACTCGAACTTAACAAACAGCATTCAAATGGCCGCGGCCATTTTTAAGTAATTAATCAAGAGGGATGACAGTGAAATACGATGTATACGGAATGGGCAATGCCTTAGTAGACAAGGAATTTGAAGTTGATGAAAGTTTCTTTGCTGAGCATGGAATCGAAAAAGGTTTAATGACCCTGGTAGCACACGAAGAACAACAACAGTTGTTGAACACCCTTAGAAACAAATTTGGTGTCAAGAAGCGAGCGGGTGGCGGTTCGGCAGCGAATACGCTGTATGCCCTGAGTCAATTTGGTGGCAGTGCTTACTTCTCCTGCAAGATAGCCAACGATGAACCGGGTGATTTCTATCTAAGTCAACTAGGTGAGACTAATATCGAGACCAACACCGCGAGTCAACAGGCAGAAGGCACAACAGGTCGCTGTCTGGTAATGATTAGCCCCGATGCAGAGCGAACCATGCACACCTACCTCGGCGTCTCTGAAGCAGTTTCCCAAAGTGAAATTGATTTCGCCGCGGTGAAAGAATCAAAATACATTTATCTGGAAGGTTATTTGGTAACTTCCCCCAGCGCCAAGTCGGCCATCACTGAACTTAAAAAGTATGCCGAGGAAAATCAGATAAAAACCGCAATGACATTTTCCGACCCCTCAATGCTTGAGTACTTCAAAGACAATGTAAACGAAGTATTAGGAACCGGAGTCGACTTACTATTTTGTAATGAAAGAGAAGCTCTGCTGTGGTCCGGCGCAGACGACCTGCAACAGGCCTGTGAAATCATGCAAGGCAAGGCGCGCCAGTTCGCGATCACACGGGGGGCCGAAGGCGCTCTATTGTTCGACGGAGAGAACTACATAGAAATCGCCGCACATCCGGTGGATGCAGTGGATACCAATGGTGCGGGGGATATGTTTGCTGGTGCGTTTTTGTATGCCATCACTAATGGCAAAGATTTCGAAACAGCGGGAAAACTGGCGAGCCTGGCTTCTGCGACCGTGGTTTCACGCTTCGGACCGAGACTGGATGCCGAATTGCATCAGGGGATTGTGGATCAGGTGTTTGCTTAGGGGTTAACTTAAATGCTGCGAGCCAGGAGAATATTTTCTCTTCGGCTCCCTATCGATGTCCCAGGATCTAATATTTAAGGCCTGGGATTTAGGGTCTGAGCTCTTCAATAAAACTCTTCACACCATCAAACCAGGAAGATTTTTTCGGAGATTGCTTCTTGCCTTGTTCTTCCTGAATCTTGTGAAACTCATCCATTAATTCTTTTTGCCGTTTGGTGAGATGCACCGGCGTCTCCACAATAACTCGACACAACAAATCGCCATTGCTGCCACCACGAATTGGCGTTACGCCTTTATTACGCAATCGAAATAATTTTCCGGTCTGTGTTTCGGCTGGAATTTTCAGTTTTACCCTGCCGTCTAATGTCGGCACTTCCAATTCACCACCCAGCGCCGCATCCCCAAAGCTAATTGGAATTTCACAGTGCAGGTCTCTACCATTTCTTTGAAAAATCTTGTGCGGTTTGACAGCAACTTCCACATAGAGATCGCCCGATGGGCCACCGTGGGTGCCTGCCTGACCTTCTCCGGTTAATCGAATCCTGTCACCCGTATCTACACCGGCTGGTACTTTAACCGACAAGGTCTTGGTCTCATCCACCGCGCCACGACCGTGACAGTTGTGACAAGGATCTTTAATCTGTTTGCCCGCACCCTGACAACGTGGGCATGTTTGTTGCACAGAGAAAAAACTCTGCTGCATACGAACCTGACCATGACCACCACAGGTAGTACAGTCCACGGGTGTGCTTCCCTTCTTCGCGCCGCTGCCGTTACAGGTAGTACAAGACACCGAGGTAGGAATGCGAATCTTGACCGATGTTCCCTTTACCGCGTCTTCCAGACTCAGCTCCAGGTTGTAACGCAGGTCAGCACCCTGGCGCACATGGCTATTGCCACCGCGTCCACCGCCACCGAAAATATCTCCGAAAATATCTCCGAAGATGTCACCAAAATCCGCCGAACCATGACTGGTCTGCCCTTCTACACCGGCATGTCCGTATTGATCATAGCGAGCACGTTTCTGTGCATCAGAGAGCACTTCAAAGGCCTCGTTGGCCTCCTTGAAGAGATCCTCTGCTGCAGGATTGTCAGGATTACGATCCGGGTGATTTTTCATAGCCACGCGACGATAAGCCTTTTTGATATCGGCGGCTTCGGCGGCTTTAGCTACACCCAGTATTTCGTAGTAATCTTTTTTAGACATTAATCCATTGCTCTTTTCATATTCGCCATTTTTGCAATATTGCTAATTTGCAATTGATCTTGGCTGCAAAGTTTCAGAGCAGCCTCTTAAACGCAAAAAAACTAAGTCATCTAGATGACTTAGTTTTTATGCACAGATGCTTGAGTAGATTGCCCTATCTAGTTCCGGCAATTCTGGTCAAACTCCGTTACTTCTCTGCTTCAGTTTCTTCTTCAGTTTCCTTCTCGGCGTCTTCCTTAACTTCCTCGAATTCGGCATCTACGGCGTCATCATTGCCGCCTTCACTGCCTTCGGCCCCAGCTGAAGCGCCTTCCGCAGCACTGGCCTGAGCCTGTGCTTCTTCGTACATCTTCTGGGCCAGGCCAGTAGATGCTTCGGTCAGTTCTTTAGTCTTGGCTTCCATCTCTGCAACATCGTCACCCTTAACGGCTTCTTCCAATGCAGTGATCGCGGCCTTGATTGCTTCCTTCTCTTCGTCTGTCGCCTTATCGCCGGCTTCTTCCAAAGTCTTGTTGGTCGCATGGATCAAGCCATCGGCAGAGTTTCTCGCGGTGATAAGTTCTTCGAACTTCTTATCATCGGCTGCGTGAGCCTCGGCGTCTTTCACCATTTGATCGATCTCATCGTCAGACAATCCACTGGATGCCTTGATCACGATAGACTGCTCTTTTCCTGTGCCCTTGTCTTTGGCAGACACATTCAGAATGCCGTTCGCATCCAGGTCAAAAGCAACCTCGATCTGTGGCATGCCTCTAGGCGCAGAAGGTATATCGGTCAGATCAAAACGACCCAGTGATTTATTCTGTGCTGCCTGCTTTCTCTCACCCTGCACAACATGAATTGTTACAGCGGATTGATTGTCGTCGGCAGTTGAGAACACCTGTGTCTTCTTGGTTGGAATAGTGGTGTTCTTGTCGATCAGGTTACTTGCAACTCCGCCCATGGTTTCAATACCCAGAGACAAAGGAGTCACGTCTAACAATAATACGTCATTCACATCACCAGAAAGTACTGCCGCCTGAATGGCCGCGCCTACTGCCACCGCTTCGTCAGGATTCACGTCACGACGCGCATCCTTGCCAAAGAACTCGGCAACTTTTTGCTGTACTAATGGCATACGAGTCTGGCCACCAACAAGAATCACATCATCGATAGCCGAGGCATCGAGGTCAGCATCTGCCAGGGCAATCTTAAGTGGAGCCAATGTGCGCTCAACCAACTCTTCAACCAGTGACTCAAATTTGGCTCGCGTTAACTTTTGCACAAGGTGCTTCGGTCCGCTAGCATCAGCCGTGATATAGGGCAGATTCACTTCCGTAGACTGAGTTGAAGATAGTTCAATCTTGGCTTTCTCTGCTGCTTCCTTAAGTCGCTGCAAAGCCAGTGGGTCGTTGTGCAGATCCATGCCTGATTCTTTCTTGAACTCATCGGCAAGATAGTCGATAAGACGCAAGTCAAAATCTTCACCACCGAGGAATGTATCACCGTTAGTAGAAAGCACTTCGAAGGTGTGTTCGCCATCGGTTTCTGCAATCTCGATTACTGAGATATCAAAAGTACCACCACCAAGGTCATAAACCGCAATGGTGGAATCGCCAGCTTTCTTGTCCATGCCATAAGCCAGGGCCGCAGCCGTTGGCTCGTTAATAATTCGCTTAACTTCCAGCCCTGCAATCTTGCCCGCGTCTTTTGTTGCCTGACGCTGGGAATCATTAAAGTAAGCAGGAACCGTTACAACGGCTTCGGTAACTGTCTCACCGAGAAAGTCTTCCGCTGTCTTCTTCATCTTCATTAATGTTTGTGCAGAAATCTGCGGCGGAGACATTTTCTCGCCGTTAACTTCTACCCATGCATCACCGTTATCCGCTGCGATAATCTTGTAAGGCACCATCTTAATGTCTTTCTGCACGACATCGTCTTTGAACTGACGACCGATAAGTCGCTTGATCGCAAACAAAGTATTCGCAGGATTGGTTACCGCCTGGCGCTTCGCTGGCTGGCCAACCAAAGTTTCACCATCGCTGGCATACGCGATGATGGAGGGAGTAGTACGATCGCCCTCTGCGTTTTCAATTACTTTGGCTTCGCCTCCATCCATGACTGCTACACATGAATTGGTGGTTCCCAAATCGATACCTATTATCTTACCCATTCTCTAAATCTCCGGTCGTTCTGTAATCTAACTGTAATCTTTCAATAATGTCGTGATTCGAACTGAACCCTGCCGCTCTTGCGTTCTGTTCTGCTCTATTCTTGTCATGTCTCCAATATTGGCCCGATCCAGCGTATTTCAAGGACCAAACCGCTTTTTCCCCCAAAAACCTGTGCCTAATTTGATTCAGGCGCCCTTAGCCCGTAATTTAGGCCGCTGATAAGGGTTTATTTGGAAACAATCACCATCGCCGGGCGTATTACCCGACCATGTAAGGTGTAGCCTTTCTGCATTACCGCGATCACCGTGTTCGGCTCTGCATCAGGGCTTTCCTGCATGGTCATCGCCTGGTGAATCTGCGGGTCAAACGGTTCTCCTAAGGGGTCTACCGTTTCGATATTGAATTTGGCGAAACAATCAGAAAGGCTCTTCAGGGT
>Ga0315334_10002958_pt1 | contig 10633 bp, 11 predicted proteins | sample M150034915metaG_FD_205555 | JGI IMG/M metagenome (GOLD analysis project Ga0315334, IMG submission 205555) | Ammonia-oxidizing marine archaeal communities from Monterey Bay, California, United States - M1 500m 34915 | ecosystem: Environmental > Aquatic > Marine > Intertidal zone | place: USA... | reverse complement strand
TCTCCTTCTGTGTGGTGTCACCATGCCTGACTCCTACCTCCATGCCTAGTGGGGCTAGCATGCTGGCCAACCTTCTGTCTATGTCGCGATTGAGCGCCCTCAACGGGGTGATGTAGAGAATAGAGAGCCCATCCCAGTCCTCTGAGATCGAGCGAGAAACAAGTGGAAGTATCGCAGCCTCCGTCTTTCCGCTGCCTGTAGGCGCTATCAGCAGCCTGTCCAAACCATCAATCACACTTGGGATACCAGCCTCCTGAATCGGAGTTAGAGACCATCTGTTGTCCTCCACAAGCATCCTGACCCTAGGGTGCAGTAGGGCAATGGCTCTAGGCATGATTGCACGCCGTAGCCGCATAAGGAAAACCCATCTACACGAGATTCAAGGAGCAAACGAGCGACGAAAGGCACTAATCGTATGAGTGCGGCGCGGGGGCTGGTTAAGATGGCGCGAGCGAAGGCCCAGGAACTCGGTCCCGTGAAGAAGTGGTGGCGCTCGAAACACGAGCACCACTTCCAAGCGTACACCGCAATGACACTATTCTTCTTTGCTCTGGCCCTGTTTTGCTTCATCTTCTTGTTCTTCATGGACGGTGTGTTGGCCTTGCAAGAGGATGGCAACGAGAGCCTGACTCCCTTCGTTTGGTTCGGGCTGCTGGGTGGCTCGATAGCCCTATTCATAGTCGCCCCAGAGTTCTTCTATTTCTTGGGTCAGAAGCAAATCCTCGAGGACATACTGGAGTTGGACTCCAGGCCCGAGGTTCTGCGCAGGAGGAAGGACGCAGAACAGGCTGCCGACCTGCTGGGGCAGACCTATCAAGCTAGATTGAAGGGACTCTATGAGTACCATGGCATCAAATTCGGCAAGAAGTACACTATGGACGCCCTTCCTCCAAGAAGAGGGTCAGCGGTAATTTCAGAGTCCAACTCGGAAGAGGAGGAATGAGGTGTCACCCCAAGACCCCATTCTAGCCAACAAGCCCCCAGAATCTCTTCACGATGGGGCAGGGTGGTGGATGCGTGAGGCCCTCCTAGCGATGGGCCTAGTCGCGCTTATCTTGGGTTCTATGTGGATCTCCACCGGAATGTTCCCGCCAATGGTCGTAGTCGAGTCAACTTCGATGATGCATGATGACGATGGCTCCTTCGGCGCTATCGATCCTGGGGACTTGGTCATGGTGATGAGTCAAGAACGCGTGGAAATAGTGACCTTCGTTGAGGCCACTCAAGAGGACAATGTCAACTTCGGACATGAGTCGCATGGTATGCCTGGCGATGTGATAATCTACAGTAAGAACGGGGGCCCCGATACTCCAGTCATTCACAGGGCGCTGCTTAAGGCAGTAGCAAACAATTCGGGAGGATGGGACGTACCCGGAACCACTCTGAGAAACGTCGACAGTGTAACCTGGACACTCGATTACGAATGCTCCTACCACGGTGGAACCTACAATCTGAAAGTTGACCAATGGGTACCCGTTCACGATGGCTTCCTGACAGCGGGAGACAACAACGGTTGCATGATTGACCAACCTTCTGCAAATAATCAGGGCACTGGGAGCGGGCTTTTCGAGAGTGGCAATCCAGTGCTTGCAGCAAAGGAAGAGTGGATAGTCGGAGTCGCATCCGCAGAGATTCCCTGGATTGGTGCCATCAAACTACTCTCCTCGGGGACCCACGGCTCAGTCACTCAAAGCACATGGACGTACCTCACCCTAACCACACTTCTCATCCTCGCATCCCCCGTAATCATCGATTTCGCGACATCTCAAATGAGGGGCTCCAACGAGGAAGAATAACACTCTGACCCCAAGTAGAGGCGTTGTTTGTAGAAATAGCATGCTGAGTTCTATTCGTTTAGTTTAAAATAGACGAAAAAATTCCGACGGTCGCAACCAAGGGGAAACACTCATGGGAATAGGAATAGAACCGATAGGAGAAATGATAATGATAGCAATGGAGAACGCCCCTGAGAAGACCGATTCCGGCCTTCTCCTGCCCGAGGAGGCCCGCGAGAAGATGAATGTCGGAAGAGTCGAGGCAGTTGGCCCCGAGGCCAAGAGCGTCGGGGTCGGCGACCGCGTAATCTACCGACAGTACAGCGGGACGAAGATGGAGTGGATGGGCCAAGACTATCTTCTAATCCAAGAAGAGGATATCCAAGCAAAGGTAGTGGGGTGAGAAATTGGGCGCGAAGAAGATAATCTACGGGGCCGAGGCTCGCGACAAACTGCTAGAGGGAATTGATACTGTGTCCAACGCCGTCAAGGTGACGCTAGGGCCGGCTGCGAGAACTGTCGTACTTGAGAAGTCATGGGGAAGCCCATCGATAATCAACGATGGTGTCACCATAGCAAAGGACATCGAGCTGGGCGACCCCTTCGCTAACATGGGCGCCAAGCTCATCCAGGAGGTCGCCACAAAGACGCAGGACAACGCCGGAGACGGGACCTCTACAGCTTCTATTCTTGCCCAGAGTCTGTGCCACAATGGCCTAGAGAAAATGGGGGCAGGTTCCAGCCCGGTGGAACTCAGGGCTGGCTTCGACGAGGCCATCGAGACAGTCGTGGAGTCACTGAAGGAGCGTGCGGTACCAGTCGAGACAAGCGAGACAATAATGCAGGTCGCAACCATCGCTTCTAACAACGACGAGGAAATCGGCTCTCTAATCGCCGAGGCAGTCGATTCCGTAGGCCGAGACGGGGTGATTACCGTTGAGGAGGCCAAGTCCATCGAAACCTCTCTCAACGTTGTCGAGGGGATGGAGTTCAACAAGGGCTACATGAGCCCATACATGATCACCGACCGAGAGAAGAGGGAAGCGGTACACGAGAATCCGCTGATACTCCTCACTGACCACACGATAAACTCAGCCCAGGACCTATTGCCCTCGCTCGAGGCGAGCGTGCAGCAGAAGAGACCTCTGATTATCATCGCTAAGGACATCGAGGGCGAAGCTCTGGCCACTCTCGTTCTGAATGTAGTCAGCAAGGTGGTGAAGGCCGTGGCCGTGAAGGCACCTGGATTCGGCGACGAGATTGTCGAACAACTAGAGGACATCTCCGTTCTGACCGGTGCCAAGGCTCTTCTGAAGGACCAAGGAGCCGACCTCAAGGAACAGGGCCCCTCTAGCCTAGGCAGTGCCGACAGACTGATTGTGGGCAAGAGCAAGACCACTATTGTAGGGGGTGGAGGCGACAAGAAGGCGACAGAGGAGCGCGCTGAGCTTCTGCGTGGCCAGGCCAAACTTGCAACCAGCAAGTGGGACCGAGAGAAGATCGAGAAACGCGTTGGCAAGCTAACCGGCGGCGTTGCCGTGCTAAAGATCGGAGCAGCTACAGAGACCGAAGTAAAAGAGACAAAGGCTCGCGTAGACGACGCCCTGAACGCAACCAGGGCCGCCATGGCCGAGGGAGTCGTCCCCGGCGGCGGTGTGACGCTACTAAGGGCCCGCGAGGTACTGAAGGCGCTGGCGGAGACAGCTGAAGGCGATCGTGCCATAGGAATCAATCTGGTCTATGATGCTCTAGCATCGCCGACATGGCAGATTTCTGAGAACTCCGGAGCGGATGGCGACGAGGTCATCGCGAAGATACTATCCAACGATAATGACAACTTCGGCTACAATGCCCGTACAGGCGAGTACGTCGACATGATTGAGGATGGCATTCTGGACCCAGCTAAGGTAACGAGGAATGCACTACAGTCAGCCGGATCGATTGCCGGGATGGTTCTGACCACGGAAACCCTGATTGCTGACGACCCCGATCAGAAGGAATCTGCCCCTTCCATGCCCGACATGGGCGGCGGAATGGGCGGAATGGGCGGAATGGGCGGAATGGGATTCTAGTCCGGCATCACAGACTTGATGCCATAACCCTCGCCCGCGTAGTTGCCTCAATGACGACGAAGGGTGACTGAGCTTCGGCGCTGACGTGCCCTATGAGTACCGAGAGGCACCAAATAGCAAGCGAGTTGAAGACATGCGAGCATCTCCGATGAGTGATGAGGGGAGTACCAATGGCCCTATGCATCGCATCCCTGTTGCTCATTTCGATGCTCAGCAGTGGTTGCATGGCCCTCTCTATACAGCGTGAGGTCATTGAGAGCTGGAGGGACCCCCCAGTGCAGATTGACAAGGAGGTGACTGCGGGGTGGTCGGAGACCTTTGACACCGGCTCCACTCTGGACTCCGTGTTGTACCAGAACGAGACCGAAATAGTGTTCGACGAGACCGTCTCACAGCTGACAATCCAATTCAGGGCCCAGTTCCCATACTCTAGCACCATTGAGGAAGTAATAGGCAACGACACCAACGAGTTGCGATATGTTGAGGCTAGGCTGTGGCTTCCCGGAACAAGCGCAGGCCAAGGAGGCGACCCCTTCTGGGAGGTTAGAGCGACCAAGGACTACCCGCAAGTTAGCAAGACGTGGCAATCTGACTTCATCGAGGGCACTTGGATTCTCGAGGTCGAGGCCAGAGGATATGGAGTTACAGCACCGATAGATCAACTATCCTTCCACGACCACTTCGACCTTTACGCAATCATCACAAAGCCATGTGTGCGCTTCCCGCAGACGCATGAAATCGGCGAGTGCACGTTTCTCTCAGAGTTGAACGACTGAGATAATGACACCCCCTAGTGCTGCGCAGCGCTTATGAATCACCGGCAGGTCGCCGCGCTGCCGAGGAAACCGAATGTCGGAGAGTATGTCCCCACTAGTGCCGTTTGACGTCTATGAGCGGCATGCTGTTCACATAGGGACCAACCAGAAATCTGCGGACATGAGACAATTCCTAGACACCATGCAGCAGGACAACAGTGGACTCCACCTCATCGACGTACACCAGACCGACGCGAGGATACGCGTAGTGGCCCAGTTCCTCTCTAACTACGAGTCTCAGAGGATACTTGTGGTCAGCGCTCGACAGTATGGCCAGAGACCGGCTCGAAAGTTCGCACAAATCATCGGAGCCAAGCACATTGTCGGCCGCTTCATCCCGGGCACCCTGACAAACTCGAGGCTACGCACTTACATCGAGCCCGAGGTAATTCTGGTGACTGACCCAGCAGCCGATGCACAGGCGCTGTCGGAGGCCGTCAAATCGGGACTCCCCGTGGTCGCAATCTGCGACGCAAACAACAGACTTCGAAACGTCGATCTCGCGCTCCCTGCCAATAACAAGGGACGGCGCTCACTGGCCCTTGTTTACTGGTTGTTATCTCGAGAGATACTCAAGGCTCGAGGTACAGTCTCTAGTGACATGGAGTGGGAACTTTCCGAGGATGTTGCTAACTGGGAATCGACCTTTTGAGCGCTCGACGACCTCAAAGCCAACAACTCGGCCGGACTGACGTGAATAGCATGGCTCCGCCCTTGTTCCTCGCCCCAATGGCAGGGGTGAGCGACCTCGCATACAGGCTGCTCGCACGAGAGTGCGGTGCCGATGTCACAGTCACAGAATTCACCGCCGCTTCGGGTTTAACCAGAAGGAATGCGTACTCATGGCTAAAGGTCGAGAGCGATGCGCGCGAGAAACCGTTCATCCCGCAGATCTTCGGTGGTATCACGGAGGAGATGGTCCAGACAGTGGAACTGCTACAGGACCGGGCGGACACCATCGACATCAACTTCGGATGCCCTGCACCCAAGGTCTGCCGCAATGATGCCGGTGCATCCCTGCTTAGGGACCCGGATCGCGTGGTAGGGATGGTACGTGCCTGCATCGAAGTGGCCAAGGTTCCGATTACCGTCAAGATGCGACTTGGGACTGGCAGTGGCCAGAACACTGCCCTTGAGATTTGTCAGAGGCTGGAGTCCGAAGGTGTCGAGCGTATCTGCGTACACGGGAGGACTTTGCGCCAGCGATACGCCGGTGAGGCAGATTGGTCTCAAATCCGTGAAATCGCAGATTCAGTCGACATCCCCGTAATCGCCAATGGAGATGTTGTTGACGCCTCTACCGCCGCAGCGTGCCTAGAAGCAACTGGTGCGGCCGGCCTCATGATAGGCCGAGGGGCTATCGGTAGACCCACTGTATTCCACGAGATTAAGCGAGACCTCGGATGGACGAGCAGCCCCCCACCATGGGGCGAGGAGAACGACGCAATAGCACGACTTTGGTGCTGGAACAGATATCTAGAGTTCAGTGAGGAGCTGTACCACAAACACCCCAATAAGAACCTCAAGCGTCACGCTGTGTCATTCACCAAAGGACTTCCCGGGGCGTCAGCGATGAGAGTAGAACTGCACAAAGAGGGTGACCAGAGGCAACTTGGAAGAATGGTGGCAGATTACCTCGAGAGTATGGTCAGACCAATAGCTGCCTAAATGCTTCAATAACGGTTAGCGTTAGACATCACGCGCATCGTCTAGGCGTTGAGCGACAGTCCTGAGCCGTCTCAGAGCCCGGTCTGCCTGGCGCATCACTCTCTCCGAAACCTCAGCTGCGTCCGCACCGACCATCCTGATTCCATAGGGCATCCTTCCACCAAGTGTGTTGAGCAGTATCCTCTGATCCTCAAGCGGTACTGGAACCAAGATCTTCTGCACCTTCTCAATGCTCAGCGATCCCTTCTTGACTCCATTAAGAAGATTCTTCGAGACCGAGGTGCCCAGCCTCCCCAAACCACCTCGGGACATCAACCACTCTTCGCCTCTTGCGTCATACTGTCGCATCAGGCCTGCATAGACGTCTTGTGAAATTCGACTGACCATGGGAACCCGTTCGACAAGCCCCGCGCTCCGCATTCGCTCTACTGCCCGCTGCACCCTTGAACGACTCTCGGAGAACCTGTCAGCCAAGGCGAGGATTGTGGTCGGCTGCTCGTTATTTGCCAACTCACATAGCAATTCCCTAGCAAGCCTGTCTTTGTCCCTAGAGCGACCTCCGTTCAGCCCAAGGTCCTCCACTAGAGCATCGATTGCGTCTTCACCGTCACTCCTAGCACCCGGCTCCGTGATGCTGATTGCAAACTTGACTTCCTCGTCCTCCGCCTGTATCTCCATCCTAGTCTCGGAAGACTGCACAATCCCAGCCAGCTCCGAAACCCTGAGCTCCAATATTGCCTTCGCTTGAACACTTACGAGACCAACTGCAGCGGACATCGAGCCACCTCTAAGTACGTGCACGTGCCACTTCCCTTCAACCTGGGTCGAGACTAGGCCGCACGACCTCAATTTGACCATCTGGTGATGGGTCCCGGTGTGAGATAGTCCGCTCGCGTCACCTAAGTCCTTGGTGTCCCAGCCCCTCAAGGGGTCGGCCAGAAGTGCCTCGCGCATTATTCGGTGAAGAGCACCCTGCTGCTCGTCACCGCTCCACTGTCCCGACCTCCTTCTGATTAGGCCCATGGAATCCAGTATCCATGTCAGAAGCACGTCGGGATCCCTGCTGCCCGTGGGCATCGGGTATTCGATTAGCCTGAGAGAGAACACGGGAGGAGCGCGGATTCCGAGGCTCAAGAGGCTTGGCTAGGTATCCGGAGGGAATCAGGCGTATTCCTGACGAATCTCAAGCCACGGGTAGTTGACCTTGGACAGCCGCAGTCCATCGAGATGAGGTGCTAGGGAGAGCTGTCCACAGCTGACGATGCCCCGATGCCTAAGTACCGAGACTGCGGAGTGAACGGTCGCGCGCGAGCGCCCTAGATCGCGGGCTAATTGAGCCTGGGAGGCTGGGGTGGGAGAGTTTGAGAGCCTGTTGACAATCTTTCGCTGGACACCCGACAGACCGACGGGGAGCATCGCTGCAGCGGTGGCCTCATCAGTGACCCCTGTCCCCTCCAGAATCTCCACTTGGGCGGGCGCTCCGGCGTAATAGCATGTCCTTCCGTTAACTGGAACCACGGTCACTGAGCGCTCCTTGATTAGGACATGCAAGTGGTGCCTGAGAGTACCGTTAGCGGCTTCGAGCTGACGCTGCAACTCCCGGAAGTGGATTCCAGGGGATCGCTCCAGAGTTCGGAGAATCCTTCTCCTCAGAGGATGCTCCCATGAGTGCTCGTGCGGTGCGGATAGAGTACCTCGTGCGAGTGGTGGTGCGAGGAACGGTAGGATGGATGACAGGCCCAGAGAGCCAGCAACCACAGCAGTAAGTGAGTCCGATATCCAAGGGTGGGCCGCACGCCACTGCTGAATCAGCGCCATAACCGAAACTTTGCATTCTAGGCTTTAAGGATGCGTTCGGTTGAGTCGTGGGTGCTCATCAATCAGATGGTATGGCTGATGGTCCTACCTTGCCTGACTTTCATGTAAGCGACGAGTGGTCCCAGAAGTCTTCCAGCATCCCTTCCATGATCTGTCAGTCTGTACTTCACCCGGATTGGAGGGCCCTCCTCGACAATCCTATCTACGAGGCCTGATTCAGCGCACTTAGTCAGTTTGTCTGATAGAGTCCTGCTGCTGATTCCCCTCAGAAGTTTACGCATCTCGTTGAAGCGACGCTCACCGGCGATATAGAGGGTGGCGAGAATCTCAATGGTCCATTTTGAACTGAATATCGAGAAGGCGTCGACAGCGGCATCGACCTCCCAGTCGATGTCGAAATTCTCGTCGTAGTATCCCTCGAAGATGTTACGAATCTCGATTCCGTTCTCCTTGACATCGTTTATGGTTGCTTCAACTTTCTTGAAGTCCTCGTCTGACATTACCATCGGTTGCTTGGGCATTGAAATCAAGTACCGAGAGGGGTATCAAGTGTATAAAACACACCATAGTGTGTTCTACCTCACTCATGGGTTAATATAGCGTGTTCGATTCGTTTGGTGTGAAAACCACACTTGGTTTAAAGAGGAAACTAAATATGGACAGATGGCTAAAGGAATGGACTGACGAAGTAATGAAGAGCTGGAAGCACAAAGGAGTAGGAAATCACTCGACTGCGCTCAAGGAGGTCGTTGAATGAGAATTATAGACACGATCATCAGGGCTATGGCGGACTGCCGCGCCCCAGCTTGGTCCAAGTACCCGAGAAGGTGATGAAGTGGTCATGGCGGGTCTACAGACTATCTCGGTCTGCCCCTCATGCGGATCTCCATGCTTGGTTTACCAGGAGATCGCGACCCCGAATATCAGGAGTGCTTCGTGCATGACCTGCGGGGTCGTATCTCTGTCCGTGAGCTAGGCTCCGCTGTATTCGGGCCGCCGCCCTTCGATGAGGGCGGAGAGTCCCTCGAGGGCGTCGTGCGTACCGAACGTGGTTTCGAGACCGTCCAGTTCTAGCTGTAGACCTGCCAAGAGATCGTCGCCAGTGGTCACAGCCTGATCCAAGAGATCGCTGGCGGCACGCAGCGCCAGCGGTGCTACCCTTGAAAGCGATTTGAGCTGGCGAGACACGTGAACATCCTCTGGATCTTCGCCTTCCGGCGCCTCACCCGATGATATTGCTATCATGTTGGCATCGGAGTAGAAGGACTCTGCGAAGGATACGATCGGATTCGAGGGGTCGGATGGGTGGCCGGGATACTTGTTCCTTGGCTTGCCTGAGGACGCGATTTCGGCCACTGTTGCCGAAACCTCGGAGGGTGTGACCAGATGGGTCAGTAGTCCGAGGGCCTTGGCGGTCTCCGAGTCTAGGAAGTTGCCTGCCAGAATGGCAAACCTCGCTGCCTCGATTCCACAGATGCGAACTGTTCTCTGAGTTCCTCCTAGACCTGGATAAATACCGATGCTCGTCTCGGGGAAGCGGAACTGGGTGCGTTTGGTCCCAACTCGGTAGTCGCACGACAATGCGAGCTCGAGTCCTCCTCCTAGAGCGAGCCCAGTGGTCAGGGCGATTGTGGTCTTAGGGCTGGATTCGATAGAATTCAGCACCCCGTGACCATGTGCTGTAAAATCGAAGATTTTCTGGAAGGAGCCCTGCCTGATTTGGTCAACGAAGAACTTGACGTCTGCGCCAGCAACGAATGCCTTCCCAGCTCCCTCCAGAACGATGGTATTCACATCATCGCGCCGGTTCAACCCGTCTATCGCCTCGCCTAGTTGCCCAATCAGGGTAACGTTGAGCGCGTTCATCGCCTCGGGCCTGTTGAGTCGCACGGTCGCAATTCCATCATCGACCTCGATGTCGACGTAAGAGAACTCGAATGGATTTTCCCTCTCCGTGAACCAGGCTGGCAATTCCAATCCCGCCTCCTCAGCGTAAGCCTCAGCCATCCTAGCAGCATCGGTCACGCCAATCCTGTTTGCAATCTCAAATGGCCCTCGAGACCAGCGCAGCCCGACCTTGGCACCGCGATCGACATCCTCCATGGAGCAAATCCGCTCTTCCACAATCTGAGAGGCGACTGCGAAGGCCTGACCTAGCAAACGCTCCTTGATTATCCGAGTCGATTCCGCATCGCAATCGGTGTCAGAACCAATTTCCCACATCTCGCCGAGCCCCACCATTGCACGTAGGTTTGCAGCACCGGTGTAGCGAGGGATGGATAGCTGCTCTGCGAGGTAATCGGTAGAATGCAAGGCGATAGTTGGACCTGTGAGGTTCATCAGTGCGAACGGACCGAGTCCGATTCGGAATGCATCGCAGGCGACAGCGTCTATCTGCGCCGTGGTTGCGACGCCCTCTTCGAGGAGTAGGCAGGCCTCGTTCAGCCAAGGGACAAAGAACCGATTCACTACGAAGCCGGGGCGA
>Ga0315334_10002957_pt1 | contig 10635 bp, 9 predicted proteins | sample M150034915metaG_FD_205555 | JGI IMG/M metagenome (GOLD analysis project Ga0315334, IMG submission 205555) | Ammonia-oxidizing marine archaeal communities from Monterey Bay, California, United States - M1 500m 34915 | ecosystem: Environmental > Aquatic > Marine > Intertidal zone | place: USA... | reverse complement strand
TCGTTTGTTGCTGCTTGATGAGTTAAGTCTATGAAATACGACTCTAAACTCTCTGGTAGATCAGAGTGAACCTTAACACGAGTTTCAATATCTCCTAGTTCTTGCTGTATTGCGTTCTTAACATTATCAAAGTTTAAGCCGTACTCTATTAATATAGAAGTTGCAACTCCGTCATTCTCATACAACAAAGACAAAAATAAATGAATAACACCAACAGTTTGTTTATTAAGTTTCTCTGCTAAGTTTTTTGCAAAGTCAATTATACGAAAAACTCTAGGAGTAAAATTAGGAGACTTACCAGGTTTAAATAATTTATTATTCTCTTCTATATTAAGAATACTAATTACTACATCCTTGAGATTAGTTGAATCTACTTTTAATGTAGTAAACGTTTGCTCTAAAAAATGATCCTCACAATCAATTAGTCCAAGTAGTAAATGCTCAGTACCAGTATACCTACACTTGAACTCTTCTGCATAATTTTTTGATAAAGCAAGTGCTGATTGAGCACTAGTACTGAACTTCATACTAATATTTATTAAGTAACCTGTTGACCTCTACTTATTTAACTGTTTACTATAATATTAGAAACGTCACCAGCATATGTGCCAGTACCAGTACTAGAAGTAAGAACCTGATAATTTGTAGTATAAAAACCATCATTAACAATCTTACCAGCATCTCCACCTCGTCGGACATTATAAGCTGCAGTTAAGTCAGCAGTGAAGGAAGAGTCTACACTAGTACCGTGAGTAGGGTATATGGCAACTGTTTCAGAATCTGAAGCTCCTGGAAAACCGATATTACCTCCTGACAGACCAGACATAGTTGGATAGTGAGTTGCTGAAACTGCGTCAGTTCCATTGGGCATCTTTGGAGCTTCTGCTGGTGATGTCGCGCCGCCGGATATCCAAGAAAAGGTAGGATTAGTGGCATTAGTATGACCGTCCCAATAGCCTCCAGCTCCTGGGTTTCCTTCAGTACCGGTATTAAGACCAGTTGTACTACCAGCTTCACCATTCTTCGCAAAGACGTGTCGGTAGTTTGTATGTTGTGTGAGAGTGTCACCTTGGTCACCAGAAGTCTCTACTCCAGCTAATCCACCTGCTCCTCTATTTGCTGCATGAATTCCAGCTCCTCCACCACCACCACACCCGGCTGATAGGTAAGGTAATGCTGGATCAACCTCTGCACTCAATCCTAACATACCACCTCCGCCGCCACCACTACCTCCGTATATCAGACCGTTGTTATGTACAGATATAGTACTAAAATAAGTATCAAAGAAACCTATAGCCGGGCCTCCAGATTCTGCGCGCCATCCTCGCCATGCAGAAAATACATTGTCATCATCTTCGATATCATACGCATCAGAGAGATCCTGAACATATGTATTACTATTATAGTAATGAGCACTTACAGTAACATTACTCGTACTATCAAAATCATAACCCGATAACCAAAGAGCTCCACTACCACCGTCTCCTGCCTTTCCAACTACGGCTGCACCATCATCTACGATACAGTTCAATTGATTACTACTATAAACCATAGAATCTGTTGTTGGATCAAATTGTATAGCAGCTGAAACCGTAGATACGGAAAATACAGATAAAGGTGATTGAACAGTAAAGTCTACCTTAAACGGATTAGTAGCAGATAAAGCTTGATATGTCTCATCAGCAGATAAAGCCTCCCATACATTAACACAACTCAACATATTTGTTGTGCCAGTTAAATAAGAACCTGAAATAGCAGAAAGAAATAATGACGCTGTTCTGTAATCTTGATTAATATATACCTCTTGGTTCGCGACACCTATCACAGAACCTTTGGATGGATTATATATCGTAACACCTAAATGTGCACTAGAGGCTTCTTCCGATAAGTCATTAACAGCACTAATATCAAACACCACAGAGGAGACGTTCCCAGTAAAAAATATAGTACTAGTATTATCGATCTCAGCAGCTGACGTTTGTTGAGTTACCCCAGATCCAGGGAAATCTGCATATCTATTAACAACAACATTCTTATCGTTACTACCAGTTACTACCGGGGTATATGATCCTGAAGCATTATATTTCTCAGAAATTAATAAATTCACTGAGGACTCTACATCATCATCCGGGGAAGCGTCTGGGTCACCGATAACAGATCTAGTTACAGCAACACGACCAGTTGTTCCTTCAGGAAATGAAAGGGTAGTGGCGGACATACTAATAGTATACATATTACCGATACCTGTTATAGTTCCGGTTACAGTAGAGAGATTGGAGTCTATAACACAGTTCGTGTTCTCTTCTATTATAAAATTAAACGTTTTGGGAGCCTCATTAAAAAATTGTATAGTATCAATAATGATCTCTTTTTCTGTCTCGTTCTTTTTAAACGTTTCTATACCTTTATCATCAGAACCAATATATGTAAAATCAGCTGAGGTCGCTGTACCTAATGTTGTATAATATTTAAAGCTACAACCAGGAAGAGCGGTTAGAACGTTCGTCCTAGTCACCTTCATTGTAATTAGATCACCTCCAGAAACCGTAGTGGTCGCGGACTCAACCTTTAACACATTAGGATAGCTCTCTGTATTAGCTGGTAGTCTGATTGCAATATTATCAGGAGGGTTATTGTTAAGTGTCTCTTCCTTAATTAAATCAAATAGACTTTCTTGCTGAGAGTATAATAGTTTTAAAGGTCTATTAATAACGTCAGCTAAGAGTGGTTCATTGACCCCTATGTATAAGTTGTTGCTATCGTTAAGAGTAGTCGGTCTGGTGAACTCATGATAATTTATCGTACATAGCGTCGGCACTGATGCGTAACCCTCATTAGTATTATAAAAACTATAAACCTTTTTATTTAAGTTTTCAAATAAAGAGTAATGATTATAAATTAATTTTTTTGTTGTCTTGTTAAATGTTATATTGTTGACAATCTCCTGAGGGAGAACTAAGATGTCAGATAAAGTAAAATAGTTAGTATATAAGTTCTCACTATAGAGCTTAGTTGTAACGTGCTCGTCTTCATATACATATGTTGATACTCTTTGGTTAGAGTTAACCACCGTGGTCACAGCTACATAATCCTTATTATTATATAAAGCAGTATCAAATGATAATATTTGCTGATCGTCGTCTTTACCACTTATTCTAATACCAGTGCTAGTAGCACCAGCGGATAGATTTAATACTCCAAGATACTGATTTAAATTAGATTTGTAATATTTATATATTTTACCGTTATTACAAATATATAAAATATTTTTTACCGCCTTACTGTTAACTATTTTCTTAAAGCTATCACTTTCATTTAAACCAGACAATGTATACAGTCTAGTGTCATAGAAATTAAACAAAGACTGGGGTTGTGATAATGTATTACCGACTACATCATACTCAATTATTTTACCTTTAGAGGATAAAATATAACCAAAAACAGATTCGTTAGTATCTGAATATTGATCTACTACAATTGAAACTAGTTCGCCAGTGTTTGAGTTGTTAAATAAATTAGGTGCATTTATCTCTCGTATAAAATTAAAATCAAGATCAAACACTTTAATACTATTATGACCATTATCTAAAATATAAATTCTATTTTTGTAAACAGATAAACTATTAGGTCTGACTAATTTATTTTTAGTTTGAGAGACCCCTTCCCCGCCAATCGTCTTAAGAAGATACCGACCAGGATGAGAGGTATCGTTAACACCAGTTCTCTTTAAAGCGACATCGTCAGTTATTAGTCCAGTAATATCAAACTTAAAAGCTGTATTAGAGTCTTTATCTAAAACAAATAATAAATTATCTACAATATCTACACTTACAACATTTTTAAATTTAAACGTCTTATTAAATTCTACTTCGTTACCAGATACAAGAGTGGTAATTGTAGTAAGATTAACATCCGTCTCTGATATAACTGACTCATCTGAGCTATAATTAAAGTATAGGAACTTCTCTGTACCATCATTTTTTAATGTAATATGTGTCTCTTGAAGACCGGATAAATAATTGGTACCTGTACCATCTTTCGGGTCAGTAGTTACTGCAGACAATAAACCAGACATGCTGTCATTAATAGATAGATAGTTTAGAGCAGCTGATGTAGGAGGTGTCTTTGTAAGGAGTTCAGCATTAGCTATAAGATACAAATAATTACTATATAACTTCCGGATGGTGTTATTATATACATCTGATATAGCAAAGTCATTGTGACTTATAATAATATCATCAACGGTATATGGAAGACTGGTCGATGCAACCTTTAACTTATCTAATACCCGATCCTGTTCAAAGCCATACGTCGACACTGATGTTACTTCACTATATACTGAACTAGCCATTATTAATTATTTAACAAATTTATCTTGATTTAATAGATTGAAGTTACAAGATAAAAAGTAAATAATTAAGATGACTAGGAGAGCTCCTGTAAAAAATAAACACAAGATCACTCACGATTTTATTTTAAGGTTATATAAAGAGACAGAAACTATGAATAAAGCCGAAAAAGAGCAAACAGTTGAAAAATTAAAAGATCTGATACAATTCATCGGAGATGTGATCGTAGTTGATCTTTCTGATACTAATGTCTAAAACATATATAACGTGGGAAGAGATACAACAAGACGCAACATACCTAGCTAATGAAATATCTCATTTAAATTTTAGCTGTATTATTGGCGTGGCAAATGGTGGAATGATTCCAGCCACACTCTTAGCTAAAGAACTTAAAGTTGATAAACTATTATCTTGTAATTTAAAATCTTATCAAGAACATAAACCTAGAGAAGGAGCTCATTCTCAAATGGACATAGTAAAGACAATTAGTTTCCCGGATTGGAGAGGGCTTCAAGAAGAAGATAGAGTGTTAATAGTAGATGATCTAGTAGATACAGGATTAACGTTAAAAAAGATTATACAATATAACAATATTATTAACCACAATCAACCAGAAAGGAATTGGATCTTTGCTACTTTATATAATAAACCTAGGTCAATCTTTAAACCTGATTACACAGTAAGAGAGTTTGACAATGATGAGTGGATTGTATTTCCTTGGGAGAACTAATGGCTGAAACCACACCTATAATAGATCAATTAATTAAAAATAGATATCCAGGATGGGAGGGATATCTAAATTTAGACGCAAAAAGACCATCAAAGCATAGCATCGAGCGAAGCGTTTTGAGCATTGATGTTTGTGAAGGGTTTGTAGATCTTATTGATGGTTATAGTGATGAATTTTTACAAGCAGATAAACGACGAACGAAAATTGGATTTAACGGAAAGGAATCCCAATTTAAAATATTAAACTATTTTGACTTCCCAAGGCCTTTAAAGAAATATTTTAAAGAAAACTTACCAGAGGATATATTATCAAATTACAATGAAGCATGGATTATGAGATTCGATCCTAATGATTTTTTTGACTGCTGGTTCGCGCCCGAGACTTGTTTTTATGAAGTAGTATCTATCTCGTTATTAGACGTACAAAGATTCTTAGTCGACTATAAAGACATATTAGTTGACGCTGGAGATTTAGTTAAATTCGAAGTTCGTATACCTCATGAAGTACCTACGTCAACAAAAACTAATTATTATTTAAATTTCTTGCGATTTAATAGTAATTATAAATAAGAGTATATCGTTCACCTTTTGTAGGCATTACCTCGTGAATTGTCCTTACATCATGGAGAATGATTACAGTTCCTTTTTTATCAGGAACTACTACTTTAGTTTCTTTACGACCATCTGGCCAATACGCGAAACACTCTTCTTTAGATTCCAACATAATCATAGCTATAGCAAATGTAAACGTAACAGTATCAATATGAGGTGGTACAAACGACCCTGGAGAATAACGATTTACTATAGTCTCGTCTATTTCCATAGGAGCAGCATGACCAGTGATTTTAGGAGCGACACTATTAATCTCAGTTAATAACTTCGGAGGACATATTTTATCATTTAATGAAACATACGTTCCAACCGATCCATCTATACCGAGATTACGAGCATGAATACTTCTATCCGTCCAGTGTGCAGGATTTAATTGTTTTAATTGGCTGACGATATTGTCGCACTGTTGCTCAGAAACACTGTTTTCAATTATTTCAACTACTCCGATGTGCTCGCCCATTTATGTGTTACGGTAACAGTCTTTAAAGGTGCTAACATTGATTCAAGAGCGCCAGCGCGTTGATCCTCTTCTTGTTTATCATACTCATCTTTCGTTAAATAATTAAACGCAGGAGAAGCTGCATATTCTGCTTTATACTTCTCATTATTCTCTAGCATTTTTGTTATAAATTCATCTAGATCTTCTAATTCATTTACAATTGAATCATCAGAAGCAGTTAATCCCGTCTTTGCTACTAATGCTAATAATGTTTTTTTAAAAATGTTAAGCTGATTAAAATATTTATACGTTCGTTGAATTCTATTATGACACCATGCATCAACTTCATATTCATCTATTTTAACAGGAGCTGTAGCCCTAGGAATAACACTACCCGTACTATAGTCACCTGTCCACATTTCCCTGTTTAAGTCAATATTAACTGTCTTATACTCAAATAATGTAGTATCTAATTCAATTCGGCCACCACCTTCTTTAGCCATCGCACCAAGTAAAGCACCAGAAGCTTTATTAAAAGTTAACATACAGATGACTCGATGATAATCCTCCGGTGCAGTATCTAAAACATCACCTACGCGTGGTAGTGGATGAGCTAATGCTTTAGCTTTTCTCTCTGCTAAAGTGCTACCGGATTCATCAAGAGGAGTCTCTACGTAGTCATCTCCACTTCCTTCATATAAATCTTTATTTATTTTCCATTCTTCTTTCATACTTATTTTATATTACAATGGCCATCGCGCGATGTTGGTGCTGGAAGTCTGGTATGCACTTTGGAGACTAGAATTACCATGATATACTCGACTAATTTGTACCCAGTCGGCTTTTGTCCCGGCGGTTCCGTGCTTCAAGAATCCCACGACAGACTGAATAGAAGTAGACCCTGAACCGTTACCACCACTTGTGTTTCGTACCCAACCCCATCGTATGTACATCATATCACCGACTTCCGTGTTCGGATGGGCCGCGATTGCACCATCCAAGGCATTCGGTACTGTGTCATTTCCGCCGTTGGCAACATAATCATCCCAATAATAATTAGTACCACCGACGCTATCTGGAATTGCATTAGTAAACGATGCTACACCCGAGATAGCAGTTAATTGAGCCGTTCCAGTTATACCTAATGGATATATCTTAGTTGATGTAAACTCTGCGAAGTTTTCTGCACTTAATGCAACTCCAGATAGTGTTAGAGTCTCTGTTACACCATCACCACCAATATTAACAGGACCACCGGATAACGTTATTGGTGCAGTAATGATACCACCGGATACATAGTCACCAGAAATATCATTGTCTTGTACGTCAATATTGCCATATGGTATGCCAGAGTTAACTGCAACCCAACTAGTACCTTCACCGACATTAGCACCAGTTAATAACATTACATTAGTTGCACTAGCTGATGGTACTGAATTAGTACTCCCATCTGCTTTTTTATATGCCGATGCAGGGAAGACCGCGAAATCTCCAGCCAAAGCAAGACCATCGGCTGAAGCTGTAGTTAACTTAGTATGGAAGTTTGATGCTAACGACCCAGCGCTAACAAATACAGTAGCACCTAATGACCGACCACCGGCGGTAGCACCGTCACCTACTACAACTCTAAACGCATCTGTTGAATAACCTAATTCACCTTCACATAAAGTAGTAAGTTTTCTATCAGTATCTGTACCCCGGCGCAAAAATAGCCTAGCTTTCTTTACTTCTGCCATATAAAATATTTAATATATTAATCACATTAATACAACTATTATTAAATAATTAAAATGAACAAGAATGAGACATTTTACGCGATAGCCACTCAACAGGGTAGTTCGATAAAGCTTGAGATAAGAGAAACGTTAAAGGGTAATATTGTCAAGAACTATAGATACCCAGGAAAGCTTGAAGGATCACCTGTTATGTCTGGGGATACAGTAAACTTCACTGTTTCTATAGGAACCTATAAGAAAATGATTATCCAGAACGTTAAAACCGGATCAAAGGTTGAGCGGCCAATTTAAATATTGCCTTTAAAATTAGATAGCGTATAATAAATACTTACGTTATGAATAACTTATTAAATTACTTAACAAAACCGCAGGTAGCAAGATCATACAGTCCTATGTTTGATCTTTTTAATACACTAGAAGAATCGTTTGCCGCACCTGGTGCGTCTTTTTCAAACGACAATATTCGTTTTAACGAAAATAAGGAGAGCTCTAATATTGAGATTGATCTCCCTGGTGTGAAGAAGGAAAACCTTAAAGTCACTTACAATGATGATACTGATGTGGCATTTGTCGAAGCTAAACGAACCATTCATACAAAGACTGGTTCTAAGGAAGAGACATATAACCGATCATTCAGAATTGATGGGCATGACTTTAATACTGAAGAACTGAAAGCAGAAATTACTGATGGTGTTTTGCGCATTAATGTTCCAAGAGCAGAGCGCAAAGAACAGAAAGTAATTGATGTTAAGGTTAGTTAACTCTTATCTCATATAACAACATCAGCCGGTGGGACCTGTCTCACCGGTTTTCTTTTCATGTTGAACACTAATAGCAGCGGTCGGTCCTTGATTGTCTGTTGTCTTAGCTCCTACCTTTCTTACATCATCTTTTGATTCCATTAACTTAAGAGGTAAGTTCTTGAACGGATGTGTGTGAGCGTATATTCTAACTGAATTGTCTGTAGTTACTGCACTTACCACAGTACCGTGTGCAGTGACTGAACCTATTTCTAATCCACTGACCAATTCTCCATATAATATAACAGGCTCTGTCTCTTGAATTTCAACAGGAGCAGTAATGTGCTGTACACTTAACTCACCTTCTACATGAACGCTACCACCAACAACTATATTCTGACTTACTCCTAAGTTACCATCAACTAATACTTGTCTGTTGTTCTTATTACGTAGAGTTAACATCTCAGCTGCAATTGTTACCTTTTTAGAAGAGATGTTAGTTTCATACTCAGAGGCAACATTAATTTGTTGGCCTGCAATGTTTGTAATTGAGCCTCCAATATCAACACCACCAGTTGATTTAAGACTAACACCACCACTACCAACTAATACATTCCACTTATTACCAATGTTCTGAGTAAAGTCACCACCAGGAAAATCATCCACATGTACATACTCTATAAGAGCAGATTCTTTCTTAGTAGTAGCTACTCCTTTATTAAAGACAGATACTTCATAATTATCTATCTTACCGACTTCATCTATTCTTGTAGAAGGAAAGTCATTATATATTAAACCGATATTCTCTACCTTATGTTTAGTAATGTTTATAATCTCACTACCACCTAGTCCTAATTGCTTCTCTAATTCAATTAAATCTTTTACCTTTAATCTAAAGTTGTCAATAATTAAAGTATCTTTATCTTCAACGTCCCAGGTACCGTTATAACTTGAAGGGCTATCTCCACTACCACCACATACAGGACATGCTCCACTACCTAAAAAATCACTTGACGTAATTGGGTATATTAATTTACTATCAGTTTCATCGTTAATAGACCCAACCTCCTGTGGGTGAGGAAACTTACTAACAGTTTTGTTATATACAAAATTTTGAGTTACCGAAGAAAATGCATAACTATTATCCCATATTTTATCTCTATCAGTTGGAGCTTTACAAAGAGGACAATCACCAACTGTTCCACTTCTAGCTTGACCGGCGCTTGTCTTTTTTATAAAATCATTTACATCAGTTATACTATTAGCTCTCTTAATCTCAAACAACTGCTTTGCATCTGATATTGACTCCATTAGATCTCTCCACTGAATTTGAACATCAGAATTTAAATTACCAATCTTCTTATAATAGTCTCCATTTATTATTTGATCGAAATCTCTACCTACATAATCGTTCTTAGTACCTTTAACTGTAAAGAATTCATCTCCTTGTACAAGCTTCTGATTATTACTTGTAGCAAGCTCAATATTAACCTCATTATTAAACTCTTTAAAAGAGCCTGAGTAATGAGTAAGCTTTAAAGCCTCTCTATTATCAGTACTAACAATCTCAATTGTACCACCTTTTTGGTTTATAACATATTTGTTCCTATAGGTCTCAGTATTGTGATTGTAATTAGGATCTAATCCTCTTGATTTGTTTTCATATGCTCCAGGATAATCTAACCCATCTGAATTAAAATTCTTATGTATAGACTTCCATTCATCTAATCCATGTGTTGTTGCAAAGTATACTAATTGATTAGGATCACCCCCAACAAAAAAGCACCACACATATGCTCCAACATTTGGTATACTAAAGCTTCCTTTTGCACTATTAGAATAAGAGTTAGGTACGTAGTTATATGCAAACTTATTTAGATTGTTAAATTTAACTTTATCTTTATCTGTAAATGCATCTGATACCTTTAAAGAATGAACTTCATATTTACGAGCTGGTTTCTCTCCAATACCATCACTATTAAGTTTATATTTACTTTCTATCTCCTCAGAGTAAGCTGTATCTAATCTAT
>Ga0315334_10002953_pt1 | contig 10638 bp, 6 predicted proteins | sample M150034915metaG_FD_205555 | JGI IMG/M metagenome (GOLD analysis project Ga0315334, IMG submission 205555) | Ammonia-oxidizing marine archaeal communities from Monterey Bay, California, United States - M1 500m 34915 | ecosystem: Environmental > Aquatic > Marine > Intertidal zone | place: USA... | reverse complement strand
GTACCGTCAACATTGATCGACGACGTAACAACATACTTGTTCCCGTCCACGAGAGGGCAAGGCTGGTCGGAAATCAGTCTAATAGTGTGATCACCGTTGAGCTTTGAACGCATGCAATTGGCCGTCTCGTCGAACGCGACGCTCGCTGTTCCTATACCGACATCTATATCCAATTCGTCCATAAATCCTTCAAAAACTTCGATGTTAAGAGAATCGTCGTCTTCAAAGTACACAACGGTGCACTCTTCATCACCCTCGCTACAACTAATATCGAAAAAAGACGTTTCATACTGAAGCTCATCTTCGCGGATTTTCGCCGAGATATGGAAACTCGCCTTGTAGTGTCGCACAGTGTCACCCTCTTTCGTCGTGTTTTGGCAGATTCCAACACCGTCGTCGTGGTTAACACCAGTGAACACTAGCATATATTCGTTCACGAAGGTCCCGTTTTCAGACCACGCGCTGGTGGTCTGCCCCAATAGCTGTTTGGCGCTGGTGTCGTCACTGTCGATACGGCCGCCAGCGTCAAACATGTGACACAGTCCCGTTTCGTCATCCATAACGGCGGCATAATCAACGTATGTGTATGAATCTGGCCCGTAGTCCTCTGCTTCTGTTTCCTTCGTCGCATACATGCCGGTCATAACCGCCGCCCACGCAAAAAACAAAAACGTTATCCCGGTCCATACTACTGGCCTCGATGAAACATTATCTGTGAGCGCGTTCCCGACCAGAGTTGGGTTTACCGGCATGTATCGGTGCCTGAAGGATTTCATGTTTTGTTGGTATGGTTGGTTGTCCTTTTAATATACTCGTTTATTATTTCAGAGCAGACAAACTCCGTTCGGATTTTCTCATCTGCTCGTCATTTCCAAGAAACTATTTGTTAGAATTGTTCTACACATTATTCGCCTCACTTCTTCAATCAATTGCTCCGAAGTTCGTACTCCCAATCGCGGCGGGATCGAGACTTTTCGAGCGAGGTTGTGGGCTGATCGATCAGACCAGCTCGATCAAGAATCGCTTCCAGCTGCCTCACCCGGTGCTCCAATGTCTCGATTTTGCTCTCGGTGTGGCGATCGTGTGCAGCGGCGATGAACTCCCGCTGCCGGCGCTCGGATTCGCGCGTGTAGTTGTGCATGATTATTTATAAAATAATTCCTTGAAACTTTTATAGTTAAATGTTTTCACTATTGTTTCCAAAGAACGATCCCAAAATGAATCAAGAAGAAATTCAGTACCTAGCGCTGATGAAGCAAATTATTGACCACGGCGACAAACGCCAAACGCGCAACTCAACGTGCCGAACGCTTTTTGGGGCCTCAATGTCCTTTAATCTGAGCGAGGGTAAATTCCCGCTGCTCACGACCAAAAAAGTATCGTTCCGAAATGTGTTCTATGAGCTCAAGTGGTTTCTGATGGGCGACTGCAACGTCAAATTTCTCCGGGACAACAACGTCAATATCTGGAACGGCAACGCCGAAGCGCACGGAAGCGACGACCTCGGGCCGATCTACGGCAAGCAGTTCCGCGCAAGTGGTCCCAAACAGATCGACCAGATAGCCTACTGCCTCGATCTCATAAAGAACAACTCTACGAGTCGTCGCATCGTCATCAGTCTCTGGAACCCTAGCGATCTGGCGGAGCAAGCACTGCCGTGCTGCCACGGCACAGTAATCCAGTTCTTTGTGGTTGACGGGTTCCTATCCCTTCAAACGTACCAGCGCTCGGCGGACATCTGTTTAGGATTGCCGTACAACATCGCGTCGTACAGCCTCCTGCTCATAATGATGGCCCACTGCACGGGTCTTCAGCCAGGTAAAATGAAAATCGTGCTCGGCGACAGTCACGTCTACGAAAATCACGTAGAAGCCGCCACAGAGCAAACGAAGCGCTTCCCACTCACCTTTCCTGAGTTGCGCATCAAGAACGGCGTCGCCCACAAGGATCCGGTGGAATTTGAGTGGACGGATTTCGTTTTGTGTGATTATCAGCACCTTGGTCCGATAAAATATGCATTTGTTGTGTAGGGATAATTCAATGAACGATCCAATAAATATTTCAATCCAAATCGTAGACGAATCGGGAAGTTTTACTGTGACGGCTCGTCCTCGTTCAGAGAAGCGTTGGTACTGCGCGCTTGAAGGAACCGAGCATGCCAGGGAAGGGTCACAGACAATTATCGCAGGACAATTCTACGAACAATTCCTTAACAATCTTCCACCGAATACCATTGTCAATAAACCCCCGCGGCTGTTCCGCGCGTTCATCGACCGACAATTTATTGACACTAGGATGATTTTTGAACCGGAGAAAGTGGCGCCCACCATTTGGGACAAGGCATTCCCCTTTCAACGCGAGGATATCGAGCTCGCGGTACGGCTGAACGGTCGTTGTTTTCTGTCGGGGGAGATGGGAGTTGGCAAGACGATGGAAAGTCTCGGCGTGGTATCGTACTTTCGTACAGAAGGCTCACGCCACCTGTTCATCGTACCGTCGTACCTTCGAGGCAACTGGTGGCGCGAAATCGATCACTGGACGGGCGAAGACTCACAGATCATTTTCAAAACAAAAGATGAACTATCCGAAAAACCATTCCTGATTATATCCTATGATCTTGCGGTGCGAAAATTCCAAGAATTGAACAAAATAAAGTGGGAAACTATCGTGTGCGACGAATCTCATTATTTGAAATCTCGCACCGCTAAACGAGTGAAGACACTCAGCAAAATGATTTCCAAAGCTCCCCATACGATGCTGCTGTCGGGGACACCTGCGCTATCCAAACCCTGCGAGCTCTATACGCAGCTCCACATGCTCTTTCCCGTCCACTTCAAACAGTTCACACAGTTCGCGCTCCGTTACTGCGATTTGAAGAAAACACACTGGGGGTGGGACTCGAACGGAGCGACGAACTGCGACGAAATGGGCACCATCATGAAAAAATGTATGGTCCGACGCCTGAAGAAGGACGTTCTCGGCGACCTGCCCAAGAAAATTCGCAAAGAAGTATTCATCGATCTTCTGAAAAAAGAGAAGAAAGAATTGGAAAAACAATTCCAGGAATTGGAACAGCTCAACGCGATTCTACGAAAGGTCCAAGTCGCCAACAAGCGCACGCGCGACATGGCGTTTCAGCGACAATCGCTTATTGCGGAGATGTTTCGCGCGACGGCGAGAGCGAAAATACGGGCAGTCTACGATTACGTCGCCGGCGTAGTGCAGGACAATCCAGACCAGAAAATTATCATTTTTGGGTTTCATATGATCACCCTGGATAATATCCAACAATTAGCAGAACAATTAAAAGAATCATTCATGAGGATCGACGGCTCGACACCTCAGCAAGATCGGCAATCGCTCGTGGACGCGTTTCAGAATCCTGACGGTCCGCGCCTCGCTATTTTGAGCATCGGTGCCTGCAATAGCGGCCTAACCCTAACGGCGTGCCACTACACGATTTTCGCCGAGCTGACTTGGACACCTAGCCTTTTGCTTCAGTGCGAAGATCGCACGCACCGAATTGGCCAAGACGAAGTCTGCCACTACGACTATTTAATTGCCCAAGACACCCTCGATGAACGCGTGATGAAGAAGATTCAAAATAAGCACTCGCTACTGGATCACATTATCGATTCCAAGGCAAATACCGACGGGTTTAACATTGAGGAAACGGAAGAGGTTGCTTGTGAGGAGGAGGAGGAGGAGGAAGCAGAGAAAAGGCAGCGTGTTGGATAATATAAAGAATTCTTTTTTTGGAATTATTCGCTATTATGGGATTATTAAGGAGAAGAGTTAGTGACTTAACGGAGGACAACGTGTGGGTAGAAAAACAAGACTACGATGATTCATACGGTGAGTGGTTTATCGTAGTCTTGTTTTTCTACCCACACTTTCTTTTTGTTGTGATTGCAATCTGGAAGATGTATCGCTTCGTTATCAGAAAACAATATAGAAAAAATTGGTTTCTATAAAATAATTCCTTGAACTATTCAACGAACGATCCCAATGAAATGGTTTTTGTTCCTGGTGGTCCCGTGCGTGGCTCAAGAGTACTACCGTGTCCTTGCTGGAGAGACCGACGCAAGGATTTCCGAGTTTGTATCAAATGCTGATATACAGCTGCCGGGCTGTTACGAGCACGTTGTGAACAAGGAGTGGATGACGATGAAGTGCCTTCGTGACGGAAAGCTTGTCATCGTTGAAATTAGAATCGTAGAGACGGTGCGGCAAAATAGAATTCGTCGTGTGTCGTCTAGACTAATAATATAAAAATTCCTTGAACTATTCCACGAACGATCCCAAAAAATGACACAGTATCAATCACTCTCATGGACCGAGCACCTCTGGAAGCGTACAGAGATCTACTGCGGGAGTCCGATCTCCTATGAAACAGAAAACTTTATCTGGAACGGTTCCCAAATGGTTCTGAAGACTGTTAGGACAAACGACGCGTTGCTGAAACTGTTTAGCGAAGCGATTGACAATGCTGTCGATAATACGCTTCGCAAACCGTCCACGACGCACATTCGCGTCTCTATGGACGCCACTTCGATAATCGTAGAAAACGATGGCGCCCACATCCCGATCAAGCAGCAGGACGGAGAATGGATTCCCACCACCGTGTTCGCCAAACAATTCTCCGGATCTAATTTCGACGACGAGACGGGCCGCGAAGGCGCAGGGATGAATGGTTTAGGCATTACGCTTTGTGCGGGGCTCTCCGACGAGTTTTCGATTCAAATTCTGGACCCGGAGCTTGGACTGAAACTGGTCCAGACCTGGACGAACCGTCTTGGGAGCACGACTGGGCCCAAAATCACCAAGAAGAAATCAAAACACAAGAACATGACCACAACGGTGAAGTTCAGTCCGACCCTTTCACGATTCAAAGAACAATCCCTGGAACCATTTCACGAACAAGTTCTTACCCGTCTGGTTCAAATCGCCGCTACGTGCGACGTCAAGATCACGTTCAACGGCCAAATGATCAAGACGAACAATTTCAAGAAATATATTGCATCGTTCGGAAGCTTCAAAAAGTTCATGCACGACCGTCTCAGTCCGACCTTTGAGTTTGGTGTGGCGCTCAGCGACGGCGAGTTCAAGCACCAGTCGTTCGTCAATAACCTGTGCACGGCCGACGGCGGAACGCACGTCAAGGTCGTCGAAAGCCAGGTCGTGGACACTCTGCTGAATTATTTCAAGAAAAAGTTCAAGGGCCCGAAGCTCACGCGCCACAACATCAGGCAAAAACTCTTCGTCTTCGTCAACATGACCAAGCTGCGCAACCCTACCTTCAAGAGCCAGAGCAAGGTCTTTTTGACCACCCCGATTCCCAAGACTATTTTTAAGATTGATCCCAAGAAAATTTTGGCGAATTGTAAGAGGATTGGTCTTCTCGATCAATTGGAGGAACTTCTGATGAGCAAAGACGATAAGGCGATGGCCGACGCGATGAACGGGTCCAAGAAGAAAAGCATCAGCGTTCCAAAGCTCATCGACGCATCTTACGCGGGCGGCGTTCACTCCAAGGACTGCTCGCTATTTTTGACCGAGGGCGATTCGGCGCGAACCTTCGTGGTCAGCGGCCTTGGCAAGATTGGGCCAAAAACTCACGGCGTGTTCCCGCTTCGCGGCAAGCTCCTCAACTGCTACTCGGCGTCCAACGCCCAGATCATCGCGAACAAAGAAATCACCAATATTGTGAAAATTCTCGGACTATCCAAGAATAGTTCCACTCTTCGCTACGGGAAGGTCGTTATCCTAACGGACGCAGATTGCGATGGATTTCATATCATGGGACTTATCCTGGCATATTTTCAAAAATTCTTTCCAGAACTATTGAAGAACGGATTCATTCAACGAATGATCACGCCGGTTATCGTCGCCACCAAGCGCAGTGAGAAACACGAGTTTTTCTCCGTCCCCGACTTCAATCGCTGGTTTGTTGGCAAATCGGGCTACAAGATACGCTACTTGAAGGGTCTAGGGAGTTCGACGCGCGAGGAGGCCGTCGGATACTTTACGAACATTCAGAATTATTTGAAGAATATTTCCATAAACGACATGGGGGTGCAGCAGATCGACCTCTTCTTCAATGACAAGCGCGCCGGAGACCGCAAGGAGTGGCTTACGCAAACAGATGATATGGACCTGGATTATGAATCCCAAGAACAATCCGTGGGACGGTTCATCGACACGGAGCTCAAGCAGTTCTCGCAAGAAACCCTCACGAGGGCAATTCCGTCGTTGGTCGATGGTCTCAAAGAGTCTCAGCGAAAGATTTTGTTCGCCTGCTTCAAGAAGTTTGACTCGGCCAACCAACCATTCAAGATTGCTCAACTGGCGTCCTACACCGCCGAAAAAACCGCTTACTTGCACGGGGAAACGAGTTTGGGCGGCGCCATCACCAAAATGACCCAAGGCTTCGTGGGGAGCAATAATTTGCCGTTGCTGGTACCAGAGGGCCAAACGGGGTCGCGGCTCCAAATGGGCGCCGACGCGGCATCAACGCGCTACACGTTTACCAAGCTCCAACCCTACACGCGCCACATTTTCCACCCCGACGACGATGCGATTCTGACCTACAGAACCGAAGAGGGGCAGTCCATCGAGCCCGACCACTTCGTCCCGATCGTGCCGATGGTTTTGGTGAACGGCGCGAGCGGCATTGCCGTGGGGTACAGAACGGAAATTCCCCAGCACAATTTGCAGGACATTATCAAAAGCATTCTGCACAAGATTAACCACGGAACGTTCTTGGACATTAAACCATTCTACGAACAATTCCGAGGAACAATCACGGAAACGGAGGACGCGTGGCTCACGCACGGGGCGTTCACGCAAAACGGCAACAAGATCGAAATCACGGAGATCCCCATCGGCGTAAGCACGGACAAGTACACGGAGTACCTGTCAAAGCTACAAGATGGTGGAAAGATCGTAAGGTTCGCTTCGTCGGCGCCGGACGAAAACTCGGTGAATTTTGTTCTTCACGTACCGCCAACGTTCGACCCAGCATGTCTTAAACTTACCAAGACGGTCACGAAGCGGTGTCTTAATCTGCTGTTTCCGTCGGGAACAATTCGCACATTTGCAACTATTAACGAAATCCTCGTTGAGTTTTACATAATTCGGCTCGTCGCCTACGCGAAACGGCGACGTCATCTTATTCAAAGTTACACAGAGCAGCTCTCATATATCGACGCCAAGATCAAGTTCGTCAAGGCGGTGCTCGCCAACAAAATTCGCGTTCGGGACAGCAAGGCAGACATTCTGAGCCAAGCCCTGCGCGAAGGCATCTCGAAGAAGCTATGCGAAGAGTTCTTGAAGATGAGTATCCTCTCGCTCTCGGCCGAAAAGGTCGCAAAAATGGAGGAGGAGCAGAAGCAGCTACGCGTCGTGCTGGACAAAACGAAGAACACGTCCCCAGAACAATTCTACCGCGCAGATTTGAAGGAATTAAGGAAGACGAAGAAGCGAAAGCGCAGCGATGGAATATAAAAGTATTTTGTGAATGATTATTAAAAGGATAATGAACATAATTCTTTCTTCCTCATTTTTACATAACCAATCACCTGAACAGTCACCTGAACTGTTTCGAGCAAAAAAAATGCCAGTCTTCCTTTGTAGAGAGCCGTTCGGGGACGAGCACTGCAAGAAGGGGCCGCAGTACGTCGTGGCGAAGATAGATGTCGCTGATGCAGATCTCCCCGCGTTCTTGCTCAAGGAGCTGGTTGCGAGGCATGCGGACGATGAGTACCAGACGGCGAAGACGATGCGAAGCGGTGTGGTGCGAAAGCCCCCTGCTACGACGGTACGCGAACTTCTCGCGAGGCGAGAGATCAAGCGAGACGCGTTGATGGAGCGGATGAAAAAAGGGTTAGAGGCCATGAAGTACGATGTGCGCACCGGCGAGGTGGTTGGGAAGCGGGCGACAAAGAAGAGCCGCCGCAGGAAGAGGAAGAAGAAGAAGAAGAAGGCAGAGAATAATTGGGTAGTAGGGATGCCACGGCCTAATTAGCGCGTATGTTCGGCTACGCCTTGGTGGACAATTCTATATAAAATGCACCAAAAATATTCACAAATAAAAAATCATAAAAATGTTTTCTATACATAAACACCATCGTAGAACCGAAATTATTCGTGCCAAAATAGGGTTTTTAGGGATTGGTTTCAAAGTATGGGGTCTGCTTGTTGTAGTAAGCGCAGCGCTTGCAATCGGTGTGTTTTTTGCGACAAGTGAAGCGGTTGAGTCGACTTCACCAACGAACAATACTTTTGTAGCCTATGACCAGTCTTTGGGCGACTGCAAGACAGTCGCCGCGCACTTTGCAAACACATGCAGTCACGGAGATTATGACACTCCTGCCACGAGCGTGGCAGCAATGTCTGCCACCAATTATTCGTGTCTGAACACGCCTTCGACGCCATCCGGGACCAAGTGTATTCCTGGCGGCGAGCTTGAAGCTGACGGAACTACCTGCACGTGGCCGCGCAGGCTCTGCGTCACGTGTCGTAACGACAGCGGGGTCACAAAGATCCGCGTCCAGACCAACAACCTACCCGACCACTGTGTCAAGAGCACTCAGCTGAAGGAGCAGAATTTCGACTACGAGGTGCCGTTCAACCCGAAGAAGACCTACGGAGTTTGGGACGTCGATCTCGACACGCAGCACAAACTCAATATGCATGTGTGCCGCATTGTGAAGCAGCACGACCCAGTTGCGCTGGGCATCGTGGAGAACGGCGATGATGAGTCTAAGAATGCGATGGGTTTCGCCCTCAACGGCGTGGCCTTTCAATTCGCGAATCAGATCCAGGAGGACCCCGTGTTCCCGATCACGGAGGCCAACGAGCAGCCCTTGGACATGTGCCTCGGGCACAACCAGCAGAACAGTCCGAGTGGCATGTACCACTACCATGATGTTTCGCCGTGCCTCAACTCGGCATTTCTCGATGACAAGACGATGGAGAGTTGCAAGGACAACGTTGCGTGTGCATCGGACCCCGTGGCGTGGTCGCTATCTGGCTTCACAGGTACGACCAAGACCGTCATCGGAATCGCCAAGGACGGACATGTACTCTACGGACCCTTTGACGAGAACGGGGACGTGTGGGAGACCGATGAAGTGGACGCATGCAACGGGGCCTGGTCCTCTGACCAGGATAAGTCAGACTACTTCTACGTTGCCACGCGCTGGCATCCATACTTGGTTGGATGCCTGGGTCCTTCGAACTTTCCTCAGAACGACGACCCCGCGCTCTTCGCAAACTGCTCCCTGAACGGGATGGACGCCGAGCGGGGAGATGCAGGGACGTCGCCAGTCTGTTATAAGGGGCGCCTCAGCCAAAGCTATGCAAATTTCACACTTGGCAGTGACGCCTTTCTTCCAATCGATCCCGTCGATCGCGTGGTTTTCATTGGTATCGACGGTCTTGGCAAGCGTAATCTCGAGATCGTGGACATGCCGACACTGGACGCAATGTTCAACGCGAGCCTCTACACCAAAAAGGCCCTGATCGATCGCCGCGCACACTCCGTCGCGAACTGGCAAGGAGTGCTGACTGGTTACACCTCTGACGACTGCGGCGGGGATGGGTTCTGCCCACGCAAAACGATTTGGGACGTGGCTCAAGAGCAGAGCAAAACGGTTGCTATGTTTTCAAATTGGGATGGATTTGAGGAGTTTGGCGATCCCGACTCGCGCGTTGCGTCGATGGGGAATGTCGGACTCAACATCACGTGGGTTAATGAGATCATCGATGCCACCAAGACGTACGACTTTACGTTCATCCACGTCGTCGACTTCGATCTCGCTGGGCACCACCACAGCGTCACTGAGTACCAGGATGCCGCGACATTTTACGATACCAATATGCTTCGTCCGATTTGGGACTTCGTCGTCGAGGCCGGGAACGTCGGGGTTGTGTTGACCGCGGACCATGGGACGTGGCTTGCCTTCAAGTGCGGCAGCGACCATGATAATGGACCGGTGCCGTTCCTGGCGTACACGCCAGGAATCACGTCAGTAGAAATCACGAGCCAGGTCAGCAACAATATGGCTGCGGGTATTCTTGCACGCATGCTTGGAACCTAGAACCTGAACCGTTCGCGTTGCGGGTACCAACTTCGTAATATGATATAAAAATAATCCTTTGGAACTATTCCAAAGAACGATCCCGAAAATGAAACGGAAGTGGGAAAAATTGAACGTGTCCATTGACAGAATGGTAGCAGCAAAAAAACGCAACGTTAGGGTTAGCGTCTTCAATAAGTTGATCCTGCATGCCAAGATCTGGAACTTTTTCAAGGAAGGCACGAGGATCGATATGGGCGAGGAACTTGATCGACAGCTGCGATTCCATTGCAACGACGTTATTACGGTCCGCTCGCGCGATATCTCTTCGTTTCGTGAGATCAACCGATTGCTGACGACCTTATTCCACAATTCAAGAATGGTCAAGAATGGCTTCAAAATCCTACAAGAGCGTATTCGCGAGATTCGGCGGATCGAGAAGGAGCGTAACTACGAATTGCTGCGGAACTACCTGCTTGCTGATGAACAACGGGGTTACGAAAAGAGCGACGCGCTGATGGAGAAAATATATTTGCTCCCGCCCGAGATTTTCAAA
>Ga0315334_10002952_pt1 | contig 10639 bp, 10 predicted proteins | sample M150034915metaG_FD_205555 | JGI IMG/M metagenome (GOLD analysis project Ga0315334, IMG submission 205555) | Ammonia-oxidizing marine archaeal communities from Monterey Bay, California, United States - M1 500m 34915 | ecosystem: Environmental > Aquatic > Marine > Intertidal zone | place: USA... | reverse complement strand
TCGTGGACGTGATGCGGGTGCTTCTGATCATCTTCCTGATCGCGGTTCCGGTCGCGATCCTGACGATCGCGATGCTTCGCCTCCCGATCTTCGAATCGGTGGAATCGAAGGACAAGGTCGAGAACCTGCTTCTCACGGTCAGCACGACCGATGCGAGCGGCCTCAGCGCCGGCGAGCCCGGCTATGCCGGCGCCTCGCGCGACGGGCAGTGCCGCGTCTATTTCAACAACATCACCCCGGTGACCTCGCAGGAACTGTACGACCAGGCCTTCGAACGTCTCGACGCGATCGTCCAGCGTGCGGGCGGTGCCGAGCAGATCCGTCAGGATCCGGACCTCATCCCGCAGGTGCATATCCGCGGTGACGTGAACGCACCGTGGTCCTGCGTGGCGGGTGCGATCTACAACGTCCAGGCGGCGGGTTATCCCACGGTGGGCTTCATTTCGAACCCGGTCGATCCGAACGGCTGATCTGCCGGTTCGAGCCCAGGTTTCGCGTTTCAAAGAGTTTCAGGAGTAACCCATCATGGCAATGTCAGGCGGTAAGGACGATGGCGCCCCGATGATCGAGATGAACATGACGCCGTTGATCGACGTCCTGCTCGTGCTCCTCATCATGTTCATCATCACCATCCCGGTCGCCACCCACGCGGTGAATATCGACCTGCCCCAGCCCAACCCGAATCCTCCGCCCGAGGATCAGATCGACCCGATCAAGAACAAGATCGTTCTGACTCAGACCGACGAGATCCTGTGGAACGGGGACACGCTCAACGAAGCGGAGCTGGTGCGTAATCTCAATCTGACCCGCGACATCGTGCCCGAGCCCGAATTGCAGTTCGAGCCCGAAGCCCTCGCGAGCTATGAATTGTCGGCTCGCGTCCTCAACGTCATCAAGGCGAGCGGCGTCACCAAGTTCGGCTTCGTCGGAAACGAGCGTTACCGCACGTTCGGCAGCACGACCGCACAGTAAGCGGACATACCAAGACTTCACGAGAGGGCGGCTTCGGCCGCCCTTTTTGTTGTCCACCGGAAATGCTTCGCGAAGCATCGTGCGCTCCGACCAAAGCCCGCGGTGCGCGGCTCATGTGTACCGCTCCGTCCACGCCAGCTGTCTCGCGCCATCGCGTTGAAAAGATCGGTCTCAATCGCTGACGACACCCCGCGGATGGCCGCTGCCGAAGCCCGGTTCTCGGGCAAAATTTGCCTCGATTGCCCCCGCCCTTGTGTTATGTTATTACGTTGCGAACAAACAGGGGAAAATAACGATGGCTATGGCGCTTTCCGCATCCGACACCCAACCCATGGGCGAGATGAACACCACACCCCTGATCGATGTCATGCTGGTGCTTCTCATCATGTTCATCATGGTGATCCCCGCCGCCACGCATTCGGTCGATCTCGATCTCCCGTCCCCGTGCACGGATTGTCCGCTTCCCAATCTCGAGCCCACGCAGAACAAGATCGTTATCGATGGAAGCGACCGCGTATACTGGAATGGCGAGGCGATCGATCAGCGCCAGCTATCGACGCTGTTGGTCCTGTCCCGCGATCTCCCGATCGAGCCCGAGCTGCAATTCGAACCCGCAGCCAATGCCAGCTACGCCGCGTCGTCCCGCACGCTAGCGACGATCAAGGCCAGCGGCGTGACCAAATTCGGCTTCGTCGGGAATGAGCGCTACCGCCAATTCTAGGCTCGCTCCAATTTGGGTCGAGGCCGGATAACAATGGAGAGCGCTGCACCGCTTAATCCGGACCGTCGGAAAAATCCTCGACCCGCATAGCTTCGCCAGCCAGGCTCTCGGCCTCGAGCAGCAATTCGTCGTCCACCGCCCCTTGCGGCGTAGCCTCGCGTCCGATCATGACCATAACCGGCACGGCCAGCGGGCTGACCCGATCGAGTTCGACATGCACCATTTGCTCGCCCGCGCGATCGAGCAGATCGCCTAGGCGCCCGACATCGGTCATCCGCGTCCGCGCATCGGCCCAGGCGGCTTCCAGCAACACATGGTCGGGCTCGTATTTGCGCAGCACGTCGTAGATCAGGTCGGTCGAGAAAGTAACTTGCTTGCCCGTCTTGCGCTTGCCCGGATGCTGCCGCTCAACCAAGCCGCCGATCACCGCCACCTCGCGAAAAGCGCGGCGCAGCAAGTGCGAATTCTGCACCCATTCGATAAATTCGTCCTGCAGGATATCGGGGGAGAGGAGCGGCGCGGGATCCTTCACCGGCTTCAGGCCCCAGACGGCCAGCGAATAATCGTTGGCGACGAAGCCACCGGGCAATAGCCCGCGATCCTCCATGCGCCGCGTGATCAGCATGCCCAGGCTCTGGTTCGCGTTCCAGCCTTCGAAAGTGTAATAGACGGTGTATTCGCGCCCGCCGCGCGGGAAACTTTCGACCAGCAATTGCCCCGGCCCCGGCATTTGCGAACGCCAGTCCTGCACTTCCAACCATTCGCGGACATCGTCGGGAAAGCGCGCCCACCCGGCACGGTCGACAAGCATGCCGCGCACTCGGTCGGCCAGATGGGTGGTCAGGGGCAGGCGCTGCCCCCCATAGGAAGGGATCATGGCCGAGGATTTTGCCGCTCGCACCAGAATCTCCATCTCCTGCAGCTTCACCACCTCCAGACTCATGCCCGCAAAGGCGAACGTGTCGCCGGGAGAGAGCGATGCGGCGAAACGCTCCTCCACCTTGCCGAGCGAACGCCCGCCCCGGTTCGAGCCCGCCGTGATCCGCACGTCGAGCATTTCGGAATCGATGATGATCCCGGCATTCAGGCGATGGCGCGCGGCCTGTTCGGGATGCGCCAGCCGCCATATGCCGCCCCCCTCGCCGTCATCTTCGCGCACGATGCGCTTGAATTTATCATAGGCACGCAGCGAGTACCCGCCCGTCGCGACGAATTCCAGCACGCGGTCCCAGGCCGTCTCGTCCACCCAGGCATAGGAAAGGCTGGTGCGTATCTCCGCCAGCAGCGCAGCCTCGCCAAAGGGCTCCGCGCAGGCGCAGGCCATGACATGCTGGGCCAGCACGTCGAGCCCGCCGGGGCGGAACTCCTCCCCATCGCGCTGCCCTTCGTCGACCGCTTCCTTGGCTGCGGTCGCTTCCAGAAATTCGAAGCGGTTGCCGGGCACCAGCAAAGCTCGGCTACGCTGGTCGAGCCGATGATTGGCGCGACCGATCCGCTGCAGCAGGCGCGACGAGCCCTTGGGTGCGCCCATCTGGACGACCAGGTCGATATCCCCCCAATCGACGCCCAGGTCGAGGCTGGCAGTGGCGACAAGCGCGCGCAATTCGCCCCGCGCCATCGCGCCTTCGACCTTGCGGCGCGCTTCCTTGCCCAGCGATCCGTGGTGGATCCCGATCGGCAGCGTGTCCTCATTCATGTCCCACAGGTTCTGGAAGATATATTCGGCCAGAAAGCGCGTGTTGGTGAAGATCAGCGTGGTGCGGTTGGCCTTGATCGCTTCGTAAAGCTGCGGGATCGCCCAAGTGGCGGCGTGGCCGCCCCAGGGCACGCGCTCTTCGTCGGGCAGGAGAATTTCGACTTCGGCGGGCGCGCCAACCTCGCCCTCCACCATCGCGACCGCTTCGATCTCGCTCTCGTCCCCGGTTTTGAGCGGGGCAAGCCATTCGCGAAACCCTTGCGGGTTCGCCAGCGTGGCCGAAAGCGCGGCGCGCTGCATATCGGGCGCGATGGCCTGAAGGCGCGAGAGGGCCAGCGCCAGCAAGTCGCCGCGCTTGCCGGTCGCGAAGGCATGCACTTCGTCGATCACGACGCGCTTCAACCCGGCGAACATGGCGAAACTGTCGGGATAGCTCAGCAGCAGCGAGAGGCTTTCGGGCGTGGTCAGCAGCACATGCGGCGGTTTGGTACGCTGGCGCTTTTTGCGATCGGACGGCGTATCGCCGCTACGCGTCTCGACGCGGATGGGCAGGCCCATCTCCTCGATCGGCGCGATGAGATTGCGCTGCACGTCATGCGCCAGCGCCTTGAGCGGGGAGACGTAGAGTGTGTGCAGCCCGCCGGGCGGCTCCGTCTCTCCCAGCCGTGAGGGGCAGAAGGCGGCCAGCGTCGGCAGAAATCCCGCCAGCGTCTTGCCCGCCCCCGTGTCCGCGACGAGCAAGGCGTGGCGGCCCGCATCGCTCGCCGCAAGCATTTCGGCCTGGTGGCGCCGCACGCGCCAGCCGCGGCCAGCGAACCAAGCTTCGATCTCAGGCGGTATCGGGGGCGTGCTCACCAAGAGATAGCGCGGGATGGGGCGCGGTGTTCCGCCCGTGTCCCATCCGGCGCGAAGTTCAATGCCAATACTACTCCACTTCGGGCTCCTCGCCCTCTCCGTGCGGTATCACCATATCGCCCAGCGCATCCGGTTCCACGCCCAGCAGATCGGCCATGCGCGCGCGCTGAGCCGCCGACAGGTCCGCATAGTCCCGCTCCGCAGGGAGGCTTTCCAGCGCCGCCTCCATCGAAGTTTCCATCTCGGTGAACGAGCCCACCATTTCCGGGAGGGCCTCCATCGTGGCGCCCATGACCTGAGGGTCCGCGAACAGGGCCATGGACTGGCGCGCGAATTCGCTCCCGGTCGGGGTCGCGAAGAAGCTGGAGATATCGGCAAGCTGCGCTTCGTCGAACCGGACCGCATAGGCCTTTGCCAATCCCGCGCGTACGGGGGGCTCCACCGCGGCGAACGCGCCGCCCATATTCGCGATGAGCGCGTCCACCATGGTGTCGGCCCGCCGGTCCCACGCGGGATCGAGCATGGTCAGAAGCTCTCTCTTCTCCGCATCGCCCAATTCCGCGATGGCCGCTTCGTCGAGCGTAAGCCTGCTGGCGAGGATGAAGTCGGGCTCGGAAAACATGGCCATCATCGGACGCATGGTCTTTTCCATCATGTCGCGCATCATTTCGCCATAGAAGCCCTCGGGCATCATCGTCGCCACGATGGCGGTGGCGGCGGGGAGGCGCGCTTCCTGGTCGGCAGTTAGCGGTTCGGCCTGGAACATCCCGCTCATCATCGCGAGCACGGCGGCTTCGTCCATGGCCCCGCCCGCTTCGGCAGGCTCCAGAGCGACCTCGCCCTCGACCTTCCCAATCTCGATATCCTGCGCCGCCAAGGGCGCGGACAGGCCGAGCGAAAGCGTGCCCAGGGCCAGCGAAAATGCAGTCTTCTTCATGATATGTCCCCCTCTCTTTTACCTCAGTGCCCGACGCTCTCGCCGCGCTCCAGCCCCGACAGGGACAGCTGTTCGTCGATCTGCGCCATCAGGCGGGCGAGCCCTTCTTCGCTGTCGCTTTCCGCACGTGCGACGAGGACGTCCTGCGTGTTGGATGCGCGCAGCAGCCACCAGCCGTCCGGCGTCGAGACCCGCACCCCATCGGTCCCGTCGACGTCGGCGTCGCTGCCCGCAAGCCGCTCCTCGACCTCGCGGATCGCAGCGAATTTGCGGCTTTCATCGACCTGGAAACGCAGTTCGGGTGTGTTGACCATGGCGGGCATGCCCCCGCGCAGATCGGTCACCGACCGGCCAAGCCGCGCGCTCGCCGCGATCAGGCGCACGCCGGCATAGAGCGCATCGTCATACCCGTAATAGTCATCGGCGAAGAATACATGTCCGCTCATCTCGCCTGCCAGCGGAGCGCCCGTTTCCTTCATCTTGGACTTGATCAGCGAATGGCCGGTCTTCCACATCAGCGGATTGCCCCCGCACCGCGCCACATGATCGAACAGGGCGCGGCTCGCCTTTACATCGGCGATGACCGTGGCGCCCTGCCGGTTTTTCAAAGCGTCCTCCGCATAGATCATCAGCAATTGATCGCCCCAAACCACCCGGCCTTCACCATCGATCGCGCCGATCCGGTCGCCGTCGCCGTCGAAAGCCACTCCGAAATCGAGGTTCTTCTCGGCGACGAGCGTGCGCAGATCCGCCAGATTCGCCTCGACCGTAGGATCGGGATGATGATTGGGAAAAGTGCCGTCGACATCGGTGAAAAGAAGGTGGTGCTCGCCCGGCAGCTTCGCGGCGAGCATTTCGAGCGCGGGTCCGGCAGCGCCATTGCCCGCGTCCCAGCCGACCTTGAGATCCGCGAGCGCAGCAGGGTCGACATCGCCAAGGGCCATCAACAGGCGCTCGACATACTCGCTCAGAATCTCGCGGCTCTCGACGCTGCCCGCGCCTTCGTCCCAGTCGCCCGTCGCGGCCATTTCGCCCAGTTTCTGGATATCCGCGCCGAAAAACGGACGGCCCTGAAAGACCATCTTGAAGCCGTTGTAATTGGCGGGATTGTGGCTGCCGGTTATCTGAATGCCGCCATCCACATCCTCGCTTGAGGCTTCGGCGTAATAGAGCATCGGCGTCGCGCCGAGGCCGATCGTCACGACATCGCAGCCGCTCGCCGTCAGCCCCTCGATCAGCGCGTGCTCGAGCATGGGTGAGCTGACCCGCCCGTCATAGCCGACCGCGACCTTGCTGCCGCCCGCGCGCCGCAGCAGCGTCGCAAAACCGCGCCCGATGGCACGGGCGTCGTCCGCACCCAGCGTTTCGCCGATAATGCCGCGAATGTCATATTCGCGCAGGACTGTGGAATCGAATTGGTGTGTCATTCACGAGGCTCCGATGGATCGGTTCCGATCTGGTTCAAAAGAAGGTCGCGCGCGGCGTTGATTTCGGCAAGGCGCGCCGTACTGCCGCCGCGATCGGGATGAGTCTGCGCGGCAAGGCGGCGATGCGCCTCGCGTATCGTGCGCGCATCGGCGTCGGTCGCCACGCCCAACATGCGGCGCGCCCACGTCAGCTCTTTGGTCCGCGTCGGAGCAGTGCGTAGATACTCCCACGGCCATTTACCAAACAGCCAGCGGGAGGCGATCGCCAGCAGGGCGGCGATCACCAGCCAGCGGATCATGCCGCCTTGTCCTCCAGGCCGATGCCGGGAAGGCGCAGGCTGGCGATGAGACCGCGCAGTTCCTGCCGCGCGACGAGGTGGCTGGTGCCGAGATCGCCGAGATGCCCCTTGTCGAGCAGGGTCAGGCCCGAGGGGAAAAGCTCGCGATAGATCACACGCTCCGACAGGCCCTTGGCGATGCGGAAGCCGACCCGCTTGGACATTTCCGCCAGCGCCTTTTCCAGACGCGCCATATTGCGCGCTTCGGTATAACCGGTGCGGTTCCTGACTACGACCCAATCCAATTCGCGCCGATCCTGCTCCAGCCCCATGCGCGAGCGTTTGAGGCGCGCTTCCCAGATCAGTTCGGCGTAGAAGGACAGCTTCTTAACCTTGAACGTTTCGGCATCGACCTGGCCGATGAGGTCGAAATCGACGAAGCTGTCGTTCATCGGCGTGACCAGCGTGTCGGCCTGTTCGGCGGCGATGCGCGCCATCGGATCGTCGCGCCCCGGCGTGTCGACAATCAGGAAGTCGGCCGTCTGCGCGAACCGGTCGAGCGTCGCTTCGAGCGTTTTCTCGTCCTGGCCTGCCGCCGTTCCGTCGAAAACCTCGCAGGTCGGCGTCGGCAGTTCGATTCCGCGCTTTGCCTGAATGGCCTCGCGGTTCTCGATATAGCGATGCATCGTGCGCTGACGCGGATCGAGATCGATCGCGGCGACCGTCTTGCCCATATAGGCGAGCGCCACCGCCACGTGGACCGCCGTGGTCGATTTGCCGGTCCCGCCCTTCTCGTTGGCGAAGACGATGCGATGGGCACGATTGTGAGACAAGGGGTGCGCTGCTTTCCGTGTTCGTACGTCGAGTATTGTCGCGCCCGAACCGATGCGGCTAGGGCGGTCCCGGCCATAACCGAAGGGTGCCCCCGTGCAAACCGCGACCACGCTCGAAATGTTGAGAAGCTTCATCGCCGGGCTGCGCGAGGAAGGCGGCGGCTCGATCGCACTCGTGCCGACGATGGGCGCGCTGCACGAAGGGCATCTGACACTGATCCGCGAAGCGCGGGCGCGCGCCGACCATGTCGTCGCCTCGATTTTCGTCAATCCGCGCCAGTTCGGAGCGAACGAGGATCTCGACGCCTACCCCCGCCAGTTGGCGCGCGACAGCGACCTTCTGGCGGGCGAGGGCGTGGCCGTGCTTTGGGCGCCCGCGCCGAGCGAGGTCTATCCTGAAGGCTATGCGACCAATGTCTCGGTCAGCGGGGTCAGCGCAGGGCTCTGCGGCGCGGATCGGCCGGGTCATTTCGACGGCGTGGCAACGGTGGTGCTGAAGCTCTTCAACCAGGTTCGACCCGACATGGCGCTTTTCGGCGAGAAGGACTGGCAGCAACTCGCCGTGATCCGCCGCATGGCCCGCGATCTCGACCTGACCTTTCCGCATGTCGCGGCCATTTACGGCGTCGGGATCGTGCGCGAGGCGGACGGGCTCGCGATGAGCAGCCGCAACGCCTATCTCTCGCCCGACGATCGCCAGCGCGCCGCCGCTCTGCCCCGCGCGATGGAGGATGCGGCGGCCGTGATCGCTGATGGCGGCGATGCCGCGCGCGCTCTGGGCAATCTGAAGGAAACGCTGCGCGTGGCAGGCTTCGAAAGCGTCGATTACGCCGAATTGCGCGATGCGGACAGCCTGGCCCCGCTGGAGAGCGATAACGGCAATGCGCGCCTGTTCGTCGCCGCGCGGATCGGCGGCACACGCCTGATCGACAATCGCGCGGTCTAAAGAACCGGTTGAGCGATTAGAATCTTGGCGTCGCCTTCAATCGAAAGCGACGACCAGTCGCGAACCAGCGCACATTGCCCTGCCGCGACCCTTTCGCCCTCAATCGTGGCGCTTCCTGAAACCGGGATGACGAGAAAGGCGCCCTCATACCGCGCCCTCACGTCAGGCGAGGCCGCGCCATCGAGCCGATCGAGCCGGAACAGCGGTCCCTCTACCAGAGTGACCTCCCCCGTTTCCGCCACGCGGCGCCTCATGCGCGGAGGATGCGGTTCACCCTTGGCGACTGCGATTGCCGCATCGAGATGCAGTTCGCGCGGGCGCCCATAATCGTACAGGCGATAGGTTATGTCGCTGTTCTGCTGGATTTCGATCAGGCTGCACCCTGCTCCGATTGCGTGCACTGTGTTGGCGGGGATATAGAAGAAATCGCCTGGGACGACATCGAACCAGGCCATTCTCGCTTCGATCGAGCCGTCGAGAGCGGCCGATTTGAGCGTTTCGGCGTCGAGCGGTTCCTCGAAACCGATACCGATCCGCGCACCCGGTTCGCAAGCGGTGATCAACCAACACTCTTCCTTGCCTTCGCTCCTGCCGGTCGCAGCCAGAGCCTGAGCGTCGTCGGGATGGACCTGGACGGACAGATTTTCGCTGGCGAATAGATATTTGACGAGCAGATCGTCGAGCGCGGCCGGCGGTTCGAACCAGAATTCACCGATGCGCTTTCCTTCGGGTGCCACGAACGGTGCGGGCAGCCGATCACGCCCCCAGGGTTTTTCGACCGAGCGGACCGGAAGAAGCGAACTCATTCGTGCTTATCCTGGTTCTGGGCGCCCGTGAGTTTTCCGACCTTTTGCGTCCCGTCCACGGTGGTCACCAGCACCTCGTCGCCATCGACAACGATGCAAAGGTCCTCGAGACCGATCGCCGAAACGCGCGGGCCATCGGTTTCGATGAGGACATTGCGGCAGTCGACCAGTTCCGCCCGCCCGATGACTCGATTGCCGTCCGCATCGCCTGGACGCTTATCGCGCACCACATGCCAGTTGCCGATATCCGACCATCCCATATCGACCGGTACGACGGCAGCCCGATCGGTTTTTTCCATGACGGCATAGTCGATCGATTCGCTGGGCACGGCGGCGAACAGTTCCGCATCGGGTTCGAAGCGATTGTCCTTCTCGTGACCGGTCGCGACCGCGTTCGCCACCGCATCAGCGATATCGGGTCGGTGGGCTGCGAGCTCTTCGAGATAACGCCCGGCGGTGAAAACGAAGATACCTCCGTTCCAATCGTATCCGCCGTCTTCGACAAAAGCTTTGGCGCGGTCACGATCGGGCTTCTCCACAAAGCGCTCGATCTCGTACGCGCCGTCCCCCATGGCATCGCCGCGTTTGATATATCCAAAGCCGGTCTCGGGCGCGGTCGCGCGGATCCCAAAGGCCACGAGCCGTCCTTCGCGCGCCAGTTCCGCCCCCCGGCGCGCCGCTTCGATAAAGGCTTCGGTATCGGAGATGTGATGATCGCTCGGACAAACGAGCATGACCTGATCCGCAGGTAGCCGCAAAGCCGCAAGTGCGATCGCCGCGGCAGTGTTGCGCGCGCTCGGCTCCACGATGATCGATACGTCGCCCTCGAGAGTCTCGCTCTCCACATGGTCGAGATGACCCTTACCGGTCACGATCATCGCCGAGGCGAATGCGCTGTCGCCCTGCGTCCTTGCTAGCGCCTGACCGAACAGCGTCTCATCGCCCACAAGCGGCAGGAAGGGCTTGGGTCTCGAAATTCGGCTACGCGGCCACAACCGCGTGCCGCTACCGCCGCAAAGAATTACGGGTGAAATACTCTCGCTCATGCGATGGCGCTTATTGCTCCGCCACGTCGCGGGCAAGCCAAGATGGTGGGAAAATCAGATGCGTGTCATGTTTACTGTGGCGAAGAGCGTGCGAAACACGGCGAAGCGATGAAAATCATGGA
>Ga0315334_10002951_pt1 | contig 10640 bp, 8 predicted proteins | sample M150034915metaG_FD_205555 | JGI IMG/M metagenome (GOLD analysis project Ga0315334, IMG submission 205555) | Ammonia-oxidizing marine archaeal communities from Monterey Bay, California, United States - M1 500m 34915 | ecosystem: Environmental > Aquatic > Marine > Intertidal zone | place: USA... | reverse complement strand
GCTGTTGAAAGTGTGCCAGCAAAAGTAGCACCTGCTAGTGTTACAACATTTCCTGCTTGAGTTAATGTCGCGTCACCATTGTCCCAATTTATAACACCACCCTCTGCTAAAAATAAATCACTAAAAGCAGTTGCAGCTGCACCTATTGATGCACCATCATTTGCGTCTGGCATAACTGAAGTGTAAGCTTTAACAATAGATGAAGTTACCGCTGAGCTAGCCGAGACATGTGAGGTATAAATTGGCATTATTTCTTCCTTTTAAAATTATTTATTTTATCGTTATTAAATATCAGTGTATATCAATTGTTAACTATCTTTAGCAATGAAAGCATCAATATCACTTTCTATTTCTGCAGCTGTTAAGGGATCACCGGTAGTCCCATTAATAGGCGCCATAGCAGTGTATCTTGTTATTAAAGCTGCCTTATCCAACTCAACCAAAGTAGATGGAATATATGAATCGTCATTAGCGGTTATACCCACTAATTTATTCCCGGATGAATAGTGCCCTCCATCTTCTATAAAAGAAGGAATACATTTATTTCCATCTGAATTTCTATGTAATTTATACTCTACTATCATTTTCCTTCTCCAATTAAGGTCATATATTTTTTATTTGTTATATCAGTGGTACCAAACATTCGTTTGCTAACTTCATCTGCGTTTTTTGAATACTTATCTTTCATTTCATCCAAAAAATCTTCAAGATGTAATGATGTTATTTTGTCACCACGTGCAACAAGCTCATTTACTAATGTTATGTAACCACTTACTTCTGCTATTGCAATTTGAGCATGCACACCATATTGTTGCAAATACTCCAGTGAAGCTTCTTTTCCTCTACCATATTCTATTAAATTTCTATATAATAATTCAAATCCTCTACGAGTATGATGAGCTTTCTCTTCTTGTTCAAAATCTGTCTCACTCCAATTATCAATATTATTAGTCTTTTTAATAGAATCATAAGAATCCATTAATATAGCTATGTCTTTCAAAGAACCGTTAGCTTTATTTTCTGTCATAGATATTGAATATTGTAATTTAATTGCATATGCCTGTTCAACTTTGCTCAGATCATCTTTTCTATCAAGTAATTTTCCTAACTTACTTTTTAATTTTGCCACGCTGTATTGGGCTTCATACAATGCACTTTGTCTTTTTTCTATTTCAGCCATTACTTGTCTCATCATCCTCATAGGAGATTGACCAGTAAGCATTGTTAGTGATGTTAAAGTTAAACTTGTCTGACTGTTTTTTCTGTCAAAAACTCTTGTTTGATTTTGAATAGCAGGCAAACCAGTAGATACTCGTTTTTGTAGTTCTCTACTTTTATCATTTACTAATACACCATTTTTATGTGGTACTATTAAATCCATTTTATATCCTCACACATATAATTGTGTTTATTATCCTCCGGAAAGTCCAGCACAGCGACCTTTGATATTAGTTAAATCACCAAAAGAGAATGAATTACTAGTCGATGCAATTGTCACGTGTTCCATAGTATCACCTATACTGCCAGGTTCTCCACTACCAATAACAGCTCTGGTTGCATTTGCACACGCAGCAGAACTCTCCCTTACAGCAGATAAATCACCGAAATCAGTTGCATTACCCGGTGTTGCCATAGTTATATAGTCTATGACGTTCGACTGGGCACCAGTATAGCCACCACAAAAGAGTCCTCTTGTTGCATTTGAAGTAGCAGAGAGCCACCTCCTTGCAACAGATAAATCACCGAAATCAGTTGCAGATCCACCAGTTGCTGCTACTATGTATTCTATTGTATTGTTATAAGACCAAGATGCCCCAGAACCACCACCGAATATGGCTTTGGTTCCATCTCCACAAGCGGCATGAGTTTTTAGGGTCGCAGATAAATCACCATAATCTGTGACATTACCAGTCGTTGCTATTGTCACATATTCTAGATGATTATAGGCAGTTGGATAATTAGAACCACCTCCCCAAATACCTTTGGTTCCATCTCCACAAGCGGCAAAATATCTTTTGGCAGTTTGTAAATCACCAAAATCTGTTCCATCACCAAGTGAAGCTATTGTTATGTAGTCTATGTTGACTGAAGCTGCACCGCCCCGGTGACCACCACCGATAACACCTCTGACTGAATTTGAAGCACCGCCTGCACCATATGTGCCCGCAGTCAAATCACCAAAATCTGCTGCATCGGCTGCAGTAGTTATATCAATATAATCTATTCTTGCATCATAGATCCCACCATTACCGCCATCACCTCCAGCAAACATGCCTCTATCACCAAAAAATCCTGCGGCTGGTTCTACAGTAGTCCCCGCAGTGCCTTTCCATACATTCGAACCCGCAGTTACTGTAGTAGCAACAAATATTTCTCCAGATGACGTATTTATCCAAGTCGCACCTACGACGCTTGGATTTGTGGATACTACTGGATCACTTCCAGCAGAATAATCAAATCCATCTGCTGTTGTTAATCCTGTAATACCGGAACCATCACCTGTAATAGTTCCATAAACATTTAAATTTTGAGAGACTGTTACATCGCCATGAATTCCTGTTTTGCCTACAACATCAATTGCTGTTGCACTACCAGTTATACCACCATTCCATGAATATTGATATATTCTTTCGGTACCATAATCTAAACCAAATATTCTAGTACCTTCTGGATTTCCCCAAGCTTTTAAAAGTGCCACACCTGGTGCATGTGCTTCACCTGTGTACGTTGCTGTACTGAATAACCACGGAGTAGATAATTTCCACTCATTAAAATCGTCAGCAGTTTTATCAAATATGTAAGCGTATCTTCCATCTCCCCTAAAGAACACGTCCATAGCATCCCCTACACCTTGTCCTGCTACATTAGTATGTCCTACCAATGTCATTGTTGAAACATCCCAAGGTATAGCACAAGTATATTGTGATACATAATCATCTTCTCTTGTTACATAAAACTCTTTCCCATCTGGTTTTGAACCTAACCCTTGATTGGAAGAAATATTGTTGAGAAGACCGGACTTAGATTGAATAAAAGTTCTTGTTGTTATGTCCCATGGTGTAGATAAAGTATATTCACAAAATAAATCATTTGAATCTTCCGCTGTTATCAGCTTTGTACCATCTGGTGAGAATGTTACGCCTCTGTGCTGCTGGCCTTGACTAGAAAAACTTGCTGAAGAGACAGATGATACAGATCCTATATCCCAAGATCCTGATAATTTATACTGATAAATATATGAATTTGTGCTGAGTTCTACTACATACACATTTTTACCATCAGAAGATGCCTTAATATCCCAACCGTTATCCCATTCAGGGCTTCCATCCTGCATATATTTATCTAAAGTCATAGTGGATATGTCCCATTTTCTCGCAACAACCTGTGTATTGAGATCACCATCATCAATGAATACACCGCCAGAACCAAATGAAGCAGTTGAGGCAGCAGAACCACTAAATAGAGCAGCGGATCCATCTGCACCAGCAAAGGATGAGAGTCCAGTTAATGCAGAACCATCACCTAATACTTTTCCAAACGAACCAGTTGAAGTTAATGAACTACTTATATTACCAGTAAAAGTTGCAGTCGTTCCTACTAATCCACCTGTCATAGTGCCACCTGCTTTAGGTAGAGCTGCACCTGCAGTAGTTGTTGTGCTTGTTAGAATTGCATCTCTAGTTGCTATATCTACTCCGTCAAATGTAGAATTAGTAGTGATAGCTCCTGTCATTGCGCCGCCTGCTTTAGGTAGAGCTGCATCTGCTGTGGTGCCTTGTGCTGATGTTGCAGCCCCATCTAGAGGCGCCGCCGTTAAAATAATTGATGTTGCTGATAGTGCCTTACCTGCCTTAACTGATACCGTATCTGCAGTTGTTGCTAATGAACCATCACCCTGCAAATAATAAACCGTTCCCGGTATTAAACCAGAACCTGTGATATCTGATGCTACACCACCCCTTGTTGTAATGGAAGCTTGAAGGGAGGCTGATGTTGTACCTGTTGCCATACCAGCCCAGTTAGATGTCGTTAAATTTGTTCCTGGTATTCCAGCTAGCTGTCCAACAGAAACTCTTCCTGACGTTTCTTCATATCCACCTGTGCCGCCAAAAATTGCGCTAAATTTTGAGACAGTTACTTTATCAAAATCAAAGTCAAGGCCCGTGGGGGTTGCATAAACTACCGTCTGCTGATATGTGTCGGAGTTAGCTGTTGTAAAATTTGTCCCAGATAGTGTTCCGTGCGTGAATTTTCCGGTTGCAGATTCACCAGACCCGTATTGGTGAAAGATTCCCCAAACACCTGCGATGTGAGGATTAAATCTTATTCTACCGCCAACGATAGCAGCTGCGCTGGATGGGCTTCCCCAAGACACACTAGTACCGCTCTGAACACCTGCTACCAAATTACTACTGCTCCCCAGACATATGGCAATTGAATTTGCTGTATTGGGATCATAAGCTATTGAGGATGGAGAGTGGCCGACGGCATTGATGACTCTCTGAACTGATCCAAATGATAATGCAGCACCAGAGCGTGTAATTATATTGCTGCTAAGACTGACATTCACTGTCTGGTCGTCATAAATTGCGCAAAATTTTCCAGAATTATTTGGATCTGCAGCAATTTCAGGATTTCGAAGATCGGCTGCAGTCATGGTGTATTCCCTTCCCCACGAAAAAGACGTTCCACTTACTGTTCCTATCCAAGCAGATCCAGAATTAACACTTGTACCACCAATAGCTATCATTGTTCCATTAGTAGTATCACTAGGATCCATTATTCCCGCCACATTATAAGCATGATCAAAAGCATTAGCATCAGTCATAACTGACTCTGTTCCAAATGCAATTGTTTCATTCGGTGCTGTACCTGAAATCGTTCCTACCCTTACGCAGATTTTACCAGTGGTCGAGGATAAGTACATAACAACAAATTTAGATGAGCTTCCTGGAATAAATTCACAAAGGTATAGATAGTCGCCCATATTGGTTTTAAATGTAGATGCACCACCATATTCTATCTTAGATTTATTATTGTCTGAAGTGGATGTATCAATGCTAATTGTTCCCACCATTGCTTTACCAGTATTACTATTTCCATAATCAGCGTAAGCAAAAACAAACCTATCTGCAGCATTTGGATCATAGCTAATTTTCTTTTGAGCATTAGAACGATCACCATCAAATTGCCACCCAGCACCATTATACCACAAACCACCACCATCATTACCGCCGTAATCTTTCATTGGAATTTTTCTTGCAACTGTCTCAGACTCAATTTTCTTTACTGATCCATCAGAATTTATAATAACTCCATCACCAGCAACTAAAGATGATGATGCATAAAAATCATGTGTTAGACCTCCACCGCCTCCGACTCCTGTTAAATTACTACCATCACCAACAAATCCACCAGACGCAGACACGACACCAGATGCCGTAACGTTACCTGTAAATGTAGCAGTTCCTGTATGCGAACCGTCCCACTCTCCTGTAATATTTGTTATTCCAGTTCCATCACCAACAAATGTTGTTGCTTGAACTCTTCCAAATGAACCAGTTGAAGCTAATGAAGCACTTATATTACCAGATGACGTAACGTTTCCTGTAAATGCAGCAGTTCCTGTATGTGTACCATCCCATTCAGCCGTTACACCTACTATATTTGCTCCATTACCATAAAATTTACTAGCTACGACCTTACCCCACGAACCTGTAGAACCAAAAGAACCACTTGAGTTACCTTGAACTTCAAGATTTCCAGTAATAATACCATTACCTGTATGAGAACCATCCCAATCATTAGCTGGCACACCTGTTAATCCACTGCCGTCGCCTTGAAAAGCTGTCGCCTTAACTGTAAAACCTGACGCTGTAATTGTCATATTAGACGCGCTTATTACAAATTTTGATGAAGATGCATGGCTGTCTACGGTCATTCCTTTCGGATTGTGAAGATCATCACCATACAGTGCATTATGTTGCTTTGGCATTTCTTAAGCTCCCGTTATATACTCTAATAGCTACTTGCTACTATAAAATTATTCTCTAAATCAACGACGTACTTTTGATTCAAAAAAGTGTCTGAGTCGCTATCAACGACAGCATTTTCTGCTGTTGAAGGATCTAGACCTGCTGCTGTTGTCTTCTTTACAGCTAAAGTTCTAATTTCTGATCTTGTCGCTGTTCTTTTAACATCAGATGTTAAGTCTGCTGTTTTAAAGACCTCTAATTCAAAATCATCATTTAGCTGTAGACGTGCAACTTCTTCAGAACCATCATAGACCCTGATCTTATCTAGGTCGATTGACATAAATTTATTACCAGTTTTAAGAGGCATTAATATTCTCCGTTAATTATCAGACGAATTCACATATAAATATTAGTAAATATCGAATTATCTTATTCTATCTTCTCTATTGCAAATTTAAATTTGTCACCAGTGCGCCTATTAATCAAAAATAAATCATTTGCGCCCTCTTGAATTGTCCACTGACCAGTTGTTCCATCAATATCATTTGGGCCTTTTTGTTCATTCGATAATTGAATATCTGCAGTGTATAGATTAGCAAATCTTTTTGTGTCTGATCCTAAGTCTACTATGCCGTCTGCTGAGGGTATTATATTTCCTGTCGTGCTTAAAGAACCTGTGAATTGATGCTTATCATCAGAAGTATTGCCAAATACTGTAGAACCTGAACTATATGATTGCGTCATATAAGTTACTGATGAACTTACTATATAATTTTCTGCTATTATATCACCCTGTGTAGTGATATTACCTGTAACACTTAATGTTCCCGTTTTTACTTGTCCAAAAGACCCTATAGAAGATGCGGAACTAGATACGTCTCCTGACGTATATAAAGATGACAGCATTGCATTGCTGCCTGATGTTATAACTTTTTTCCAACTTGGCATTTAATTACTCCTTACGGTTGGTTACTCATTTGAGCCCACTTCCTAATGTAGCCACACATTAGGCCAATAAGACATTTAAACCTTTTTATGAGCCTTCGTCTTCAATTGTCATTTCAATTTCATCACCCATACCAGATATTTGATACATATTTCTTATCTTACTTAGTACGTTAACAGCCTGCGTTAGATATTTTCCTGGTATCATAGATGATTGTATTAGTTTATGTAAAAACTCTAATTCATCTTTATCAAACTTTAGAACATCATCTAGCAGAACTTTGGTCTTGTTCTTCTTGCTTATCAAAGCCATATTTTGAAACCCTTTTTAATTTTAGTATTAACCTGTTCTTATCCAAATATCATCTGCTGCTGTAATGTACATTTCACCTTCACCATAAGAACCAGAATCTGCACTAGGATTATTCACTTGCTGAATTTGTACTGTAGTAACAAATGCTTCTGGGGTAACTGTGTTTGATCCTGATGCTTGAACACCTTTTGCTACTGCCCATCTGTGAGCACCGGTATTATCAGAGTAAAGAGCAGATCCTGACTTATCAGCTGATCCACTTTGAACAATTAAACCACCATCCCAACTCTTTCCTGCTGAACCTGTTCCTGCAAAGATAAAATTATCCTCAACAAGTAGATTCTGCGTTTCTAATATTGTTGAAGTTCCTTGAACTGTTAAGTCACCAGTAACTGTTAAATTAGCAAAAGAAGGTTCTGCAGCTGTTAATTCAGTGAAATTAACTGAAAGAGCAGTTCCATCTCCACCTGAGAGACCTACACCTGCTACAGCTCCAGCTATTTCAGTTGCAGTAATATTTCCAGAACTTACCTTCATACCATCCGCACTTCTAGTGAGTGTATTACCATGTAATTTTACTCTAATTGCGTCAGTATCAATTTCAATACCGTGTCCAACATTGACACCTAATTCATTGGCACTTGGGACATTAAGTCCAGCACCAGCTAATCCTGATGCAACATCAGCATTTAACATTGCATCCGTGACTTGGCCACCTGCAATAGTTACCGCACCACCTGCTGCTATACCTACATGTGTTGAAGCGCCATCCATATTTGAAAATATTTGGTCCTCAAGGTTTGAGAATGTAATCTTTTGTGAACCATTATCGGTTACATCAACCATAGGTACAAAGTCACCCTGTGCTAAAGTTGTTTCAACACCTAATTCATTTAAGTCTAGTGATAGTACTCCACCAGATGCTGATAATCCATTGGATGCTCCACTAGCTAAACCTGTGGCTACACCATCGGAAAGATGATCATCATCAATCGCACCAGAAGCTATCTCGTCACTATCAACTGCATCATCTGCTAACATAGAATTATCAACAGATGTTGCTTGAATAGTTGCTGCACCACCTGCTGCTATATGTACATCACCACCAGTTACATTTGCGAATATAGAGTCTTCTAAATCACTAAAAGTTACTCTCTTTTCAACACCATTATCAGACATAATAAATTCATCTTGTGTTTGATGCATTGTAGCTGCACCGTATGCACCCAAGCTATCTATATCTATTTGTACACCTGTTAACTCACTTCCATCACCTTGTAGTAAACCAAATGATCCAGTTGAGACAGATGAACCTGAAATCTTTGAACCAGCACCGGCTGAATTTTCTAAAATTGTGCCATTAAATGTTAAAGCAGATTCACCTTGAACTGCTGATGCTCCTGTTGCAGTAAGAATATAATTATTAGTCATTCCTGCTGCTGTGGAGATTGCTGCAGATGTTAAATTTGTTATTCCGGAACCATCGCCAACTAACATACCAAATGAACCAGTTGAGACAGATGAACCACTTACATTTCCAGTAGTTTCAAGAGATGCATGTGTTACTGCATTTGCTGCGCCTACGCCTAAAGCTGTTGCAGCAGCAGCTGCAGTTGAAGCACCTGTACCACCGTCTGTTATTGGAACATCAGTTCCACCAGCCCTATAAACAATATTTTCTTGTACTTTAATATCACCTGCGCTTGCTCTTCCAATTGTAGTATCAGTTGCGTGTCCAACTTCTACTGCTGTAAATTGTGGTGAGTTGTCTGTACCAACTCCTAAAGCTGTTGCTGCAGCAGTAGCTGAGGAAGCACCTGTTCCACCGTGTGCTATTGCTAAATCTGTGTCAAGTGTTACGCTAGCTAGTTCCGGTGAAGAACCACTTACGATTACCTTTTTCCATGTTGCCATTTTTATTCTCCTTTAAAAATTGCGATTCAATGAACACAAATTTTCTGATTCAATGAATATATTAATTCTGTTATAAATATTCGAATATTCAATTATAATTTTATTTAATTTCATTATTCGTATCCTAAGTACCACTCATTGCTTCCGGAATAAAACATTCCTCCTGCAATAGCGTTTGGTGTTATATCCAATGGGCTAAGTACGACAACTTTACTGTCTACTTTAAATACCAATTCATCGGAACCATTATATAATTCTAATTCTGGCGGTGTGCCAGACTTAAATAAAAAGCTAGATCCTGACAGCTGATTCATGCCATTATTCTCATTCCATACAGTAGCACCATGACTAAAATCAGTATTTACAGTTAATGAATCTATTTGTAATGATCCTGTAATTGGTGTTGATGTTGTGAGAATTGATTGAACAGATTGTGTGCCATCATCTTTAAGAAAAAATACTTTGCCATCCGTTGTATTGATAGCTAATTCTCCTAAAGACATGTCGCCTGGTTCTGGAACTTTATCTGCGACTGCAGACCTCTTGAGCTTAACAGTCTGTGCCATTATATAATAGCGCTCCTAAGTTGAATGGGTATGTACCCAAAGTTATATGTTTGTGAAGCTATATAGCTTCTTATCTAAATATATGAATTCACTAAAAAGAGCCACCATCTATTGTAACATTTGAAACTACTTGTTCACCTGCAACCTCTATATAGCCAAATGAGCCTGTTGTAGCAGCTGTCATACTGCCATCTAATAGTATGCTACCTGTAAATTGATGGAGATCATCACTTGAATCCCCAAATTTTGTTGATCCACTTTGAAAGATAACAGATGAAGTAACATATTCTGTATGAAATGCTTGTGCTGTAATATTACCGCCTACAGATAAGTCACCTATTACATTCATACTTGAGGCAGACATAAATGATGCTGATATTGATGTGAATACAGGGTTATCTGATATACCAATTGTACCAGTAACTGGCGTCGTACCGTCATAATATACGTTTTCAAAAACTAAATTATTCCCAGGCTGCAGTGTTAATGTTTCCATGCTGCCAGTTCCAGTACCGCCGCCGCCAGAGCTTTGTGATGATCCACCGCCACCGCCGAAAACAGTCGTTTCAGTGGTGCTAACTCCTGTATCAGATGATATTATTGTAGCATCGGCATCATCACTCATTACAACTTGTGTTGGCGTAATAAATTGTTCAGTTGTATCTGCTGTTGGCGGATATGAATCTGGTAACAAATATCCATTTAGTGTTACTGAGAAATTCGTCTTTATATTTCTTCTATTATCTTCAAACTCACTAGCATCATCAAAACTATCTATTGTTGCCCTAAATCTAAATTTGCCAGTCTCTCCCCAATATGATCCTTCTGACCAGTTTATCTTTTCAATGATATTATTCATTTGATCTGTAAAATTTGTCCAAATAGTAAAATCATAGCTTAAAACAACATAATCAGGTACTGCAACAG
>Ga0315334_10002950_pt1 | contig 10646 bp, 18 predicted proteins | sample M150034915metaG_FD_205555 | JGI IMG/M metagenome (GOLD analysis project Ga0315334, IMG submission 205555) | Ammonia-oxidizing marine archaeal communities from Monterey Bay, California, United States - M1 500m 34915 | ecosystem: Environmental > Aquatic > Marine > Intertidal zone | place: USA... | reverse complement strand
TCATTCCCATTTTCTCTCTCCTGGTAGGTTAACTTAAATACCATCATTATTGATGGTGACTAATGATAGCTATTTGTCAATATATTGTCAAGTTTTATTTTCAGAATTATTTTAAGGAAGGGGCAAAAGATGGGGTTTATCCAACAATAACAATCAATTATGTGGTAAAATTATTTTAATAATAATTGAAAGTTTTTTAGTAGTTTCTGAATTTTTTGAAATGGACTGCTGATTGCATTAAATTATTTCTAATTATTTTCAGTTATTTTCAAAAATAACTTGACAGAATGTCTGAAATTCTATATTATTTATCAAACTGTAAGAAAACAGTAAGTTAGAGGTAAGTTCAAAAAATGCAAAACTGAACTTAAATATGTAACACATATATATGGAGGAGATAAATGAGTAATTTAAGGCACCGTTTAAAAAGATCGGGTGTCACACTAAAAGATGTGAGTGAGGAGATTGGTATTGCCGAATCTACAATATGCCACGTACTTAATGAGGCTCTGAGCAGCAAGATAAAGTACGGTGCAGAAAAGTTGATTCGGGATCGAATTGCGGAATTCACTGCTTCAGAAGCAGCAACAGTTTCGCAATAGCGCCTCTGGAGGGGCGTTTTTTAGCACATGGAAGTGCGTTTAAATTGGGTCCCATCCAGTGAGTCGGGTGGGACCTTTAACAATAATGTATAATATGGAGTAAATCTATGAGTGATACTTATACAGTGTCAGGCGAAATTATTGAGATTTATGATATCCAAATAGTCTCTGATAATTTTAAGAAACGGGAGTTTATATTGGAACATGCACCAAATCCAAAATATCCGGATTACCTGAAGTTGGAAGTCGTGCAGAATAAAACAGACCTTTTAGATAAGTATAAGGTTGGTGATATTGTCGATGTTGACATTAATCTAAAGGGTAAGAAATGGGAGAAGGGTGAGAAGTCAGGATACTTCAACTCTCTGCAGGCATGGAGAATCCAGCCTGCTTCTGCCAGTTCTGAGGACAGCGAACCCTGGTAAATCATGATGCCCACATTGACTTCTGGTTGGTGTGGGCTTTTTATTTGGGGTATTAATGACACATCTTGATCTATTTAGTGGAATTGGTGGATTTGCTCTTGCTGCAAGATGGGCAGGATTTGAGACCATACAATTTGTTGAATATGAACCATATGCTCAGAAAGTATTAGCTAAAAACTTTCCGGGTGTACCAATAGCAGGAGACATTTTTGAATTCGATGCAACAAAATTTTTGGGGGTTGGACTCGTCACTGGAGGATTTCCATGCCAACCATTTAGCGTCGCCGGGAAACAGCTCGGCAATAAAGATGACAGAGCAATCTGGCCAGAAATGCTTAGAGTTATACGAGAAGCGAGGCCCACTTGGGTTATTGGTGAAAATGTGTCTGGAATCATCCAGATGGAACTCGACAACGTGCTTTCTGACTTGGAGGGAGAAGGTTACACCACACAAACGCTTGTTATTCCAGCTGCGGGCGTCGACGCCAAACATAGACGTGAACGTGTCTGGATTCTTGCCCACACCACTGGCACAAGAAGGTCCGGGGGGGAAGGATGTATGGAAACTGACGGATGTAATTTGCGGGAAGAAGTACAAACACGACTCGGAACCTCAGAAGATCTGGCCCACTCCATCAGCGCAGCAAGCAGGGGAGGGACCTCTGCTGGAGAAGTTGGAAATGAAGGATGGGAGTCCTGCATAACCGAACCAGAGGGCATACAACCCCGAAACAGGGCAGCACGTTCAAATAACTTTAAATCGTGCAGTGAAGATGTTCCCAACTCCAACAGCATCAGACTCAACAACTCACTGGAACGACAAGATCAGATTCGACTCTCTGAGTGCAGAGATAAACAGGCAGAGGGACAGTGTGATGTGGCTAACTCCAAGCACAGTGCAGATAGAACCAACGGAGGGCAGGAGGGAGAAGAGGAAAGCATACAGGCTATCAATAGGAAGAAAGGATGTAGCGGGTTGTCTGGCAGAACAGGTAGCAACTCCGGAACTATGGCCCAATCAGAATCCAGAGGAGAAACCGGCAGAGATGGAGTCAACTGGTTCCCTGAACCCGACATTTGTAGAGTGGCTAATGGGGTACCCAATAGGGTGGACCGTTTAAAGGGTCTCGGGAATGCGATCGTGCCCCAAGTCGCATTTGAGATCATGAGGTACATGAAAATATAGTAAATAATATGGAGAGAAAATATGGAAAATTATGAAGGAAAGTTAATTTCAGACATGGAATTCCGGAAGTATCTGGATTTGCCGGGATATCTGCACTGCTCAGAATTAAAGCTGATGCAGCAGACAATGAACCACTGGTTAAGTCAGAGTGACTATCCTGAGACTAAAGCGCTAATGCTTGGTTCTCTGGGTCACACTATGATCCTGGAAATGGATAAGCTGACGGAAAGGTATCTTGTGATGCCTAAAGTGGATGGTAGGACTACATCGGGAAAAGAGCAGAAATTATTGGCCCAGGAACAAGCCAATTCAGAAGAGAAGATTCTAATATCCCAGGATGATTTTACTCAGGCACTGGGATGGAGGGACAACATATTAAAAAATCCTGTTACTTCAAACGTTTTCCAGAAGTCAAGAGGTGAAAATGAAATTTCAGGTTTTTTTAAGCACCCCGATTTTGATAACATTAAGGGTGCATTTAGAGTCGATAAACTATTGCAAGAACAGAAGATAGCGATTGACTTAAAAATAATGTTATCAGCACATCCTTATGCGTTCATGTCATCCGTTAAAAAGTTCGGATATCATATGCAAGCTGCTTGGTATTTGGATGGTTTAAAAGCCATTACTGGTGATGATTATGATTTCCTTTTTGTGGTGTGCGAGAAGTCAAATCCGCACAATGTTCAGACTTATAGATTATCTGAAAAAGATGTGGAAAAAGGGAGGGACGATATCCGGGCTACAGTTAAGAAGTACCAGGAATATCAGTCTGCTAATGAGGTTCAACGTAATAGATTGTCTGGATACTATGATGGCATTCAGACATTAAATATTAACTGGTAAAAGGAGAGAAGAATGGAAAATTTTAGGATAATTGGTACAGGAAAAGAGGTTTTTAGTGCATGGTTTGAAGCAAAAAAAGAGCTAAAAACTTCAATTGCACCAGCAGGTAAAAACTTTCATTTTAAGAGTGACTATATCACCTTAGACGGACTACTTAAAAAGGTAGATCCAGTGTGTCAAAAGTATGGAATTGGTATCATGCAGTTTCCTACAGGAGTTGGATTAGTAACGCTGCTTTTCCATGAGAAAAGTGGTGAGTATATAAGCTCTTACTATGAACTAATACTGGACAAGCAAAACGCACAGGGAGTTGGATCGGCATTAACGTATGCAAAACGCCAGACCATACAGGCACTGTTTGGATTGTCAGCAGGTCCAGAGGAGGATGATGATGGTCATGAAGCATCTCAGGAGGAAACTACGGCCCCAGTTCAGGGGAAAGTTGATAATGCAAATGCATACCAGATAGCAAAAGTTGCACTTCAGGAAATTAACTCTCTGGAAGGGTTGGATGCTTGGAAGGAAGCACAACCTGCAATCATCAGAAATAATAGTAAAGTCGGGGAGTTGTTTAAAGCCAAAATGGCAGAGCTCAAATTGGCAGAATAGGTGACCCCCTATATATAATATATACTAAATGGTTAAATCTTTAAGTATATATATCTTAATTAACTATAGTAAAACAGGAGAGACAAAATGGCAGTAAGAGTCACACGCAAATCAAGACCAGAGGCACCATCAGCAGAAGAATTAATCTCTCAGGTGGAAGTACCTCAAGAATTGGCACATTTACCCTGCTTTCAGGAAACGTGGGCAGAGTGGTGCCAGTACAAGCAACTGGAAGCGATGGACGACAGATCGGGTGCAATGAAACCCTGGAGGACTATTCAAGCAGCTCAGCGGGAAATGTCCCACATCAGGAACCAATATGGAACAGGAAGAGACGTGGTTCATGTCATAGCAGAATCAATGAGAAATCAATGGATTGGGATAAGGTTTGATCTAATTCTTGATAGAAGGTCTCCAGTGATGCCCAAAACACGAGATCAGGTGTCTGACCTGGACTTGGAATGGGCGAAGCTGAACCAGACCAATCAACTCAACTGATGGACTCAATTGAAATCCCGTTATCTCTGAAAAATATGCTCCAGGAAAAGCTCTTGGAACAGGAGAAGAAGACGGGGTTTCATGTATCAGTTTCAACATTCGCTGCACTGGCAATTCGGGAGAAAATGGAACGGCAATTCACAAGAGAGCGATGATTTTGGGACATCCTGCAGGTGGTAGAACTCGGCCTATACGGAAAGTAGTACATCTAAGTGACGGATGTCCCAATTGATTAAGATATGCGAGCAGTGCGGGGATGAATACGACACTCCATATTCAACTGTCCAGAAATATTGTTCCATGTCCTGTAAGGACAAAATGGGGTGGATCAGGGCAAAAAAGGCCGGTAAGATCAGGAGCAAAAAGGGAGGGTATAATCGCAGCACTTATATCAACTTGTTCATGGATGCAAGACAGTCTGACCAGACTGCACCATGTCACTACTGTAAGGCTCGTGTGACTGCATCAGATTTTGTTCTAGATCATAAGATTCCGGTCAGTTCTCTAAGTACCAGACAGGCCATTATGGACCCCAATAATCTGGTAGTGTGCTGCCGTAGCTGCAACATTTTAAAAGGAACCCAATCGTATGAAGATTTCATAAAACAGAAGAAGGAGACTCATGGATGAGGCAAAATATTCGATGCTGCTTAAAGCATTGAAAGCATGCGAAAAGAATTACCATAGTCACGTAAGGGAATTCGGGAAATTAGACAAGACAGACATATCGTTCTGGGCGGAACAACTCTCAGATCTATCTCCAGGGAGAATTGAAAGAGCATTCTCGGAACACATCAAAACATCCTCATTCTTCCCAACCGTAAAGGATATCCGGGAAGGTACTACAGATAATCCAAGACGAAAACCATGTGATGATCACAAGTATCTGGATTCACTCAATGAATCTAAGCTGCTGACTGGTCCAGAGAGAGTTAAGATGGGTATGCCTGATCGGATGAAGGAGATATTTCACAAACTCCAGCGGGAGGTGAGAAGTGCTAACCATTGAGCTCCCATTCCCAATTTCTGCCAATTCTTACTGGATGATAGCAGGGAGACGATTAATCAAGACCAAGAGGGCAAGAGCTTACATCATGGAGGTTACTCTCTACTGGTTAAATGCCAAGATGTTAGGAGCTCAAGCATTCGGGGAGGATGAAACACTTGCACTCTCAATTGCAGTCCATTATCCGGTGAGAAAAGGCCCAGACTGCGACATCGATAATTTGAGTAAGGTCCTTATAGACGCAATGGAAACTGCCGGTATTTATCAAAATGACAGGCAGATCAGATTTGTACAAATATCCAGGGAAAAGGCAAAAGATAAGACAATTGGAAGTGTGAGGGTGAATATTAAAGCATGTCCTCATGAGATGGAATTGAATGACAGGAACTTTAGGGTAGAGGAGATACATAATGAGTGAGTTTTGGGAACTGATGCTGACTGTACTGGGTATATACCTGCTGGGGGTATTGAGCGGCATAACAGGACTTGGAGTATTGTTATATTTCTACCTGAAACCTGGAGATAAAATAACAGTGAAAAGGTCAGAATGAGCGGTACCCCGATAAGAAGAGCAAGACGTGCGAGAGAGGCTCGGATGTATGATGACCCAACCTTTTGGGATAAAGTGTTCGATGGATATGCGGAATTCGGATCACTTCCTAAACTGGCTAAAGAGATTGAGGTGCCATATAAGAAACTGTACCACAAGATCACTACAACTCCGGAGTTGAAAGAAAGATATGATGAGGCTAGATGTGCATACGCCGAATTAACAGTTGATCAGATCAGGGGAATTGAAGACAAATTGGAGGTTGGTCACCTAGACCCGTCAACAGCGAAAACACTCATTAATTCAAAACAGTGGATCATTCAAAAGTATTCACCAGTTGCTTATGGAGAAAGACAGACCATAGATATGCAGGTCACCGACAGTACCCAGTTACATCTGGAGGCCCTCAGAAAGCAAATGCAGGTAAAAGATATAACACCTAAACTAAAAGAGATTGAGTGATAAGACTCCAAATGTCACTACATCAGCTGGATACTCTTGATGATGTTCTCGATCTCGTTATGGAGTTACCTAAAGAAGATACAAGAGGGATAAATATGCGGGCAGTTAAAAGCCTACAGCAGATGATCTACTACAAGCAAATGGATAATGGAGGAAACTATGAGAAGTTATCGTCACCCATTTAAGGAGTATGTACCAACCAAGAGATATAAGGTTGATAAGGTCAAACTGAGGGAAGATATTAAAGCTGCTACTCAAGAGTATCTCAACTCCGGGAAAAGTATAGAAAAGATTAAGGATGGACCAGTGGTAAAAGTTCCGTCAGTTGGATTGAAAGACCTGGGAAATGAGTTGACGTTCGGAACAGGTGGATTGTACGAAGCACCAGATATTTATACCGACATGGAACTCCAACTGAATAAGCAACTCATGGAGGGTGATCTATAGATAATGACTCTATATATATACTTTAACTATATATAGTAGGTCTTTAAACATTGGTAAGGTAAAGAGAGTGATTAGTATAGGAACTGTTAGGAGTATTATAGATAGGGGGGATAGTAGAAGTATAGATATAACTACTCTCAGAGGGGTCTCTATAGAGGTTCACATGTGCCTGCGCGATCCAATCAGATCCAATCACCATAATAAGGTTAATGATATCAATGCTTAATAGGATAATGTTCAAAAACTACATTATTGAACACTTTTGGGGAGGGTTCTAAGTAACTGATTTCATTACGGGGAGAGGCCGGATACCCCCCTGGGGTCTGGCATAGGGGGTGACATGTGACATAGTCAACACACATCCCCCGATTATTTTCCCCAAATTTTTTTAACCCTTTTTCCCCTACCCCAACATGGCTCGGATTGGAGACAAGATACAATTTGAATTACAGGATGAATTATTTGAAAAGGGTCTGAAGACAGTACAGGCCCAGATTGTCCGTCAGTATCCCAAACAGCGTGGTGACTGTTGTGAATATTTAGCATTTGACTGCATTGATTTAGATCACCCTGATTTACACTATACGATACCGGCAGATGAAAAATTCATTCAGATCAACGATTAATGACATTAAAAAGCAGGTTAGGGAGAGTGGAGGTTCCCTAACCAAGTTACCTACTCCATTTCATGCTCAGTCGCTTCATGACTGGCTTAAAGATAAACTACCCAGACACTTGGATGTTTGGATAATCGATGCACCAGGGAGGGAGAATGAAGTTAATGTGTACACACGAGGTGAAGTTAAGCGAGAGAGAGATGTTGCTCGCAGCCGCATCCGGAGTTCAACGGGAAGTGGAATGCCTGAGAAAGTTAGAAAGTGGAAAGAACGCAGTTTCGGAGTACGAAAGGAACAATAATCAAGTTGGTCCAGGAGGTTTGTGGAACAACCATATTGAAGGTGCGTTAGGTGAATTTGCGGCAGCTAAGTTTCTGGGTCTTTATCCTGGGGCAATCACTGACCCTAAAGCGACTGATGTTGGTGAGCATTATGAGGTGAGGACCAGGCCGTTGAAGTACCAGGAATTGTTTATAAGGAAGGAGGAGAAGGATGAGAAGGAGGACAAATATTTTATTTTGGTTCAGGGTGCCTATGGGGATTACACAATTTGCGGGTGGATATCTGCTTATGAGACATTTGCTCATCCCGAGTGGTTTCACAATAATGAGAAAAAGACAAACTACCGCTACTGGGTACCACATGAATTTCTTTACCCGATTAAAACATTACCGAAAGAAGCACCATGCAAGCAAAAAATAATATCTTCTCTGAGTTCATCGAGAAGTATAAAACTGATCCAGTCAGATTCGTCCGGGACATCCTAGAACAATCTCCTGATCCCTGGCAGGTAGAGTTGATGGAAGCAACCCTGACTGAGCGGTTGTGTGCAGTAAAGTCTGGACATGGAATTGGCAAAAGTGTATGTTGCGCCTGGTTGATGCTTCATCATATGCTCTGTTTCTATCCACAAAAAACGGTCTGTACTGCGCCAACGGCCTCCCAGTTGTTTGATGCACTTTTTGCAGAGTTGAAGTCTCAACTCCAGAGATTACCGCCTGCACTGCAATCTCTGTTTGAAGTATTTTCTGAGAGAATCACCCTGAAAAGTGATCCATCCGGTTCTTTCTGTTCAGCTCGCACGAGCCGGAAGGAACAACCGGAGGCATTGCAGGGAATTCATAGTGATCGAATTTTAATGATTGTAGACGAAGCCAGTTCGATCGATAATGCTGTTTTTGAGGCCGCTGGCGGATCACTTTCAGGTAACGCAACTTTAATTTTAGTGGGGAATCCCACACGAAATGAAGGATACTTTTACGATGCATTCACAAAACTGAGTCATAGATGGTGGACTAGAACAGTTAGCTGCGAAGATTCCCCCAGAGTCAAGAAAGAGTACATTGAAGAAATGGAGGAACGTTACGGGAGGGACTCAGCGACTTTTGCCATTCGGGTATTAGGAAATTTCGCAGAGACAACAGAAGACACGATTATTTCAAATTCTCTTGTGGAAGCGGCAGTTACAAGAGATGTTGATCTATCTGAAACTGCACCGATCGTCTGGGGTCTCGACATTGCCAGGTTTGGGTCCGACAAGTCTGCACTCTGCAAACGTCAGGGCAATCATGTCCTGGAACCTATCAAGTCGTGGGCCAAACTGGATACAATGACATTAACCGGTGCCATACATGCAGAATACATTAAAGCGCAGCAGGATGGTACTCCTCCCCAGGAGATATTGTGCGATTCGATAGGCGTCGGCGCTGGCGCATGTGACCGGATGCGTGAATTGAATATGCCTGCAATTGATGTGAACACCGGTGAATCTGCATCCATTTCTGGTCAGTACAAGAACCTGAGAGCAGAGTTGTGGCACCAGGCTAAAGAATGGTTTGAGCAGCTGAACTGCAGAATACCGAGAGATGAGAGGCTCATGTTTGAGCTCTGTTCTCCCAGATACACTTATGAATCCTCCGGCAAAATTAGAATGGAGACAAAATCTGAAATGAAGAAGAGAATTGGTCATAAGGGCTCACCGGATTTCGCTGACAGTTTTGTCCTAACTTTTGCAGGAACTTCAGCAATTATGTCAGGCGCAACCGGAGGATGGTCTAAAGCTCTTCACCGTAACCTTCCAAATATTTACTGATGAAAATTGCACTGCTGGATGTAGATAGCAGAATACCCAACCTGGCACTGATGAAAATTAGTCGCTGGCACAAGCAGAAGGGTGATGAGGTTGAACACTATATGCCCCTGGCCCATTCCCTTTACGATAAAATATATGCGTCCAAGATATTTAACTTTTCTTCAGGCTCAGATATCCAGGATGACATGGTTGTCGGAGGAACAGGGATTGACCTAAAGATCATCCTGCCTGCTGAGATTGAAGAAATAGATCCCGATTATACTCTTTACAACTATCCCCATAATATCGGATTTTCCCAACGCGGTTGCAGGTTCAACTGCTCATTTTGTGTTGTTCCCCGGAAAGAAGGTAAACCAAAATCAGTTAATACCATTGAGAAACTATGGACCCAGAGATCATCTAATTTTCTGGTGCTGCTTGATAATGACTTTTTTGGAAATCCTGAATGGAGTGATCGAATTGAAGAAATAAAAGAACTTGATCTAGAAGTTAATTTTTCTCAGGGTTTGAATATCAGGATAATTTCCAAGAAACAGGCACAAGCACTTGCTTCAGTTAAATTCAGGAACATAAATAATACCGGCAGCCAGGTGACTTTTGCCTGGGATCAGATAGATGATGAGAAGGTTATCAAGCGCGGTTTCCAGAGAGTCGTCGATGCGGGTATCAGGCCTTATCAGATGCAGTTTTATGTATTGATTGGATATGACACAACTCCAGAAGAAGATATGCATAGGGTAATGATGCTGAAGGGTTGGGGTTGTGATCCTTATGCAATGCCTTATGATAAAACAGATCCCTACCAGAAGAAATTTGTCCGATGGGTTAACAGAAGGCAGATTTTCAACTCCTGCACTTTTGAAGAATATTCAAAAGGAAAGCAGTAGCACCTATCTCCCTCAATTTCAATGATATAATAGAAAAAGACGCCTATGTCGAACTATGTCTAATAGTTAAATAACCTCACCAGGAGAGATCTGAGAGTCACAAATGCCAGAATATTCCCAAGAATTAGAAGAATCCCCCGAAATTGAAGAAGAATTTGAAGAAGAAGCAGCAGAACCTGAATCTCCGGATGAAATGGATGAGGAGGAGTTTGGGAGTTATGTCTCCGGGATGCTTGAAGATGCGATCCAGTATTGTGATGAACTATCAACTGACAGAGTGACTGCATCCAAGTATTACTCCGGTCATCTTCCTGAACAGGAAGACGAAGGACGCTCCGGTGCCACTAGCTACGATACTCGTGATACTGTAAATGCAATTCTTCCATCTCTGATGCGCGTTTTTTTCGGGGCGAACAAAA
>Ga0315334_10002949_pt1 | contig 10646 bp, 10 predicted proteins | sample M150034915metaG_FD_205555 | JGI IMG/M metagenome (GOLD analysis project Ga0315334, IMG submission 205555) | Ammonia-oxidizing marine archaeal communities from Monterey Bay, California, United States - M1 500m 34915 | ecosystem: Environmental > Aquatic > Marine > Intertidal zone | place: USA... | reverse complement strand
TAGTCAGTTGAATCAAGTCCGTAGATATCTTCTGCGTAGTCAGTTGAATCAAGTTCGTAGAACTTCTGCGTGGCCAATTAATCAAGTCCGTAGACTATCTTCTGCGTAGTCACCTGAGTATGACTGAGACTGCTGACAAAGCAGCAGAAAAGCCGTGTTCCTTTTGCATTGATCAACCGAACAACGAGCCGAGTCCTTCGAAACCAGCGCCAGCGTCCTCTTCCTCTTCCTCTGCAGGAGCCTCCTCAGCGGGGGCATCCGAAGCAGCGGCAGCGGGAGCGGCGGCAGCAGCTGGAGCAGCGACAGCGGTGGTCATCGCATCAGCGATGTCAACGCCATCGAGGGAAGCGACAAGGGCCTTTACTCGACCAGCGTCAGCTTCAACACCTGCGGCCTTCAATATGGCTTTCACAGATTTCTCTTCAATGTCTTTCTCAGCAGTGTGCAGCAACATAGCAGCGTATACGTACTCCATTCATTTCACCTCATTATTTATGTTTTTTTTCAGCCGAACAAGTCGCCAAGTCCATCGAACTCAGCTTCCTCCTCTTCCTCCTCTTCCTCGGCCGCCTCGGCAGGGGCTTCCTCGGTCGTCTCTGAAACAGCAGTGGCAGTTGTCGCTGCTTCGGCTGCTGCTCCAAGCATGGAGCGCAGCTCATCATCCAGAGCTTCGGAGTCGAGTTTTCCTGCAACACCGATCGCACCGGTGTGTGCACGTGATATCAGCAAAGGTAGAGTCTTGCTGTTTGTGATTCCTGCTTCGATAGCGACACTGAGAGCCTCGCTACTTGCCTTACTGAGCAGAGTTGGAATCGTCTGTGTGGTGAACCACCTGATATTACAGGCCAGATTGAATGCACCAGCGATAGTACCGATGACATCCTTCTCGAACTGCTCGATATCGATATCGAGGACCTTGGGGTTGAATACGGTTCCATCTTCAAGAGTCCCACAGAGTTTGAGCCCTGTGACGATTGGATTCACACCAATCTTGGAAAGCAACATTCCGAGGTCGCCCTCAAAGACTTCTCCTTTCTTGAGTACCGTGACCGTCTTCTGGATGTGAACACTTCCAGCCATTATCTTTGCAGGGATGTTGACTGAATTCAATTCTCCAACAACTGGCCCTGGTGCCATACCGGTATCATGCTTCTCAACCACGATATCATGTGGTGCAACGTCTCCTGGTTTGGCTGCTCTTCCAGCCTCTGTCTTCCTCAGTTCACTGAACAATTCGAAACTGTTCATTTTCTTGGTCATGACCAGTGCTGGCTGAACCGCTCCATCAAACAAAGAGTCGAGATCGCTCTCATCAAGTCCAACTTCATTCCAAGCACGGCGCATCAATTGCTTCTTCGCCACCTGAATGCCCATGCCGGCACGGAGATTCTCTCGCATCCCTAACATTGCATTGGCAGGAACGCCATGAATATCGATGACCGCTATTGTTCCCTCACCCTCAAGCAAGGACTTGAGGTCAGCAACTGCGTCCTTCTTCCATGGGGAGACCTTTGGTATCAGAAGATCACCTCCACCTTGTGTGATGGCCCCATTGTCGTCTTGACGTACAATGAACGAATGTTTCCTGCACCACGCTCCAATTTGTTGGTGACACGTGTCCAGACCATCATTGCATTCTCAATCAATTCATCCGTGGACAGTGAAAGGGTTCCAATCGAAGCATGGAATGTAACTCTATCCCTGCTTCGAACGACAACTGTACTCGACAGACCCTTGGCAATCATTCCAGGATCCACATTGGGAGGGACTGGACGAGGCATCTTTCCTCTAGGACCAAGAACTACACCGAGATATCTTCCGATCAGCCCCATATGAGGAACCTCTGAAAGGAAGTAGTCATACTTCTTGGCCATCTTCTTGGCCTTCATCTTGTCTCCACCCAATTCCTCGATCTGAGTAGGGTCGATGACTGTGATTCCCGCTTCCTTTGCCTTCAGTGCAGCATCAGCTGAAGCGAACATGGCGATTAGGGTCTCTTTTCCTCGACCTGATGGAAGACGTACCTCTTCCTGAATACGGTTGGCAGGGTTCTTCAGGTCGACATCGCGTATCGTGAATGACATGTCGATAGTCTCAACGAATGACCTCTTAGGAGCAGCCTCGACGGCGGCTTGGATTGCTTGGCTGATATTTTTCTGCATGATGTATCACCTCTGCGGTCTGCGAGGCGGCACAGCCACCTCTCCCGCAATTCGTGACGGCTTCAGAAGCGTTCGTCCCAATCTCCTTTGGAGATTACCTCCAATGCCTCCTTTGGCCATAGTCCGTCAACCTTGACACGCATCGAGACACAGGTCCCGATGACCTCCTTTGTCTGAGCCTTCAGGTCAGCACCGGTCAAGTGTCCATCTCCAGCCTTCTGTTTGGCGACCTCGATCGCCTTCTCCAGCGGAAGATCCTCGATGGCTGCTTCCATGCTACCATTGCACTTCTGAACACCAAGAGCCTTGATGATCAACTTTGAAGTCCATGGTTGTGGCATCTGTTTCGCCTCCTTTGTCAACGACGTGGCATTCGGCCGACCAGCATTCCCTATTTAATCGCGCCGCGAAGTACCAATAGAGGCTCATTCCACTCTTTCGATGACTCGAACGTGGTCTCCACGCATGTTGAGGGTCATCGGGATATCTGCTTCAAACAGTTCCATCGACACCTCTTCCTTGGATTCTGCAACACTGACCACACGGGCCTTCTCGCCCTTGAATGCGCCACTGATGATCTCGACGATGCAACCAACTTCGATTCCACTGGTGACCGCCTTTGGTTCAAGATATGGAAGAATATCCTTGAGTGGAGCTTCTGCTGAATCGCTTCCTCCCAATACCGCCTTGGCGTTCTTGATAGGGGTCGAGAGCATGACTCCTCGAGTCTTTCTGTCCCTGCCACCAGTTCGGCCGATGAGACGTTCAACGTGATGTCGAGCACTCGACTCTACCATGACGTATCCGCGCATGGCGGGTGGATGAAGAACAGCGAAAATCTCATTCTGGATCATAGCAAGGCTACCTGAGCCACTCAGACGAGCCATCATCTCCATGGCGACTCTCTGTTCCGCACCGATTCCAGTCTTCACCACATAGAGATAGGATGAAACATCCCCATACATATCTCTCAACAGCCAATCGACATGACCTCCTTCACGGCTCTCAGTATAGCATAGACTTCGCAACGTTCCTTTCTCAAGGTCAAGATTGACGATATGTCCAGGATCTATCCATTCTGCCTCGACATACAATCCCCCTGGATTCGTTTCATCGCTGTCTGATAGAACCAACCAAGGGGTCACATCATGAATCCTGTTTCCAATCGTGACACCTCTGTCAGGTGCAAATCGAACTGCGGTCAAATGTTCTGCTTCGATTCCAGTACATTCGATAACGCGACCGATGACTTCAGCCTCATCGACGCCAATGCCGAAGATTCCATCCCACATCTGCGGAAATTCCAGGTCATCGTCTGACCTTCTCAATAGCAGGAGTTTCTCTCCATGTCTGACATATGCAACGAATGAATCAGTCATTTGACCACCTCAATACCCGATACCCAACCACGAGAAGAAGCCGGGAATCATGTTGTCCATCACCACGAGGATGATGAAACCGATGAAACCGAGGATGAAGAGTCCGATTCCACAGATGATGCTTGTTTGCTTGAACTCCTGTTTGGTAGGCTTGCGCGCCATCCTCAGAATGCGTGCCCACGAGCCTCTTCCAAGACGACGGAAACTCGCCTCGATGCGGTCCTGAGCGACCTGAACTTTATCCTCGAACGTACGTTGCTCTCCAGCATCCGTATTCTTGTTATCCGACATGGTACAACCTCGGGCTTGCCATGCGACCTACCCCTCCCATTTAACCGCGACGGAGAGTCCCCACGGGACCTGACTATAGGACATAAGACAGAAACGATGCGTGAAACAACAAATCTGATTCTCAATCTTGACATGATTGTATCGTCGGGTTCTTGACACCTGCCCACCAGCGGTTGACGAAGCGGATGTCTGATATCGACCCATACGGCACTCTTGGAGTATCCAAAGACGCCAGCGATGCTGAGATAAAACGCGCTTGGCGCAAATTGGCAAGGCAGTATCATCCCGACCGCAATCCCGGCGATTCGGCAGCAGAGGACCGCTTCAAACGAATTCAAGAAGCGGGTGATTTGATTGGTTCGCCCGAGGCGCGAAAGAAATACGACGAAGAAAGCCAGATGCGTAACATGTTCGGCGGAGGTGGCCCTGGCGGAGTTCGCTTTGACTTCGGCGGTGGAGGAAATCCATTCGACGGAGGAGGAATGGGTGGACTCGAAGAAATGCTTGGAGCCATGTTCGGCGGAGCAGGTGGCATGGGTGCAGGAATGGGAGGAGGAATGCCACGTCAAGCCCCTCAACAACAAAGCCCCCCGAAGAAGGGCAAGGACCTCGACATCCATCTTGACGTAAGCATGCAGGAAGCGAAAGAAGGTGGAAAACGAATGGTCTCATTCACCCGTCTGATCAAAGGACATGTTGGTAACATGCAGAAGGAGAACAAGAAAGTCAACGTCAACATCCCGAAGCAAGCGAAGCATGGACAGAGCATCCGGCTCAAGGGAATGGGGCACGAGCATCCAGAGGGTGGTGATGCAGGAGATGCTCATCTCAAGATTCGAGTCGACCCGGGGGAGAACCGTAGATGGGAGAATGGCGCCTTGATCCAAGAAGTGGCAGTACCATACAGTACTCTGAAATTAGGTGGTAAGGTGAAGATAACTACTCCTTCCGGCAAGACTGGAAACCTGACCATCCAACCAAACTCAAGAATCGGAGACCGGCGGCGAATGGTGAAAATGGGGTTTGATGAAGGAAACCTCGACTTGGAATTGATCCTCCTCGAGAATGAAGAATTGACTGAAGAACAACGGAACATACTCGATTCATTGCGGGACAGTGGACTCTGACCCAACGTAATACATCCATTGATAAATGGAATATTACAGCAACAACCGTGTCAAGGCCTGAGGGAAGAAGCGCCGACTTCGCAGCATTGGCACATTGGCTGATACCTAGACGCCGGAAGGTGCACATCGCCATCTTCTTGTTGACCATACTGATGATCCCTGGCGCTCTCACTGCTCTGGAACCAATCGATATGGAATCCTATGAATTGGATTCTCCGGAAATCCTTGCTCAAGAAGTCATCAATGAAGAATTCGCTGCCACTGAACACGTGATGGGACTCGCTCTGGCAGTCAGGGACCCAACGTTGGTAGAAGAGGATTTCACTCCCGTTCCATTGATGATTGGCGGCTCTCCAGATGTCACAAAAAATCCTTCAGTATCTGAAATGGCTGAATATCAAGGAAACTCGATGGGAATAGAGGAACCTGTTGGTGGAATCCTCAACCTGACCGTTCTGAGAGAGATTGATCTGAAGGCTGAGACCGCCCGCTCCCACGTTCTTGGCTCTTACCTGAAACCACTGATCGATGATGTGACCGGAGGGCAGACCGATGGCGTGTTGACCATCGTCGATATCTTCCGTAACTTCATGTCCAATGATTCCATACTCACTCGTGGAGGATATTCTCCATGGGGGCCAATTCCTGCGGCAACCAACTGGTCGGATTGTGGAGAGTATCAATGCCTTTCATTCGATGACGAGAATCTGACACAGGTACACATCGATATCGCTGCTGCCAGGATGGCAGCCAATTCAGATGGTGATTTCCTCAGATGGATGTCTCTGGACCGCGCTTTCATTGCAGACCCTCTCTCTCCAGTCACCAGTCCTGATGGCGTGAATGGACGCTGGAGTGCAACTTCTTCATGGCTATTGGTACAACTTGATAAATCGAGTATGGAAGAGGCTGGATGGACCTTTGTCTGGAAGGAATCCAAACAATTGAGTGACTTTGGATTCAGTGAAGGTGAACTCAATATCGGTGGTTATCGCCTGGTTGATGGCGAATTTGAACTGAAGGCTCCACATTACAATTCCAGTATCTGTGAACAGTTGGCTCAACCTTGTTCTGCAGAATGGTCGATGATGCACCTTGAAGGAGTGATCAGGAGCACCGATAATCATGTTGTCACACTGTCTTTGGCTGAAGGGGTCAATATTGAAGTCAACCGAGAGATTCAATCCTCATTCTGGCTCATTATTCTGATGGCTTTTGCAATCGTGATCCTTCTTTGGGCGAGTCTACGTAGATTCACCGATGTCGCCATTGTCGGCTGTGCATTGGTGCTATCTCTTCTGTGGATGCAAGGCGCCATTGGACATGTTTCAACACTTGGTGATGCACTGGGAATCACACTGATACACCGCAGTCAATTCTCGAATCTGCTCCCTATTCTCATCCTGGCATTGGGTATTGATGACAGCCTACACGCCTTGCATCGGTACAAGGAGGAACGGGCAGCAGGGAAGAAGCCGGAGGAAGCGGCTGAGGTGACTATCACCAGAGTGGGGCGGGCCATCATGCTGACCTCGATAACAACGATCGCTGCATTTGCATCAAATCTGTTCTCGGATATCGCCGCTCTGAGGTCATTCGGTCTTGAAGCCGGACTGGGAGTTGCATGTGCTTTCATCCTGACTGGAATCTGGGCACCACTGGTAAGATTGTCACTCGATGAATGGATGGTGAAGAAGAAACGTCTTACTGAAGAAAAAACCGGGCAACTTCATCTTGTCCCAACATCTTGGCTGAAATGGATTGCTGTGAAATCCGCGGCAAAGCCAAACCATTTCGTGATCGCAGGACTTGCCCTGTTGGTGACCATTCCTGCGGGATTGGGGATGGCCAATCTAGAAGGTGATTTCCGGGTTGAGGATTTCCTCGACGAATCTTCTGATTTCGCAATAGGCGTCAATCTGGTTGCCGAACGATTCACCGAAGAAGGTGAGCCTGCAGCAATTCTGATTGAAGGAGATGTTGCCGACCCACGGGTCTTTGCAGCCATCGAAGAAGTCCGAAGCAATATGAATCAGACAACGGATGGATTGGATTCAAAGGTAGCCAGAATCCCAAATGGGAAAGTAGACATCAATGCTGTAGATGAAGTAATCTGGTTCGCAGTTGCTTCTTTGTCTGAAAATTCAACACCGTTCGAAACTATGGGATGGAATTCCTCAGCAGCAGAGAATGGAGTGGGATGCCCATCGGCGGGTGGATTCATCGCAACACCTGATCTGACACAAAAAGGCTGCCTGTTGTTCTTCTATGGATTCACCAGCCAATTCGGAGTTCCTGCAAGCAATACCGTACCTGGAATCCCAGCCTCCGTGGTAACTCTCTTCATCTATCCAGAAGAGGAACTGGACCCTTCTAGGCCTTGGCTGACCAAGAATGGAGAACAACCAACCTATCCAAGGATGCTTTTGAGATTCGGGATTACGCAACCAGAAGATTTCCCCTCCATGCAACCTGCACTCGACGAACTGGAGAAGGATTTGAGTCCCTTTGCCAATCTTTCCGCCGCAGGCTCTACGCGCCAAAGACTGGACTCACACGATGACGAGAATCCAGTCTCATGGGTGATGTGGACCGAACGTCCAATCACCCGATTTGTCGCTGCAAGTTCAATGCAGAGTGAAATGCAATCCAGTCTCATGCTGGGAATCATCTTCGTCATCGGTGTACTTTGGTGGGGATTCCGTTCACTTTCACAGGCCTTGTTGACCACCATTCCCATCCTCTTGGTGGTTGTCTGGCTGTATGGTCTGGTCTATCTGTTTGGATACAGCCTGAATCTAGTCACTGTTGCGATTGCTGCTATCTCTCTTGGAGTTGGTATTGATTATTGCATTCATGTCACTGAACGATATCGAGAAGAGCGTTTCAAAGGCGCCAACAAACGTGCTTCATTATTGGCTGTAGGTGGAGCAAGTGGTTTGGCATTGGTGGGAAGTGCTGCCAGCGATGCCACTGGTTTCCTCATCATTTCCCTTTCCCCAATGGGCTTGTTCTCCTCGTTTGGACTATTCAGCGCAATGATGATTCTGCTTTCATTATTGGCAAGCATGGTTCTGACCACCGCTGCCATTGGTCTGGTTGCCAAAACTGAGCAATCTGAGGAAGAGTAGGTTCTTGAGTGACAGCCATACCCGCGAACCGTCCTTAGGGGGCGATACGTGCACGGGAATTTTCCCGTTCGTGTATCTCTGGAATCCGAATCGTGGATTGTTTCTATTCCACCCACGGGACTACTCTCAGGTGAAGGAGATGACCGAAGAAGAAGTTGATGATGAGGATTGGCAGAAATATGCCAGTGGCGGTTTCGGCAGCACGGATCTCGATCTTTGGAGCGACCTGAAAGTCGAGATTGAAGAGGAGGAGGAAGAGTTTGCTCAACTCAACACTCACCTACAGGAGATTCCTCCTGCACCCGCCCCTGGTGGGCTTAAGCATCTAGTGAGAATCGGAATCTGTGATCACTGTCTTGGGCGTCTGGGTGGACGCTCGACGATTGGCCGAGAACTTGCAGAGATTGGTGTTTCACTTCGCCAACAAGTGATTGACCGCGACAACAACATGGCTGACGCCAGAGAAAAAGAACAGTGGTGTCCATTCTGCGAAAATCTATTCACTGAAGCGAAAGTGCTGGCAACCATCATCCTTGAAGGTCTCAAAGAGCATGAATTCGACAGGTTACAACTAGGTGCTCAATTTCCAAAAGATCAAACAGAGAATGAAGACCATCTGCGCAAGCGTTTCGGAGCATCAGGCTCAGCACCATTGAAATCAAGCTTGATGGAAGAAGTTGCAAGGTCCCTCAAAGAGATGGATCCTGATATCAAACTGGTCAATGAAAAGCCTCAGATAATGGCACTCATCGACCTGCTCACCTTGAATGTGAGTCTCGATGTTCGCAGCCATTACATCTACGGAAGATATCGTAAATTTGAGAGGGGGATTCCTCAGACAAGATGGCCATGCCGGTCCTGTAAAGGACGTGGATGCAAGAAATGTGACAATACCGGTCAACAATATCAACACTCGATACAATCCCTGGTTGGAGATCCATTGCTGAGCATTTACGGTTCACACGACCACGCTTTCCACGGTATGGGAAGGGAAGATATCGATGTCAGGTGCATGGGTCGCGGCAGACCCTTCGTCATTGAATTGAAGAATCCTCAAAGAAGAAAGGTGGACATGACTGAGGTGATGGCCACGATCAATGATAATTCTGAAGGTAGGATCGAAGTGCATGCGATGCGTGATTCACAACGTTCTGAAGTGGTCAGGGTGAAGGAGACTCCTGCTGAGAAATCCTATCGTATCTGTTTCCGGGTCAAAGCGCAGAACGATGGGAAGGAAGATGATGATCTCAACGCCCTGAAGAAAAGTGACTTGGAATCTCTCTGCATTGAGAAAGGACTCAAGAAGAGTGGAACCAAAGCAGCTCTGATAGAACGCCTCAATGAGGCTGGAACCATTTCTCACGATACTGATGAGATAATCACCATCCTCCAAGGTATGGAAGGCGTGACCCTCAAGCAAAGAACACCCAAACGTGTCTCTCACAGACGTGCTGACAAGGTTCGTGAAAGAAAGGTCATGGAAGTTTCAAACATCAATGTCGAAATGGTTGATGGTGCTCCTCAAGTTGAGGTTGACCTGCGCTGTGAATCCGGCACATATGTCAAGGAGACCATACATGGAGATGATGGCAGGACTGTGCCCAGTGTTTCCGCCCTTCTAGATGCCCAATGTGTTGTGCAATGGTTGGATGTCGCAGATATCCATGCGGATTAGGTTTTCATGTTCGCCTACGGCGCATCGGCGCGCTTAAATGGGTCGGGCAGGTCGGCGGGCTGCTCAAGAGAGCATATGGGGTGTCAACCATGCAGAGAAGCAAGGGCCAACGCCAAGGAACTCGCTATATTCTCAAGCGTAGCAAGTCTGAGCGTGGTAGACTGAACATCGCACGAGTGATGCATCAGTACGCCGTAGGAGACAGGGTCGCAGTGGTTCTCGATGGAGGCCAGCAGAAAGGCATGCCCCACCGCAGATTCAATGGCCGAAGTGGTCGCATCTCCGGCCAACAAGGTCGGGCCTGGGTTGTGAAACTCAAGGACGGGAACATGAGGAAGACCGTAGTGGCAAGACCCGATCATCTACGGCCGATTGAGTGAGGTGATTCAATGACTGACGATACGTACCTTGATTTTGAGACTGTGAGGAATACCTTGATCGATACTCAAGATCGAAGAGGTTTCTTGACCTACGAACAGAAGTTGGCTCTACAACATGCAGAGTGGGCTGCCAGCGAAGGTCGAAATGGATACAAGACCGACAGTAAGGTGTTCAAGGACATGGTCTCTGATTTTCTTGAAATTGAGAAACTCACGAAATATCCTGAACTTGCTGCAAAATTGGCAGAAGTGATGCCAGTTCACCCAGAAGATGTCAGAGCAGTTCTTGCCAGCAGGCGAATTGCTGTTGATGCCGCTGAGATTGAACAGATGATAGACATCGTTCGCAAGCGTGTAGGCATCGAATGAACAAAACTTACTCCCAGGGGGGAATGTGATGCAGCCACGACGAAATGAATCCGCTCGCGATGATGTCAACCCGCTGGAGAATGAAGAGTGGGCACGTGTCCTCGACCACTCCGGCAGCGGGGTCATGTTTGC
>Ga0315334_10002948_pt1 | contig 10651 bp, 9 predicted proteins | sample M150034915metaG_FD_205555 | JGI IMG/M metagenome (GOLD analysis project Ga0315334, IMG submission 205555) | Ammonia-oxidizing marine archaeal communities from Monterey Bay, California, United States - M1 500m 34915 | ecosystem: Environmental > Aquatic > Marine > Intertidal zone | place: USA... | reverse complement strand
ATGGCTAGAATCGCTAGATTCTATAAACACGAAAGTTGTGGTCAATGCACTCCTTGTAGAGAAGGATCTGGATGGATGTGGAGAATGCTTGAGAGGATGGCTAAAGGTGAAGCCTCAAGAGACGAAGTAGATATGCTGATGGATGTTACAAAACAAATAGAAGGACATACAATTTGTGCATTTGGAGAAGGAGCCGCTTGGCCAGTACAAGGATTACTTAGACATTTTAAAAAAGAAGTAGCAAAAAGAAATAATTTTAGCCCATTAATTGATACAACTAAAAAAATTCCTTATTTGGTGGATCAACATTTATTAGACAAACAATGATTAAAATAAAAGTAAATGATATAGACTTAGAGGCCGAAGAAGGTTTAACAATACTTCAAGCATGTGAAAAAGCAGGAGCAGAAATTCCTAGATTTTGTTATCACGAAAAACTTTCAATAGCAGGTAACTGCAGAATGTGTTTAGTAGAAATTGAAAAATCTCCTAATCCAGTTGCTTCATGTGCAATGCCAATAACTGAAGGCATGAATATAAAAACAAATACAGAAAAAGTTGAAAAAGCAAGGAAGGGAGTTATGGAATTTTTACTAGTCAACCATCCCTTGGATTGCCCAGTTTGCGATCAAGGTGGCGAATGTGATTTACAGGATCAATCAATGTTTTATGGAATAGATAAATCTAGATACAAAGAAAATAAAAGGGAAGTGCCTGATAAATACTTGGGACCATTAATTAAAACCCAAATGACAAGATGTATTCATTGTACTAGATGTATTAGATTTGCTACTGAAGTTGCTGGTGTTCCAGAACTCGGTGCTATTGGCAGAGGTGAGGATATGCAAATTACAACATATTTAGAAAAATCAATGGAATCAGAGTTATCAGCTAATGTTATTGATTTATGTCCTGTCGGAGCTTTAACATCAAAACCTTATGTATTTGAAGCGAGACCATGGGACCTCAAAAAAACTGAAACTATTGACGTAATGGATGCAGTTGGATCTAGTATTAGAGTTGATACATATGGATGGGAAGTAAAAAGAGTTTTACCAAGAATAAATGAAGACATTAATGAAGAATGGATATCTGACAAAACTAGATATGCATGTGATGGGATTAAAAATCAACGAATAGACACACCTTATCTTAAAAATAATAAAGGTTTTGAAAAAATATCTTGGGATGAAGCTAATAAAATAATTGTTAAAAAAATAAACGAAACTTCATCAGATAAAATTGCTGGATTTACAGGAGACCTTACTAATATGGAAACTTTATATGTTTCAAAAGAGTTTTTTAACAAAACTATAAAGTCAAAATACTTAGATTCTAGAATTGATAATTCTTATGTAAATATCAATAATAAAAAAAATTATATTTTTAATTCAACAATTAATGGGATCGAAGATTCCGATCTAGTTGTTCTTATAGGAACAAATCCAAGATATGAAGCAACAATTTTAAATTCAAGAATAAGAAAAAGTTTTCTTAAAAATAAGCTTGATGTTTATTCAATTGGAGATGTTGGTGATTTAACTTATCCATACAAAATTCTTCCAAATGAAACAAAAATTATCAAAGATATAACTGAAGGAAAACATGATTTGTGTTCTATAATTCAAAATTCAAAAAAACCATTAATAATTATTGGTCAAACAGCATTAAATTTAAAATCAGGAAAATATATATTTGAAGAATTAAAAAAATATTTAATTTCAATAAATAAAATTACAGATGAATGGAACTCTTTAAATGTACTATCAAAAGATGCATCGACTGTAGGATCTAATGATTTAAATATAATTAACTCTACAGATTCTGAAAATATAACTTTAACAAAAACTTTAAATAATGAATTTGAAATTTTATTTTTGATTGGACAGGATGATCTTAAATTTAAAAAGAAAAATGAATTTATTATATATATAGGAAGCCATGGTGATCACGGCGCAGAAAGTGCTGATATTATTTTACCTGGCTCAACCTATACAGAACAAGATGGACATTTTACCAATTTAGAAGGAATTATTCAAAAAGCATACAAATCTTCTTACCCACCTGGTGACGCTAAAGAAGATTGGAAGATTATTAATAATTTATCTGGATTGTTAAAGAGAAAAAAAATATTTAGCAACAAAGATGAATTGGTAGATAGCATGTTTAATTTTATAAATTTAAAAATAGAAAATAATAAAAATGATCCTGTAGATGCAGATTTTTTTAATGAAAAAATTGTTGTGGATAATTCTGATTATTACTTTTCAAATGTTATAGCTAGAGCTTCAAAAACAATGACTGACTGCCATAATGAAAAAATAAAACTTAAAAACACTGGAACTGATGGATAATGATTGAATATTTAAATATTTTATTTGACGAAATTTACAAAATTCTTTTTTTGTTAATTCCAGTTTTAGTTTCTGTAGCAATGGTTGTATGGCTTGATAGAAGAGTCTGGGCTTTTGTTCAAAAGAGAAGAGGCCCAAACGTAGTTGGTCCTTTTGGTTTATTTCAGTCTTTAGCTGATGCTTTAAAGTATATGTTTAAAGAGATAATAATTCCTGCTAGCGCCAATAAAATTATTTTTATTTTAGCTCCAATTATAACAATGACATTAGCCTTAATCTCGTGGGCAGTTATACCTTTTAGTGAAGACTTTGTTCTAGCAGATATAAATGTTGGAATTTTATATCTTTTTGCAGTTTCATCATTAGGTGTTTATGGAATAATTATGGGTGGGTGGGCATCCAATTCTAAATATCCATTTTTAGGAGCAATTAGATCTGCTGCACAAATGGTTTCTTATGAAGTCTCTATTGGAATAATAATAATAAATGTGTTGCTATGTGTTGGATCTTTAAATTTAACAGACATTGTCTTAGCTCAAGAAAAATTATGGTTTGTAATTCCATTATTTCCCATGTTTGTTATTTTTTTCATATCAGCTCTTGCAGAAACTAATAGACCACCATTTGATTTACCTGAAGCAGAAGCTGAATTAGTAGCAGGTTATCAAACAGAGTATTCTGGAATGATGTATGCGATGTTTTGGTTAGGAGAATATGCAAATATTCTATTAATGTGTAGCATGGGATCTATTTTGTTTTTAGGTGGATGGTTGTCTCCAATAGATCTTTATCCTTTTTCACTTATACCAGCACCATTCTGGTTAATATTTAAAATACTGTTATTGTTTATTCTTTTTTCTTTAGTTAAAGCAATTGTACCAAGATATAGATACGATCAATTAATGAAATTGGGCTGGAAAATTTTCCTACCTTTATCATTAATATGGGTAGTTCTAACAGCAAGTTATTTATTTTATTTTAACCTATTACCAACAAATTAATTATGAAAATATCAAGATTCATTAAAACAATTTTATTAACTGATTTCATGAGTGGTTTATTTATTGCTATTAAAGAATCTTTTAAGGCAAAAAAAACTTTAAACTATCCATTTGAAAAAGGGAAAATCAGCCCAAGGTTTCGTGGCGAACATGCTCTAAGAAGATATCCAAATGGCGAAGAAAGATGCATAGCCTGTAAATTATGTGAAGCAGTTTGTCCTGCTCAAGCCATTACGATTGAATCAACTGAAAGAGAAGATGGCAGTAGAAAAACTACAAGATATGACATTGACATGCTCAAATGTATTTATTGTGGATTATGTGAAGAGTCTTGTCCAGTAGATGCAATTGTTCAAGGACCTAATTTTGAATTTTCAACAGAAACAAGGGAAGAACTTTATTACAACAAACAAAAATTGTTAGACAATGGAGATAGATGGGAAAGTTTATTAGCCGCAAATATTAAAGCAGACAATCCTTACAGATAATTATGATAATTCATTCTATATTTTTTTACTTTTTTTCTATAATTGCAATATTTTCTGCAATCATGGTTATTGTTTCAAGAAATACAGTTCATTCAGTTTTTTTTTTAATATTAGATTTCATAACAATTTCGTGCCTTTTTATAATGATAGGCGCGGAATTTATAGGAATGATGATGTTAATAGTTTATGTGGGCGCTGTTGCAGTTTTATTTTTGTTCGTAGTAATGATGCTTAATGTTTCTCAACAAAAAAATGAGTGGTTAAGTGGAGAAAAAAATTCAAATCATATTCCTGTAGGTTTGTTGATCAGTGTAGTTATATTTTTTGAACTAATTATTGTTGTTGGAGGTTGGAAATATAAACCGGAATTATTGAAAAATTTTTCTTCAATTGGTATTGATTTAAGCACTACAAATACACATGAAATAGGTAAAGTATTGTACACGGACTACATTCATCTTTTCCAATTAAGCGGAATGATCCTTTTAGTAGCTATGATAGGCGCTATTGTCCTGACTTTCAGAAAAAGAGATGGAATTAAGCGACAAAGTTATTTTAAACAAATATCAAGAGAGCGTGAAGAAGGTGTTGAACTAGCAGATCCAAAGAATAACGAAGGAGTGAAAATTGATGCTTGAAATTACTTTGGGTCATTATCTGATTCTTGCAGCCACTATTTTTACTATTGGAATTGTTGGAATATTTTTAAACAGAAAAAATGTTATAGTAATTTTAATGAGTATTGAGCTAATACTTCTTGCCGTTAATATTAATTTAGTTTCTTTTTCAATTTATTTAAATGATTTAACTGGTCAGATATTTACTATATTTATTTTAACAGTAGCGGCAGCTGAAGCCGCAATAGGTTTGGCCATAATTGTAATTTACTACAGAAATTCTGGAACAATTAGAGTCCAGGAAATTGATAAATTAAAAGGTTAAAATGGAATTTGAATATTTAATTATTTTTTTGCCTTTAATAGGTTCTATAATTTCAGGATTTTTTGGAAAGTTTATAGGTTCAAGAAATTCAGAAATTTTAACTAGTTTGTTCGTTTCAATTTCTTCAATTCTTTCATTTTTAATTTTTTATAAAGTATTTAATGAAAATTATATAAACAATTTAGATATATTTACTTGGATAAACTCGGGAACTTTCAATGTTAACTGGTCTATTAAGATAGATGCTCTTTCATCAGTAATGTTAGTTGTTGTAACATTAGTTTCTTCAATAGTTCACATATACTCAATTGGATATATGTCACACGATCCACACAAACAAAGATTTATGTCTTACTTGTCGTTATTTACATTTTCAATGTTAATGCTTGTAACTTCAGACAATTTTTTACAACTGTTTTTTGGATGGGAGGGTGTTGGTCTATGTTCATATTTTTTAATAGGTTTTTGGTTTAAAAAAGAAAGTGCTAATGCAGCTGCTATAAAAGCATTTGTTGTGAATAGAGTAGGTGACTTTGGATTTGCACTGGGAATATTTTTAATATTTTATTTATTTGGAACAGTTAATTACACGGAAGTATTTGAATTAATACCTCAATCATTAGAAAAAGATTTGTCATTTTTAGGAATAAACTTTAATGCCATTAATTTAATTTGCATTCTTTTATTTATGGGCGCAATGGGAAAATCTGCACAAATATTTTTACATACTTGGCTACCCGATGCAATGGAAGGACCTACACCTGTATCTGCATTAATTCATGCTGCAACAATGGTTACCGCTGGTGTATTTTTAGTTGTTAGATGTTCACCAATTTACGAATACTCACCACTTGCTTTAAATATTATTACAATAGTTGGTATGTCTACAGCTTTTTTTGCTGCAACAGTAGCTTTAGCTCAGGATGATATTAAAAAAATAATAGCTTATTCAACTTGTAGCCAATTAGGATATATGTTTTTTGCAGCTGGTGTGGGAGCTTATAATGTTGCTATGTTCCATTTATTTACTCATGCTTTTTTTAAAGCGTTATTATTTTTAGGATCTGGTTCAGTAATTCATTCATTTAAAGATGAACAAAATATCAATTTAATGGGAGGAGTTTGGAAAAAACTTCCTTATACATGGTTATTAATGATAATAGGAACTCTTGCATTAACTGGATTTCCATTTTTATCAGGTTTCTATTCTAAAGATGCAATTATAGAATTTGCCTATTTAAGAGGTAATACAGCTGGTTATTTTGCTGCTGGAATAGGAATATTTACTGCTTTATTAACTTCAATTTATTCTTGGAGATTACTGTTCAAAACTTTTCATGGGAATTACAATAATAAAAAATTAAACATATCTAGCATGCACGAGTCACCAATGGTTATGATAATTCCATTAATAATTTTAGCAATTGGGGCTATTTTTTCTGGGTTTTTATTTAAAGATTTGTTTATTGGAATTGAATCCTCAAGTAATTTTTGGAAAAATTCAATTTTCTTTTTAGAACCTTTGAGCCATGATCATCCACCATCATGGTTTATATTTTTAACTCCAATATTAGTAATTTTATCTATACCACTTGCTTACTATTTTTTTATTAAAAATAATAAAATTACAAATGATATTGTTAATGGAAACTTGCCTTTATATAATTTTTTAAAAAACAAATGGTATTTTGATGAATTATACGATTATTTATTTGTAAATCCTTCAAAAAAGATAGGTTTGTATTTTTGGAAAAAAATAGATTTAAAATTCATTGATCGTTTTGGTCCAGACGGTATTTCTAATTTAATTAAAAATATTTCTTTATTAGCAGTTAAATTTCAAAATGGATTTATTTATCACTATGCATTTGTTATGCTTTTAGGCTTTTCTGCTTTACTAACCTTTTTAATACTTAAATAATGGATTTTCCAATTTTATCATCATTAATTTTATTACCAATATTGGGGTCATTATTTATATTTTTTTCAAAATCTAAATCAAACACCAATGTAACCAGCAAATATTTAGCTTTATTTGTTTCACTAGGTAATTTTATTTTATCTTTATATCTTTGGTATTTATTTGACGCCACAACTTCTGATTTTCAATTTTTAGAAGAAAGATCTTGGATCAAGGGATTTATAAATTATAAAGTTGGTATTGATGGTATCTCAATTTTATTTATTATTCTGACAACTTTTATCACTCCTTTATGTGTTATTTCAGTAAATAATACTATTAAAAATAGATTAAAGGATTTTCTTATTGCGATATTGATAATGGAATCTTTAATGATTGGTGTATTCTGCTCATTAGATTTAGTTGTATTTTATCTTTTTTTTGAATGTGGTTTAATCCCTATGTTTTTAATTATTGGAATATGGGGTGGAGAAAGAAGAGTATACTCAGCATTTAAATTTTTTCTTTATACATTGCTTGGTTCTGTGCTTATGTTGGTAGCAATAATTTCAATTTACTGGATGACCGGAACTACCGATGTCACATATCTTTATAACATTGGAATTGAAGCTAAATATCAAAATTTATTATGGTTAGCTTTTTTTAGTTCTTTTGCTGTTAAAACACCAATGTGGCCAGTTCATACTTGGTTACCAGATGCTCACGTTGAGGCCCCAACTGCCGGATCTGTTTTATTGGCTGCAATTTTATTAAAAATGGCCGGATATGGTTTTATAAGATTTTCAGTTGGTTTGTTTCCAATAGCATCAGAATATTTTATTCCATTAATTTATTTTTTAAGTTTAGTTGCAATTATATACACATCTTTCGTTGCTTTAATGCAAGAAGATATGAAAAAATTAATTGCATATTCTTCTGTTGCTCATATGGGATTTGTAACTCTTGGAATATTTACATTTACTCAACAAGGTATGGAAGGAAGTATATTTCAAATGATTAGTCATGGCTTGGTTTCAGCAGCACTTTTCTTTTCGGTAGGAGTCGTTTATGAAAGAATGCATACTCGATTGATTAATAATTATGGTGGTTTAGTTTCCATAATGCCAAAATATGCTATTGTTTTAATGGTATTTACACTTGCTGCAATTGGACTCCCAGGAACAAGTGGTTTTATTGGAGAGTTTTTAATTTTAATCGGAACTTTTAAAAAAAGTTTTTTAGTAGCAACAATTGCAAGCTTAGGAGTGATTTTAGCAGCTGCCTACATGCTTTGGCTTTATAAAAGAATAATATTTGGTGAAATTATTAAGGATGAAATTAAAAAATTGATGGATTTAAATAAGACAGAATTTATAATATTATCTTTTCTAGCCTTTCCAATTATTTTATTTGGTTTTTATCCAGAACCACTACTAAATACTGTTGAAATTTCTATAATAGATTTAATAGAAATGTACAACAACAATATAAATTTGACAAAAAATTAAATGGTAAATTTAAATTTTATATACCCAGAAATTTTTCTTTCTATATCAATAATGGCTTTATTAATTATTGGTGTATTTAAAAAAAATAGTTCAAATTTAATTTTTAATTTAAGTATTATTTCTTTATTAGGATCTTTAGCTTTAATTTTTAATTTTCCTATAAATACAAATATAGAATTATTTAATAATGGTTACAAAATTGACTATTTATCCTCATTCATGAAGATATTAACAGTTTCATCTGGTATTTTTGTTTTACTTTCATCAAATAAATATATTCAAATAATTAATATAAATAAAATTGAATACCCAATATTAGCTTTATCTTCAATACTTGGAATGATGGTAATGGTTAGTTCAAATGATTTGATATTATTTTACGTAGGATTAGAATTACAATCGTTATCTTTATATGTACTTGCTTCATTTAATAGAGATAATTTAGCATCAACGGAGTCTGGATTAAAATATTTTGTCTTAAGTGCCTTATCATCTGGACTTCTTTTATATGGATGTTCGTTAATATATGGTTTTTCAAGTTCAACAAATTTTTTTATAATATCTGAGAATTTGACTGAATCTAGTAATGGATTGACTTTTGGAATAGTATTCATTCTTGTTGGCTTAGCATTTAAGATATCAGCAGTTCCTTTCCATATGTGGGCACCTGATGTTTACGAAGGCTCACCAACTTCAGTCACTGTTTTTTTTGCAATACTTCCAAAAATTGCGGCATTAACTGTATTTATAAGATTTTTATATGTTCCATTTCTAAATCTTATTGAACAGTGGCAAATGATAATTATTTTTCTTTCAATTGCCTCAATGTTATTTGGAGCGATAGCCGCAATAGGACAAAAGAATTTAAAAAGATTAGTTGCATATAGCTCTATTGGTCATATGGGCTACGCTTTGGCGGGTTTGTCAACTGGAACCAATCAAGGAATTCAAAGTTCAATAACATATATTTCAATCTACTTATTTATGAATTTAGCTTTTTTTAGTTGCCTTTTTATGTTGAAAAGAGATGAAAAATATTTTGAAAATATTGAAGATTTATCAGGTTTAGCAAAAAATCATCCATTGCTATCTTTTTCTTTTTTAATTGTTTTATTTTCACTAGCAGGAATCCCACCATTGGCAGGTTTTTTTGCAAAATTTTATATATTTACTGCAGTAATAGAGGAATCAATGTATTTTTTAGCAATAGTTGGTTTACTTTCTACGGTAATTGCTGCTTTTTATTATTTGAGATTAATTAAAATTATCTATTTTGATATTGAAAAAGAGAAATATGAAACAAATCACAATATAGGATTAAAACTATCTCTCTTGATATCTTCAATATTTATTCTTTTTTATTTCATATACCCAAGTTGGTTAACTGAAATGGTAGAAAAAATAAATATGATTTAATGAAATTTAAAAAATTTTTATATAAAAAAGTAAATAGTACCAATGACTTAGCATTAAAAAAAATTAAATCTGGTTACAAAAATGGTATAATTGTTTCAGAATTTCAAAAAAAAGGAAGAGGACAAGTTGGTAAAAAATGGGTTTCATTTAAAGGTAATTTGTTTGTCACCATATTTTTTGAAATAAAAAAAAATATATCTATAAAAAAAATGACCACAATGAATTGTGAAATAATTAAAAAAATATTATTTAAGTATATTAAAAAAAAAATAACAATAAAATATCCTAACGATTTATTGATTAACAAAAAAAAATTCTGTGGAATTCTTCAGGAAATAAAATTTAATAAAGATTTTAAATTTATTATTGTAGGAATTGGTATAAACTTAATTAAAAATCCTGAAATAAAAAATTATCCAACTACAAATATTTTAAATGAAACTGGCATTGAAGTAAAAAAATTAAAACTAATTAAAAGTATAGAAAGCTACTATTCTAGTAAATTAAAACTATTTGCATAAAAACATTGAATTGATTAAAAATAGAACATGTATATTATTGGTGATATAGGAAATACTGAAGTTAAAATTTGTTTATTTTCAAAAAATAGAAAATTAATTAAAAAAATTATCTTAAATACAAATTTAATAAATTCTAAATATCTAAAGGAAAATTTATCTACCTTTATAAAAAAAAATAAAACTATAAATAAAATTATTTTTAGTAGCGTTGTTCCAAAAGTTTATAATTTAATTAATTTTTACTTTACTAAAAATTTAAAAATTCAGTGTAATGAAATTAAAAAATTAAATCTCAATAAATTAATTAAGATACATGTTAATAGAAAACAAATTGGTTCCGATAGACTTTGCAATGCTATTGGGGTTAACGATAATAAGAATAACTATATCATCGTTGATTTTGGAACTGCCACTACTTTTGATGTAGTTATAAAAAATAAATATTTGGGAGGAATAATTGCTCCAGGTATTTCACTCTCTCTTAATAATTTAATTTCTAAAGCTTCACTTATACCATCGTT
>Ga0315334_10002947_pt1 | contig 10652 bp, 4 predicted proteins | sample M150034915metaG_FD_205555 | JGI IMG/M metagenome (GOLD analysis project Ga0315334, IMG submission 205555) | Ammonia-oxidizing marine archaeal communities from Monterey Bay, California, United States - M1 500m 34915 | ecosystem: Environmental > Aquatic > Marine > Intertidal zone | place: USA... | reverse complement strand
TGTTTCAGGATCAACTGCATCATCCCATTTCGCTTTTAATTTTGCCATTTCTTCTGGTGTAGCATTAACCCATTTTCCTTTTGTACCAGGAATTGTTTCCCACATTTCTTGAATTTTATTATATCTGTTTGATTGATCATATCCTATATACTCACCCGTTCCTCTTATAAAATCATTATCAAACATTAATGATTTTGCTATATCGTTCATTGATAAATCAGGATTATTCTTTTTTGCTAAAGAAAATGTGTTCCTAATTAATCTATTTATAGAATAATCACTTGTTTCAACACCCGTTTCTGTGGTTAGTTTGTTTAAGGCTTCTATACCTTGATTCAACGCATCACCAGCTTCAAAAGATGCTTCTTTTGGTAATAATTCTTTTAATTCAGTACCTGTTATAGGTTTGTGTGATCCATCTTTAGGTGTTATCCACATTTCCCCATCTTTCCACTCACGTGTTGATAGATCTGGATTCATATATACCGCTAGTTTTTCTCTAGTATCTTCATTCGTTGAAGTAGAATAATTATCACTTAAAATTGTATCAGCAAATGTATCCATTTCCCCATCCCAATATCCATATGAACCAATAGCTTTTTCTATTTCATTTTCAATTGCTTCATAATCAGCTTCAAGTTGAGCTTTTTCTGCTGGATCATCAGAGTTCATAATTTTATTTCTTATTATATATGCCTCGTTTTTCCATGTTTGTAATGATTTCATCAAATATTCCTTATCTCCTTGTATAAGATCAAGTTGGTCTCCTTTGGTTTTAAATTCACTATGTTTTTTAATGGTATTTGCAACATCTTTTTCCCTTGTTGCTAGTTCTAATTTAAGTTCTGCGGTTTTTGCTTTATCTTGTGCAGTAGCAGTTTGATACCCCATACCAAACATTAAACCATAATTCACAGGTGTTCCCCACATAGCACGTTGTCCTGCTATTAATCCGGATCCACCGAATCCACCGTATCCTCTACCACCATATCCTCCTCCATATCCATAATTTGATTGTCTTGTTGGCATAATTTTTATTATTTAAGTTGTATTTGTTTACCTAGTGATATGTTGTTAGGATCGGTTATATCCGTGTTCAATGCTAATAATTGAGCTACAGTCATACCATTAGCCTTCGCAATACTCCAAAGAGTATCCCCCGTTGCAAACTTATGTGTGTTTCCAAGTAATGAACCACTAGTATTTCCACCTAATAATCCACCAGTGGTATAATTACCCAAACCACCATTATTAATAATTAATCCATCTTCTCTAGGGAGTGGTTTGTTTAATTCTGTATTATAACCATATGAGGCAGGATTTGCTTTTATTACTGCTTCTATTGGATTATAATCAGGGGTTCCATAAAATGCTGTTTTTGATGCTGATGTTGTACCAGGACCACTTCCTCCACCTGATGCACTACCTGTTTCATCTACAACAAGTGTTGTGTTGTCAAGATCAGTTTTTAACTTTTGTTGCTCTACATGACCCTCTATAGCACCTCCTAAACTACCAATACTATGTGCCACACCACCCAATGCAGCTTGTTGTTGCATCGTTGCACCAGCAACATTAGCTTGTGACATACCCAACATTGTACCTGCTTTTTGTGCTTGAAACATTTCCATCTGCTGTTCGCCTTGAGCTTTAGCAAGTTTTGTTTGTAATGCACCTTGTGCTTTTAATCTCTCATTTTGAGCTTCTTGTTGACCAATAGCACCTGATATACCTTGTAAGTTTCTCGTTCTTTGATTTGCTATTGCTTGTGCTAATCCCGATATACCACTTGCACCCGCTGCTCCACGTAATGCTTGCATTTGATTTGCTAAACCTTGGTGTGTTTGTTGCGCCATAAATTGAGCTTGTTTTTGATTGACAGTAAGATCTTCATATGGATTTTCTAAATCCTTATAAGGATTAGTAATATCCTGTGCTTCAAACGCAGCTTTAGATTGCTTGTATTCGTTCATTGCTTTTTGGCGCCTTTTTTTTGCTGACATAGATTGAGCAACATTCATTATTAATCCAACTGCAGCTATTGCTATATTAGCCCATACCGCTTTAACAATAGGGATACTTGGATCCCCCCACATAAATATGTCAAATCTATTTTTTACTTGTTCCCAATCTATTGAGTATATTAATTCTTCCATTTCTTTTGTTTGTATATATTATAATTACACTTTTTTTGTTTTATTTACTACTTTCAAATACCTCAGACCCAACACTGAACAGTTCCACTTGAGAACTTGAATTATTTTTTAATTCTATTTCAGCATAATAACCCCTTATAGACGATGTATTAACTAAATTATCTTTACTAAATAATATTAAATTTGATGCAGTGGGTCTAACAGCATTATCATCAATACCACATGTTAATGTTAATCTATCACCACCTATAGCACTACACGTACCTAATTTTATTGTGCTTGTACCATTGTAATAGTATACCGCATCATTTATTTGTAATGATTCATTAATTTCTTTTGCAAATGTTAATGTTATTGATCCCATGTTTTTATTTTTAAGGTGTATTTAATGATGCATTAACTCTAAAACCAAATGTATCTTCATCATCATCAACAGCTTCAGTTAAAGTAAAACTCCAATTAAATGTAGCTGAAGTAGAAGATGTACCTGTTCCATTGAATGTTGGACTTGTATCACTACTATTATTAGCAACACCATCCAAAGCATCATATGACAATGTCACATCACCTGATAAATAACCTGGACAATTTATAATAATTGTTCCAGTTCCACTTATAACATCACCATTTTCATAATTAGCATGACCAACTATTAATTGATTACCAGTATTTAATTGAGAATATACTATATTAGTACCACTTGTTACTGTTAAGTACACAATAGAACCTGCTCCTCCTCCACTACCTTCAATGTTACCTTGGGTTAAATAAGAAGTTATATCAGCATTACCATATCTAGACACAAAATAATTACCAGTTATTGTTAATGCGGTACCATTAGTTGTTTGTGTTAAATCTTCTACAGATATTTTAGTACCATTGTTACTTAAATACTGTGTATTTGAAAAATCTTCTGCTGTTATTGTTCTTGTTGTATCTACAGCAGAACTATCATCAAACACATATTTAAATGGTATTGTGTGGAATGATTTACCCGCAACAGGAAAACCATAAGCAGGAAACGTTCTCGTTATAACATCCGTTGCGTTAGCACTTGTATTAAAAGTACCACTTAAACTATCATCTTCATATACAGTTACTTCATTAGCGGCCGCATATCTTATAGAATGTGGAGCTAAAGTTAAAGTAATATTTGCTCTTTGATATAATGTAAATGGATTACCACCAACTATTGAACTATCTAAATAAGATCCAGTTAAAGTAAATGTATGTGTTCTATTTGCTGAAGCTGGTGGAAAATCAACTCTTATTCGATTTAAATTTGTTGTAGAACTTAATGTTTTGCTATTCGCTGTTATATCACTTAAGCTACCATCCATAAAAACATCCGACGATCCACATGTTACACCGTAGGTTGATCCAGTTTCACCCCATATATTTAAATATCTAACACCACCAGCAAATGGAATATCAGAATTATCAGGAACATGAACACTTTTATGATTAATTGATGTCCAAAAATACCCTTTAACTTTTTGAGCAGGAGGTGTATGCCATACTCTACCCGTAGCTATAAATAATATCTCGTCACCAGTTACAGCTAGTTGATCACCATATGTATAACTTACCACAACATCTTCACTTGTTAATCTACCAGCGTTAAGCACAGGGTTTGTATTAGATATTGTATACTTACCAGTTGGATCATTTTGTTTTACCACTATAGCTGTTGGTTGTTCAGCAACAAATACACCATTTTTTAATCTCCCAAAAGCATACCCAGTTTTAGCGGTCATTGTTTTTGTAATAACAGCTTCAGTTGTACCTTTTCCACCAGTATTAGTATATGCTATACTCCTGGATAAAATAGCATCGGAATTTGGTACAGATGTATTATGTACGTTATAATTATATGTACCAGCTATGCTATTATCAATTGAAATAGCACCACTATTTAATGTGATCGTTATATTTCTATCAGCAGTTAAAACGTGACTAGCAAACATAGCGGTAACTGTATTAACCGTTGTACTAGGTTGACCACCAATACCATATCCTATACCATTAAACGTAGATGGACTTTGTGAACCATATGCTTGACTAACTGGGTTTGTATATCCGTCATCACAAGTAAATGTAAACACTATATCATCTAATGTATTTAAATTAGTATTAGCATTTACGTTGTATTTTGTTATTTTAGCACCAATTAATTCAATAGGAGTATATGTTAGATTGATAGAATTATCTAATACCCAACCACCACTAACACCTGTTAATATCATGTTCTGTGCTCTTAAGCCAGTAATTACAACACTAATGTTATAAGCGGCTATGTCTGCATCACCAGTTAAATCAGCTGACATTTTTCCAATACCTTGTACGGGAAATTCTGATGTATCTACATTATTACCAGCTGTAGAATTATTATCAAATACAGTTTCATCACCTTTTATTACATTAAACCATTCGTTTTCTTTTTCATAAAATTCATCAACAACACCAGTTTGTGTGTTTGTGGATATAGAACTAACATACCAACCGTTTGTTGTACTTTTTGACAAAGCATCAAATTGGGATTTTGTATAATTGTATGGTACAATATCTTTATATGTTAATTTTCCAACATTAGTTATGTCATATAAATGCTGTCTAGCTTGCGAACCTTCATAATTAAGTGTTTTAAAACCCTTTATTGAACTAGGTGCGTCATTTAAAATTAATTTTACAGTTGAATCCGCAGTGCTATTTGCTCCATAAAAAGTATTTCTTGTTTCATTGTCGTGTGAATATAATAATCCATTTTTAAATGTATAGTATATATTGTTTATTGATACACCTGATTCTGGAATATATGATTTAAAACTTGTCCATCCTTTTGTTTTTTCATCAAAACTAATGGTATAATCTATTGTACCGTTTAATGTTACATTGTATTCTTCTTTAGCTTCATTATAATTACCTATAATACTAGTTGTTGATTTTAAATTATCTTTAAACCAATCTTTCATACCATATCTACTTATGTTTTCAAGTCCATCCCTTGATAATCTTAAAACAACTCCTCTAGCTTTATCAGTAAAATATGATCTGTAACCATAATGAGAAAATGATTCTGGATTTTTACTTATACCATAATCTCCTAAATATGGTATTGATTGGCCTAATACATTTTCAGTTGCTGTTAAATTAATATTACCATCAGCATTATATAATGCATCTTTATTTGCTAATATTTTTAATATTTTATCTTCACAACACACGGTTAAATCTGTGTCTCTTGTGTGGAGTTTTTGAATACTACCATACTCAGGATTAATATCTTTTGTTATTTTTGTTGCAATTATAAATTGATTTAATTTATTAATACCTGATGTAGAATTGTATATTCCAGAGTATATTAAACCATTTTTTCTATGTTCTTCTAAATAAGGTGAATCTAATACGGAAGAAACCTTTGGTCCTTTGTCAATTTGAGGTGCATTAAAATCATCACGTATTCTATTTGATTCTACGCCATTTCCATAACTATAACAATTAAACCAATCTAATGTTGTTGAACCAAAATGTCCACCTGATATTATTTTAGTTTTTGGTGCATTACTTGTAGTACCCTGAACAATGGCTGTTATGGTTAGACCTGTACCAGAATCTGTAAAAGTTAATACATCATCTTTCGTTAAAGACTGATTTGTAGAAAAATGTATACGACCAGGCGTAACATTTGTTACTGTTGGTGTACCACTAATATTTGCACCAGTAACTGCCATACCAATTTTTATGATACCAATATTATCACTGACTTCGTGATATAAATCTAAATCTGCTATTTCTTTTGGTTCTGTTTCAAATATAGCTGGATTTTCAGAGGATAAAATATCTGATGTATCAAATGTTTGTTTTAATATATAAATTTTTTTTATACGAGGGTGTGCAGCAGTATCATCATATTCAAACTTATCTGTATAAAATACTGTACCATCACTCTCAATATCACGAATATCAAATTTAATTTCTTTCCTATAAAACTGATTAGATCCTAAGGTGACGCCTTGGGTGTATGTATCTTGTGATACTCTTTTTTGTTTTTCTTTCCGTACATTTGAAACACGATATATATTACCTTTATTCCCATTAGCATCTTCAAATTGCATTAAAGTAGTACCATCAATTTTTATTGCTCCGTCAAATTCCGTGACAGCCATTAAAGGCTCTTGTGATGGGTCGTTATCTATTTTACTTGATCCAGTTATATATAAAGTTACGTCAGATGCGCTAAATGTTGGGTGGTTTTCAGATTTATCGATGTGCCAAATATTAGTATGTATATCTGTCCATCCATGAAATTCTCTTCCATATGGTCTTGTATTTTCTGGTGTTGGTAAATTTGATTGTATAACAACAGAACTAATTACATCATATCCCCTTTCGCTACTACTAGTACCAATTATATGTGTGTCTAATATCTCATTTCTTGCAACTTTTGCAAAAAATCTACCTTCAAATTCTTTTGTATTCTCTACTCTACTGTCATAAACGTCTATAGTAAATTCTGTACTATTACCAGTAATATCACTTAAAAAAGCATCTGTTTCAGACAAAGGATCTTTTAATGTTATTTTATATATACTATTTGCGTCATTCGTAATAGTTCCTTCAGAATGCCCAGTTAATCCACCAGTACTTACGGCATAATATTTACTTACATTACCATCGAGTTTTATAACAATAAAACTATCACTAGTAAAAGCCGACGCAAAACTATCATGTTCGTTTTTATCTGGTCCAACAAATTCAAATACGCTAACACCTAATGCTGGTACATTTGAACCATCATTTTTTGTTTTAACCAATGCTGTTGCTGTTGAAAATTTTCTAAGTTTTATAAATTCTGGTGCTGAACTTTTTATCTCTAAAGTCTTAAATTTATTACCACTTGTTATTGGATTATCAGAATCGTGTTCTTTTTTTAAAATAATAAAATCACCTTTTTGAATTTTATCTCTATCAGATGATGGAAAAGATAACCACAAATTACCATCTTCAGCAACATAAAATCTATCTAAAATTAAATTATAATATTCACTACTACCTTCTTTTATATAATACTTATAATGTGTTGCCCAATCAGGTGGTGAATTATCAAGACTTAATTTAAGTGAATTAACCCCTTGAGATTTCGATTGTTCCAAATAATGTGACGCTGAAGAATTTGTAAATACTGGACTTGTTCTACCATATTCATCTAAATATGCAACACCCGCTTGATAAGTTCTTAAGGTTTTTATTGATTTTTTAGGTTTATTTAATTGATCATCAACAACTTTTATAATACTATTTTCTTGATTAGACAAATATCCAAACTCCCCAAGTGGCGCATTTTCAAATGTTACATTTGGTTGAATATATGTATAATTTTCACTTGTTCTTTGTCCATCTATAAAAACCGTAAGATCCTCGAATTGATCTGGTAGAGTTGGAAAATATTGGGTCGTTAATGTAAATACTTTTATACTTCCATTTCCAATAAAAGATTGGCTAGGATTATATGGTAATGTCACTGATGATACATTTATAATTGGATAGTTGTTAGAATTTAATGTATAATTTTGAACATAATTACCATAAATAATTCTATTACCAACAATTTCTTGTGCTTTTGTTTTTTTGGGTACAGAATCAAAATGTCTTAATAATTGATTTTCTTCTACTACACTATCAAATATTTCTCTTTCAACCTCATATGATGTTTCATTCTTTTTTAAAGTATCAACAACATACACTAATGTGCTATTTGATTCTTTATATAGTATATCAACCTCATCAACATCAAGTGGTTGTGTTTGAAAACCATCTATTGTTAACGATCGTAAAGTATTAACCATACTTTTATTATGACCTGTTGTTGAAGCGTAATCAAAAACACCAGGTAAAAAAGCTGGTTCTGAAAAAGGAGAATAACAAGAATATTGACCATCTTTATATTTCCATCTATAAGCAAATCTAGGAAATTTTAATTCAAATAACGGATCACCTTCATCTAAAATAACTTCATATGTAATGTTTGATACTTGGTTTGGAACATCACTACTTACACTTAATATTTCCCCTATTATCTGCTGTGCTTCATTTAATAATTCTATAACTTTTACTCGAATGGTAAATTCTTTAGGATTATTATCTATGTCTTGTGATCCAGAAAAGATAATTTCATCACCTTCCCTAAAGTTAGGTAATGGGTTAAAATCAAATGTTAATTGGGTACCAGGTTGATAACGATAATATGCTTCCTCATCTAAAAAATCACCGGATTCTAATGTTATTTCTACATCATTTGAACCACCAATAGTAGCATTATCAAGTTTCAATACTTCTCCAGATTTGTAATTTTCTCCATCATAAGCACCCGCAACTTGTATTGCGGTTATTACACTTCCACTACTAACTACTACGTTCACACGTAAGCCTGTTCCCTCCACCGATCCACTAGAGTCCACAACTACACTATTATATACACCTTCATCTAAACCCGTATTGTTAGCAGTTATAGATGATAATAATGCATCAGCGGTTGATTTTATTGCTCCATTACTTGCACTATCTGAAAAATTAAAAGAACAAAAAGCAGGATTATTACCAGTTCCAATAAAATTTCCAGTTCGCTTAGTGGCAGACATTGTTAACGTTGGAGCTATTAAAGGATATTTTTTAATCACCGTAATATCAGATTCTTTTACGGCAACGTTATTTATAAGAGTATTATGATTAAAAGATAAATTATCAGATCCATCAACTGTGGGATAATCTTCTTTAAATCTTGTTACATTAATTTGTTTTGGTTCAGATTTATTATCTGTCCAAAATAACAATACATCATTTTTTGTGTACCCATCTTTTTTATCACCTGTTATAATATTTATACCCGTTATAGGATAATCAACACTAAAATTTAAAGCGCCAACAAATGCGCCACCGTATTTAGATACCAAAATTGGTGTAACGACTTTTGTTGTGGTATCGTACTCAGCAATACAATCAGATGTATCACTTGTTACAAACCAATATATTTTATTATTTTCATAATCACATACCGACCCAACGCACTTAGGATTTGTTAAATCACTGATATTGAGTAATGCAACACCATGAGCTAACGCGGATCGATCTGTATTACCTAAAACATTTTGAATAGAACCCACATCAGATCCTTCAGAAGAAGCTACTTCTATATTCATGGCATCTCTGTATTCTCCTTTGGGTATTAATCTCTCATCAAGATCTTTGTTCATTCGACCCCGTATAAAATTATGTTTTAGTTCTGGCATACCTCTTAACGTTTAATCCATTTAGCTTTGCCTTTCATTACTTGTGCTATTTCTTCTGTTTTTATATTAGATAATCTTAACTTAGCTTTTCTAACTTCAGCAAATCTTTCTTTTTTAAATCTTGCGAGTACATATTCTGGAACTTGAGTTCTTGTTGATAATATCGCATATGTTATACATTTATATATAGCTTCTTCAGCAAATTTATGTACCGTAACGTTGTCTGTACTAACACCATCACTAATATAATGTAGCACAACTACTTTTCCCGAAACATTAGATGTAAAATAAATTCTACCTCTATCTTTATCTATAAAAAATCCACCATTTGCTTGTGCGTGTTCTGGTTCAAGTCCAAATCTACCGCCTCTGTATGATTTATCTATTTCACTATCTGTGCTATCATCTGTCTGTGGAGTTTCTTTAAGAGTTTCTTCTTTATACCTTTTCCATGTTTCTGAATTTTCAGCAAACGTTAATTCATTATCTGTACCCAAAATATATTCAAAATCACTATCTTGTAATACAGCATTAGGATTACTAACTTTTCTAACGGGATATAACATTCTTTCAATACCATTATTATCAGCCCAAGATACTTTTGTATAATTAACATAATCATGTGGTAAAGTCATAACCAAAGAAGTGGGTATTTCTATTTCTTGTGCTTTACTTGATGTTAATGTATCATAATTTAACTCTTGTACTGCTCTTTGTGCGTGAAATGCAACGTCAGTTCTTTTAATTTTTGATATTATTTTATTTTCCCCAACGTGTGAAATCATAAAATTATTAACAATATCTTGAAGTTTAATATTTTGATAACTACCATACTCACGATCGTATGCTATTAATTCGACACTAATCGTGCTACCGCTAGATGGGGCGGTGGTAAATGTTAATACCGGTGACGAATAACTATATGTAGAGTTATTTTGTAATATATTATCTATATATACATTAAATTCTCCTTCCTCAGTTGGCAAAGGATCAAAATGCGCTACGGTTAATGTAAATGCGGTATCACTATTGTTACCCACTAGTGTTTGACTACCTCTATAATATCCTTCGTTAGTTAATGTTTGTAAAGCCATTTATTTATTGTTTTTCTTGTTGCGTTGTTTTTGTTTCTTCTCTTTCTGCCACTTGATATAAATCAGGTTGTTTTATAACTATACCAGCTAATGCTAATATACTTATTACTAATTTA
>Ga0315334_10002945_pt1 | contig 10653 bp, 12 predicted proteins | sample M150034915metaG_FD_205555 | JGI IMG/M metagenome (GOLD analysis project Ga0315334, IMG submission 205555) | Ammonia-oxidizing marine archaeal communities from Monterey Bay, California, United States - M1 500m 34915 | ecosystem: Environmental > Aquatic > Marine > Intertidal zone | place: USA... | reverse complement strand
AATCACATTGACTACATTTATTAAATGTTTCTTTTTTTTCATAACATATACAACATTGTGATATACCTTTTTTGTTAATCCAATTACCTAAATCTTTTTTTAATGCTCTTTGGGTTGTATTACAAGTTATTTTATATATACCGATTTTATATAAATAAAACATCATTTTATTATTTTTACATTTTATAAATAATATAGTATCATTTTTATCTTTAATAGCAGAAAACCACCTTTGTATAGCGATTATATCTATTCCATTATTATCAAGATCACGAAACATTTCATATTGAGATTTATCAAGTTGATTCCAAATTATCATAATATTTTTTTTATAATCTAAAGAAGTTTTAGTAATATCTATGACATTATTTATCTTTTCAAATGATAGTGCTATATCTTTAAATGTTTGAAAATTCATATTTAATTTTATATTTGATTAAATATTTATAGTAAATTTTATTTTTTATTTTTCACTCTCCAAGTTGAAGTTTGAGAATGACAATTTGGACAAAGAAATTCTAAATTTTCTATTCTATTATCATTATTTATTCCATTTTTATGTTCTAATTCCATAACTAATGGTTTTTCATTCCATTTTGATAATCCACATTTATTACATTCATATTTCCATCCTAATTCTTTAATTAATCTTTTTTTTAAATGTACTCTAGCATATGTTGAATTTTCTACAAGAATTTCACATAATGGTATTTTTTTATTTATAATTGGACGATATTTTATAAAATGATCAACAGATAAATTTAATTTTTTTATTCTTTTTTTAATAGTATTTCTATTTCCAGTATTTTTATATCCACATCTTCTCATTAAAACTGCATAGCAATCACTTTCTTTTACATATTTAATAAAATCTTCATCTGAGATGTCCCAAAGTGTTTTCATTTTTAATATAATATTTATAATAAATTTTATTAATATAAATATTTTTTTATATACGATGAGCGGGTTACGATCCCGCCACTCGGGGCATATAAGACCCCAATGGACACCAGCCCCCATCGCCTTATCATATAAAAGGTGTTCAATTAAGAACAAAAGATATTTTTAAAATAACTTTTGTTTTTATTTATTTTTAAATTTTTTAAATTTTTATTTATTTTTTATTTTTTTTTAATATTTACTCATCGTCAGATTCTGATTCTTCATCATCATCATCAGATTCTTCTTCTTCTTCAACTGCTGCTACTGATAATGCTTTTGTTTTTTCAACAACTTTTGATACTTCTTCTTCAACTTCATCATCATCTAAAGCAAAATCTGGTAATTGTCCCATACTACTTGGAAATACTTTTGCTTGAACTAATTTTAATGTTAATCCAAATTTTTTATTAATAAACCAAACAGAAGCTACTTGAAAGACACATTTCATATCTGTTAATTTAGGTAATACTTCACCATAATTTCCAAAATTAATATCTAATACTTCTTTTTTAGTATTATAAACTTTTGTTCCTACATAAGGTTCACCATCTTTCCAATTAACTTGTGCTTTTAAATTAAATAAAGCTGGAAATTTATTATCATCATCATCTTTAATTTTTAGAAGATGTGTATATGCTGAGTCAATAACTTCACGAGATGCTTTCTTTTTACTAATTTGTTTTGACCAGAGTTTTTCATTACATGTTTGATCAACTACTAATTCATCTAATTTTTCCAATAATGTTTTTAAATCAGCAATATCTGAATTTTCATCTTCACCTTTAAAAGATAAAGCAACAGAAAATTTATTATTCATTGAAGCAACATTATTAGGATTATAATTTGTTGCACCAAATGGAGCAAACATTTTTGGAGTTTTTACATAAAGTCTTTTCAAACTACCATTATCCTTAATATTTACCCATGAAACATAACCTGATTTTTGTCTTTTTAATTCACTGAATGAAACTTTTTTTAAATTTTTTAATAAATCTGATACTGATAATACTTTTGCGGACATTGTTGATTATTTTTTAAGATAAATTAGCCAATCAATTTTAAAAAAAAAAAATTAAAAAATTATTTAAATAATAGAAAAAAGATGGATATTATTGTAATAAATATACCTAAATATATTAATCTATTACTTTTAAAAAAGATATTTAAAAATAAATTTAAGTTTGAATAATTATTTAAATTAGTTAAATCAATTAAAATTAATAAAATAGCATCTGAAATATTTTTTATTATAGTTATAAGATCTAAATCAAAGATATTTTTTTTTAATTCTTTTTCAACTTTATCTGTTTTTTTTACTATTTTTGGAACTAAATCATAAATATTATTATAAATTGGATTATATTGAATATTATTTTGATAAATTTTTTTAGTTTTTTTCTCATCAGAATTAATTATTGAGTTGAATGGGGGTAAACTAAGAACCATAATACTATATTAATACATAATTTTTTATTTTTTAATTAAATATAATTTTTTAATTTATAAAATAATGTCTTTTAGAAAAAATAAAAAACAAGACCAATCACACATTAGATCTCATAAGGTGAAAAAAATAGAAAAAATTGAAGAAATATTAGATGAAAATGAAAAATCACCAGATGTAAAAGATTTAGAAATTAAAAATTTAATGGTTATAAATTTAAAAAATTTAAATGGTAAATTATTATTAAAAATAAATGATTATGAAAAAAATCATAAAAAACTTGAAAAAGATAAAAGAAAAAGAATAAGAAAAATGGAAAAATTAGAAGAAAATATTGTTAATTTTGATAAAAAAAAAACTGAAGATATTCAAAAAATCAATTTAGAAAATGAAAATAATATAGATAATTTAAAAAAAGAACATAAACAATATATATATAATTTAAATGAAAAAAAAAGAAATGAAAGGGAAGAAATATATCAAAAACATGAAAAAAAAATAATAAAAATCAATGACCAACATGAGAAATATAAAGAAAGATATAGAAATGAAATTAAAACAATAAATCTTCAAAATAAAGAATACAATGATATTATGAGAAAAGAAGAAAAAGAAATTTATGAAAAAAAAATAATGCAAAAAGAACATGTTTTACAAGGAATATATGATAAAAAAACAAAAGTAGAAATAGATAAACTTATTAAACAAAGAGAAATTAGACAAATGGATATAGAATTTTCAATGAAAGTAACCGAAAAAATTGGGAAAGATATGATGGAACAAATGATTAGTTTTAAAGAAAAAATCATCAATGGTAAATTTCATGATGATAAATTCCAAGTTGTATGTTTATGTGATAATGAAAAAGATGATACAAATAAAATTTTAATTGAAAATGAACTAAATATTTTTTCAGAAGTAGAATATGTACCATATTTTAAATTTCATTCAGAATATGTTAGTAGAATTATTACTGTGTTAAAATGTTTGGAAATTTTTTTAGAAAATGAAAAGAAATTTTTAATACTTTTTGAATATGATTTTCAATGGTTATTTAATAAAGATATAATATTAGAAAAATTAAATTCTATAAAAAATTACGAAAATATTAATTTATTATTATTAAATTATAATAATTATTTTCTTACATATAAATTTAATAATTATAAAAAAAATTTAATTGGAATACAATGTAATGCTCATAATATTAATTCTTTTATTATTAATAAAACATATGCTAAAAAATTAATAAAAATTTTAGAAATTACTATTAAAGATATTGTTCAAAATAATAATCCAAATAAAAAATTATATGAAAAATGTTTTAATAAATTATTAAAAGATCATAAATGTCATGGTATAGTACCTTCTTTAGGTAAACAAAGATTAATATTTAATCAAGAACAAAATATAAATTGTATTATAGCTATTATTGAGAATAATACTGAAATATTATATGATACAATTCCATATTTTTATAAAATTATTAAAAAAGCAACATATAATTTTTGTCATGGAGATTTTGTTTATTTAAATGAAAAAGATGATATATCTTCTGAAATAATAAAATATTGTTATAAAGAATTTCCAAAATTAGATTATTTATTTGTTTTTAAAAATGGTTATAATTATACTAAAAAACAAATTCATTTGATTTTTAAAACAATTGTAGAAAATGAAAGTAATTTAATTTTAGATAAAAATAGTGAAAATTTTTTTATAAAATTAAAAAAAGAAAATTTAGATTTAACAAATTTGATTAATAATAAAGATTTTAAAATTATTGATTTTAAATTATAATTCTATTTTAAGTTCTAATATACATTTGTTCCCAACTACCTTTTCCTTTCCATCCACCTTGATCTGATAAATGTCCTCCTCTACTTGATTGTATCCAGATTTTTTGTTTTCCTAATAATACTTTTAATTGAGTTTCTCCTATACAAGTACCTCCAATACATAATCTTTTTCCTTTAACATCTCCATCAGTATGAAGATTTTTCTTTACTCTAAGATTATCAACTTGCATATTTGGTGCCCATATTTTATTATCTTTTTTTGCCAAAGTTATAGTACCAACTTTAACAGCTACATTAGATTTTATTTCTTTTGAACTATATATGTTTTTATTGGTACTAATCCAATCTTTATCTACTTTATAAAACATATCATTTACTTTTTTTTCAGTTGATTTAACACCATCTAATGCTTGAGCAGCTGTAAAATTTTCATACATTTTGTTAGAAAGTATTAACATAATTAAACAAATAATAATTATTTTTTTATAATTTTTTTTTAAAAATTTTTCCATATTTTTTAAATTCATAATTTATTATATAATAAATAAAGAAAAAAAAAATTAATTTAATTTTGAACATAATAATTGCATTTCTAAATTACCTCCGTGTCTTAACCATCTAATACCACTCATAAATTCTCCTTGAGGACAATGATTTGATTGTCGATCTAAATAATGAATTTCATTACCATGTGATTGATGACTTCCATTTTTCCAATACCAATGTTTTTTTTTATTAACAATTCCATTTACGGTTAAAGCACCGCCTACTGCTAAATTTGAATCTATATTTTGACTACCATGTACTTGTAAATGATCCCATACTCCTACTTTTCTGACACCACCAGCAGATTTATTACCTACAATCATTAATTTTTTATATGAACCACTATCATTTGCTATTTCTGCTGTATCTTTTGCTCCATCAGGATAACCTGACCACTTACCAGATAATCTAATTTTACTTTTTAAATCAACATGATTAGCACCAGCATTTATAACCATATTATTAACTTTTGTTTCAGTTGATTTCACAGCATCTAATGCTTGAGCAGTTGTAAAATTTTCATACATTTTGTTAGAAAGTAATAACATAATTAAAGAAATGACTATAATTTTTTTATAATTTTTTTTTAAAAATTTTCTTATATTTTTACAACAATTCATATTTTATTATATATTAAGTATTTATAATATTTTTTAAATTATTTGCAATAACACTCCAATCATAAGTTAATGACTTATTATATAAATCGTTTTGCATTTTTTCTAATTTATCATTATTATTTAATAATTCAATTGTTTTTTTAACACAAAATTTAATTAATTTTTCATCTTTTAATTCTTTTGGAATTAATATTCCAATATCTTTAACTAATTCTGGTAAAGCAGAGAAATCTCTAGTTATAACAGCATTTTTATTATTCATTGCTTCTAAACAAGCAATGCAGAATGTTTCATGAGAATATTGATTTGGATAAATCCAAATAGATGTTTTTGCGAATTCTTCATTAATTTTTCCATTTGATACTTTACCATGAAAATTTATATAATCATAATCATCAATATATTTTTGAATTTTTGGATCTTCTATAGACCAGAAATATATATCTAATGTAATTTCTTTATAAATATTATGTAATCTTTTAATAATTTCACATAATAATATTAAACCTCTATCTGGATTAGAACAATATATAAATTTATATTTGTTTTTATTGTCGAATTTGTTATTAATATTATTTAAAGTATTAATACCATTGCCGATAATTTTAAAATTATCAGAATATAAATCTTCTCTAATTAATTCAAAAATCTTTTTCAAATTATTTTTTTGCCATTCAGAAACAAATAAAATATTTTTAAATTTTTTATAATAATTATAAAATAAAGGAATGCCGAATAAAGGAATATATTTATTATAGAATTGATTATGAATACGAGCATCATGTAAAATATAATAAATATTTTCAATATCTAATAAATTAATATCTAAAACAGAACTAATAAATCTTGAAATAATTAAAAGATCTATTTTATAATAACTTCTTATAATTTCCCAAGTATTATAATGAATATAAAATACACCTTTATGAATTATATTATTTTCAGTTTCACATAAAATAATAACATTATAATCATTTGATAATTTTTCACATATATTTATTGCTGCCATTTCACTACCATAAACTTCTTTTTCACCATAATTATGTCCATTAAAAGGTCCAGAAAATCCAGTATAATAAACTAATAATTTTTTATTAGGATCAAGTTGAAAATTAATTTTAGCTTTTATATGAGAATAATAAGTTTTTTTAATAACTTTTAATTTATTTAAATTTTCCATTTTTTCTTCAATATCTTTATTAATATCACCATATCTTTTTAAAATATTATAATATTTAATAGATCTACCATATAATTTGAATTGATAAAATAAATTAAAAATATATTCATAAGTTTCTTGTGTAGGAGCCATTCTTTCTAAACGAAAAATATATAAAAATCCAGAATTATGTTTTCCTAATTTAAAATATATTTGAATTAATCTCATTATATTTTCTTCAGTATCTAAACCAGATTTAATTAAATATAATAAAATAAATTCTCCCTTTTCTAAATCTTCTTTTTTTGTATAATCTAATTGATTTAATTTTTCATATCTTACAATATTTTCTTTTAATTCATGATTTATTACATATTGTTCACAATATAATAATTTATCGTAAGTTGTATAATTTTCTGGTCGATTTATTACAGCAAATGGTAATTCTTTGATATTCCAATTATCCTTTAATACATTAGTGTATTTTGGTATTTCTCTTTCCCAAACTTCTTGTTCATATTTTTTATCTTTAAATTTATAACTAGCACTTTCATCATTTAATGAATTATATAAATATATATAAGTATCTGAACAACTATAAGTATTTAATTCTTTTCTTAATTCTGCTTCATAAAATGATAAAAATGCAACATAATCATCATATAATTTCATATCTTCACTATATTGAATTGGAATTGTTGTTTCAAAAATTTTTCTACTACATAATATAATACGAGATGGTGTTTTATTATCACCTAATAATCCTACGAATGGAGTATCCATTGTATGAGTCGTCCACCAATTTTTACTATCTTCAAAAGCACTTATTAATTTATAATTTAAAGCTAAATTTTTATAATTAAAAGATTCATCATTTGTAAAATGTACTCTATCATTTAACATCATATGTAATAAATCCATATCTGGATATTTAGTTAAAAAATTTTCAAATCTTTGAAAAGCACATGGATAATACATATCATCTCCATCAATCATTAATAAATAATCATATTGTTTATTATTTTGAAATATCTTTAAACAAGAATTATGACCTTTTCCCGGATATCCATTTGATTCAGTCCGAATAATAATTAAATTATTATTTTTATAGATTTTAGGTATTTCTTCACTAACTTTTTTAAAATATTCTTCATTTTTAGTATTTATATTAATTACTATATCATATTCAAAATTTACTGGATATTGATTAATTACTGTATTAATACATCTTAATAATAATTTATATTTACTAGATGTTAAGATAATAGATAAAACTTTCATTATTTAATTTTAATTAAAAAATAAATTTTAATTGAAATTATTAATTATATTACTATATTTAAAATTCTAAATAATTATTACTTGCTCTTGATAAAGTAGGACAAGCACACGATTTTGTTTCTTGTGATTTTTTCATTAAATTAATTTCATTTTTAATCCAACTTTCTACAGGCATTATAGTATATTTTTTTTGTAATTTTTGTAATTCTTCTGAAGAATATGGTTTGATTTCATCTTTATCTTCTTCTTTTGGTTCTTCTTTTGGTTCTTCTTGTACTTGTTCTTCTTGTACTTGTTCTTCTTGTACTTGTTCTTCTTGTGCTGGTTCTTCTTGTGCTGGTTCTTCTTGTGCCGGTTCTTCTTGTGCCGGTTCTTCTTGTGCCGATTCATCTTCTACACTAATTTCTTCAATAATTTCGTCAGCGATTTCAGGAGATTCTTCTTGATCAGGAGATTCTTCTTGATCAGATTCTTCTTGGGGTTGTTCTTCTGATTCACCATCTTCAAAACCTTCAATTCCTGTTTTTTTAATTAATTTATTAATTACAATGCATGATAATGATGCGAGTAAACAATTTTCTAAATTATATTTAATATTATATTTTTCAAAAATAAAATAGCATAATGCAGCCATTAAACAATATCTTATACATTTTTGAGGGATTTGTAATTTCATAATTATTTTATATAATAGTTTAATATAAATATTTTAAAAAATATCATTATTAAAACATAAAAGTCTAATATAATTGATGATTATAAATCTAAATTCTTTAACTTTAAAACCATCTTTATCAAAATATTGAGAAAATAAATGTGGTCTTTTAATATTATCCCTAATATATAAACAAACTTTACCCCATTTATTCATTTCATAAGTAATATCAATTCTATAAGAATTAAATAATATTCTTTTTTCATATGTATGAGTTATAGGAGTTGGTAAATATTTATACCAATTAGTATCATTAATACTTTTATATAAAAAAGAGAAAATGATATTATATTTAGTTTTATATTTACATTTAGTAATATATTTATCATAAAAAAAAGTCTGATTTTTATGTAAATCGAATGAAACCCGTTTTATATTTTGTTGTTTCATTAGTAATATTATATTCAAATTCAATATATGATATAGAAATACTTGTTTCTTGTATTTTTTTATATTTGATTTTTTTTTTTTTTAAAAATTTATATCTTAAATATTTAAAAATCTTTTTAAACATGTATTCTTCATATATATAAAGCTAATTATAATATTTTATCAATTTTAATTAAAGAATTTTCTAATTCTGGAAGATGTAATAATAAAAGATTTTTAAATTTTTTAATATTATATCTTTTAAAATAACTTTCATTAGTTATTTTAGAAATAATAGAAATAAAAATACTATACTGAATTTTTGTTAATTTTAAACTTTTTTTATATCTATATAGAATATATTCCCAACTTTTACCAATTTGATAAATCATAATTTTTTGATATAATTCCGAATTTTCTTTAGATTTTATTTTATCAATTTCTTGAAGTAAATAATTATAAATCTGTAATTCATAATCATTATTTTTAGTACCAATTTTATTTTTTTTCATTTCATCATATTCTTTGACTTGTTTTTTAATATCATAATAATGTTTTTTTAAACCTATACGATGTAATAAAATAGTTAATTCGAAAGGCCAAAAATCATGACAATAAAATTCAAAATTATTTAAATATTTATAAAAATCTTTAATATTTTCAATTAATAATTCGCCAGAGAAATCAATAATAACAGATTTATATTGATTATCATTAATTTTACTAAAAAGAAAATTAGTAGGTTTTAAATCAAGTAACATAATATTATTATCATTTAAAATTTGTATAGAATCTACTAAATTAAATAAAGTTTTTAATAATTGTTTAAAATTAAGTTGTAGTAAATTAGATTCAAAATCGAAACCTTTTTTCATAATAATATTATAAAAGAAAGAATCAATTTTTTCAAAAGATGAAGGATAAATAAAATTTTCATATTTTTCATCTAATACTTCTAATTTTTTTGAAATTTGTATTTCTTTTTCAATATATTTTAAATCTTCATAATGTAGATCTAAAATTTTAGAAATAAAATTATTATTTAAATTTAAATTTTCTAATTTCGAAATAATATCATTATTTTTATTAATAGAAAAAGATGGAGAAATAACAACACCGTGACTTCCCATAGACATTAATTCATATTTTAATTTTAAATTTAAATTTTTTTCTAAACATTCAAAAATTTTTTTTTTCTCCAGATACTCTTCATCATTTTTTGTTTCTAATTCATGTAATTTTTCTTTAGTAAGTGGTATATGCAACATAGTCATTACAATATATATTCTTATTTTAAAAAAAATTATAAATTTTATTTAAAAAAAAATTAAATTTAATTTTATAATATAGTAAAGTTTTTTTTTATACTATCTGAATATCATTTTTTTTTTGAATATTTTTTTTTTGTAAATATTTTCTTAAAATTTTAAAAATTTTTTTATAATTAAAAATTAAAAAATAAATAAAAAAATAAAAAAAAAGAAAGAAAATACAAAAATATAATTTATCTGAATCTAAACTTTTTTTATTACTATTTTCTGTTTTATTAGTTATATTATTATACAAATAAAAATCATCAATAGTATCCATATGTTTGTTAGTTGGTTAATAATAAAAATAAATCATTTTTAAAAAAAAATATATTTTGTAGTTATATAAAAACATAATGAACAAATTTTTTAAACAAGCAAGTAAAGCTGCATTAAAACCTTTAGAATTAATTGAAAATCAATATGTTGCTGGTGGATTAAAATTATTTTTAGTCTTATATGCAGGTA
>Ga0315334_10002943_pt1 | contig 10655 bp, 8 predicted proteins | sample M150034915metaG_FD_205555 | JGI IMG/M metagenome (GOLD analysis project Ga0315334, IMG submission 205555) | Ammonia-oxidizing marine archaeal communities from Monterey Bay, California, United States - M1 500m 34915 | ecosystem: Environmental > Aquatic > Marine > Intertidal zone | place: USA... | reverse complement strand
ATAAGGGCGCCGATTACATTTGTAGAGAGGCACTCCAAAGGATCAGTTCACAAGGAGTCAAAAACAAAATAGTAGGGCTGGTGATTGATGGTGAACAATTGCCCGGCGCCTGTGAAAATAACTGGAAGATTTTCAATAGCAACAAGTTGTCTGGCAAAGTGACCAGTACTGCCTACTCACCAAGGCTTAAACAGAACATAGCTTTCGCAACGGTGAATTCTCATTTGGGCGGCTTAGGAACTAAACTGGATGTGGAAACGCCTTGGGGACGCAGATCTGCCAAGGTATCCAAGATTCCGTTCAATTAAATAGCTATAGGCCCCTTATTCTGAATCTAGGCGTGACTGGGACTGGGACAGCTCTTCAATCTTACTGATCGGCTTTTGTAGTGCCCTGGTACGTGTCGATGTTAACTCTTCATAGTTACTCTTGGTGGCATCAATGCTTCGACCTAGCTTGTCCATTTGGTTTACGTACTTGTCCCACTGAACGCTAAAACCTTGCAACAACTTGAGTATCTCGGTTGCCTTCTCCTCCATAGCAAAGTTTTTTGTAGCCTGATGTATTAAAGATAGCACTGCATACAGCGTCAATGGTGAACAAAGTAGAACCCTCTCTTGTAGAGCAAAATTAATGAGATCAGGGTCCTCCTCGTTAATGAAGGCGTATATAGATTCATTAGGAATAAACATCATTACATAGTCAAGAGTACCGGAAGCGGTATCGATGTATTCCCTAGAGGCGATCTCCTTGACGTGATTCTTCACATCACTCAGAAAAGCCTTTTTTTCTACTTCAATTTCATTCTTATTTTCAGAAACCACAAACTTTTCGTAGTGATCTAGTGGAAACTTAACGTCCATATTGAGTACCTTGTCTTTGGGTAGTAGGAACGTATAGTCTGGCCTCTGTCCAGATTCTACAACTGACTGCTTCTTATAATTGATGCGTTCCTGTAGCCCTATAAATCGCAAAATGTCCTCAACCATCCTCTCGCCCCACTGCCCACGCTTCTGCGATGAGGATAATATTTCACGCAACTTGCCAGTAGTGCTCCTTAACTTTTCGGTCTCTGATTTACTTTCTTCTAGGGAGGTTTTTATTTCGGTGGACTGCTTGGTGATTGCCTCAAGCTTACTGCTCATGCCTTCAAGGTTTTGGTCTATCAGCTTCTTTTTCTCATCCAGTGTCTTTTCGGACGTCTTGGCTAAGGAGTCAAACTTTTCTCCCGCTATCTTTAGAAACTCTTCAGAGTTACCCTTGGCAATGTCAGCAGCCAGAGCCTTGAAACTGTTCTGCATCTCAGCCTTTAATTCTTCCAGCCTAGACTTCTCCTCAATATATTTTTCCGACAAATTATCGAGCTTCGTGTTGGCAACACTTTCGCGCTTCTCTGACTCTATAAGGCGATCTCTGAGTGAGCCCATCTCTGCTGTATTGTTTTCTTGTTTGGGGGTAGACTTTGACCTAAGGAACCAGCCAAGCGCGATTCCACATACTAATGTAGCGACAGTTATAATCAGTTCAGACATACATATTTAATATACAAAAAAATTATTAGATTGTTGCTCATATAATACAGAATATTAGTCCCTTCTTTAGGTTCAGTTCTGTTTCAACTAGATAAATTATTGGCATACTACGGTTCTGACAAGTAACTAGTTCTTGAGACATACAATCACTAATAAAGATTAATAATAGCGCTTTAATAGCACTCAAGATCTTAAATATAAAGGCACATATAGCAATATTTTTTCTAGCTAGCAAATATTTTAAATAAACAGAGTCCCGGTTTGAGTGTATTATTCAAAAAAAATATTGAGGTTTGCTTATGGATAATGACATCTACCTTGGTCGCGATTATATAAATTATTCTTTGAGCGATAATCTCAATGAACCATTGTCTCTTTATCAAGCCGAAGTGCATTCTGACTGGATTGACTACAATGGCCATATGAGTGAGTCTTTCTATCTTTACGCATTTGGTGATGCTTCTGATGCCTTATTTAGATATATTGGAATTAACGAGGATTACCGTTTAGCAGGTAAATCTTTTTATACCGTTGAAACTCATATTAATTTTTATCTAGAGGCATCAAACGGTGATCCATTAAAATTTACTACTCAAATAATTGGTCTTGACAACAAGAGGCTGCATTTTTTTCATAAAATGTTTAACTCTAAGAGTGGAGAGTTACTAGCAACAACTGAGCAAATGTTGTTGCATGTTGACACCAAAAAATCAAAGGCATGCGATATAGATAAACCTGTCTTAGAAATACTCAAAAAGATATGGCATCAACATCAAAACCTTCCAGCTCCAAAAGAGCAAGGCAGAGTTATGCGCGTACCAACAAAAAAATAGGAAATAGTATGGACTTTGAAATTTCAAACGAACAACAGTTGATCATCGATACGGTGAAGAAGTTTGTTGAACAGGAACTTTACCCGTACGAAGATGAGGTTGAAAAAAGTAACCACATCAGTGCCAGTGTGATTGAAAATATCAAGCAGAAATCTATTGACCTTGGACTATACGCAGCCAACATGCCTGAGAAATATGGCGGCGGTGGACTAGACACACTGACACTTTGCCTTATGGAAAAAGAGCTTGGCAGAGCGAGCTTTGGTCTGCAATATATTGTTGCCCGACCAAGCAATATACTTTTGGCATGCAAGGGTGAACAGATTGACAATTACCTCCTACCTACAATAACTGGTGACAAGCTAGAGTGCCTAGCAATGACAGAGCCTAATGCTGGTTCAGATTTGCGCTCTATGCAATGCAATGCAGTTCGCGATAAAGATCACTTTATAATTAACGGCTCTAAACACTTCATAAGCCACGCCGACATTGCTGACTACGTTATTTTGTTTGCGTCTTCTGGTACTGAGGAGACCGACAAAGGAACGAAAAACAAGATCACTAGCTTTTTAATAGACAAGGGTACGGATGGATTTTCTGTTGAACCAGGATATAACAGTGTATCGCATCGTGGTTACCATAACTGTATTCTTAATTTTGATAATTGCCGTGTACATGAATCCCAGGTATTGGGACAGGTCAACAAAGGTTTTGATGTTGCCAATGAGTGGCTAGGTGCGACACGTTTGTCGGTAGCAGCTATGTGCTTAGGTAGAGCAGAGAGGGCCCTAGAAATTGCAACTGAGTGGGCCGCTACCCGTGTCCAGTTCGGGCAAACTATTGGAAAATTTCAAGGAGTCTCTTTCAAGCTTGCAGACATGTCAATGGAGATACAGGCCGCAGATTTACTTACACTTAGGGCTGCATGGAAGGATTCAAAAGGTGAAATGACCAATACTGATGCAGCAATGGCAAAACTGAAATCCACAGAGATGCTTGCTATGGTTTCTGATGAGGCGATACAGATACTAGGTGGCATGGGTTTAATGGACGATATGCCACTAGAGCGTATATGGAGGGACCACCGTGTAGAACGTATATGGGACGGAACAAGTGAAATACAGAGGCACATTATCTCCAGGTCCCTACTAAGGCCTCACGAATAAATTAACCTTATGGCTGGGTCTAATTTAAGTCGACTTATATCTCCGAGATCTATAGTAGTTGTTGGTAACAAGGGCGCCAACTTTGCTATAAAAGAGAGCCTCAAGATGGGCTATGATGGTGAAATATGGTGCGTACACCCAAACAGGCAAAGTATCGAGGGTATAGACTGCATTAAAAGTATAAAAGAGCTACCCTACCCGCCAGATGCCGCATTCATTGCAGTCAACGCAGAGTCAACAATTGATGTTGTTAGAGATCTGAGTGATATGGGTTGTGGTGGAGCAGTAGTGTATGCATCAGGATTCGGGGAGGTCGGTGATGACGGCCACACTAGAAACAATAGATTGACAGATGCTGCCGCAAACATGCCTATTATTGGTCCTAACTGTTATGGGCTTATCAATAATTTGGATAAGGTGGCACTATGGCCAGACACTCATGGATGTGATGTTGTTGATAGTGGTGTAGCTATTATTACTCAGAGCGGCAATATAGGTCTAAACATGACCATGCAGGATATCGGACTAGATATTGCTCTCATGTTTACGATTGGTAACCAAGCAATAACCAGTATCTCTGATATTATGAATGCGGTACTGGATGATGACAGAGTCTGTGCTATCGGACTACACATAGAGGGAATTCAAGATATCGAGGATTTCGATGCTGTAGCCACGAGGGCACTAAAAAAGAAGATCCCCGTTGTCACTTTAAAGAGCGGACGTACAGACTCTTCTGCCAAGATAGCTCTTAGTCATACTAGCTCTTTGACCGGTTCAGACCAGTTGTTTGACGTTTTATTTAAGCGCCTAGGTATAGCCAGAGTTGACACCGTACCGGAGTTCTTGGAAACCTTAAAGTTACTTAGCACATTGGGACCCATGCAAAACAACAAGTTAGCCTCGATGAGTTGCTCTGGGGGAGAGGCTGGTATGATGGCTGACCTGATTGATGGGCTAGACGTTGTTTTTCCAAGCCTTGATAGGGAACATAAAGACTCTATAAAAGCAACACTAAATGATTATGTAAAGGTTGACAATCCGTTAGATTACCATACCTTTGTTTGGGGTGATAGAGATAGAACTGCTGCCTGCTTTGAGGCAATGATGAGTGCTGACTTTAGCGCAACCATGCTTCTTTTAGACTGGCCCAAAGGGGACAAATCCAAGCACCATGAATGGGACCTCACCTTCAAAGCTCTGTGTGATGCTTCAATCGCCACAGGTAACAAAGCTATCGTCCTGGCATCGATATCTGACTGTATGCCTAAACGCATCATTAGTGAATGCAAAAGTAAAGGCATAATTCCAATGATTGGTCTTGACACTTGCCTAAAATCTTTACACCATGCTTACAGATTCTCTAAGGCAATAGATGACATTTCGTTGGCAACAATTGAACCAATAAAGGTTATTAGATACGACAACAAGAGTGAAAAAATAATTAATGAGTTCGATGGTAAAAATTTACTAGCTGGGTATGGGCTTGGTGTGCCTAATGGCGAGCTGGTCAACAGTATCGAAGATGCGCTTGCAGTTGCAGAAAAAATAAACTACCCCGTCACCGTTAAGGTTTCAGGAGCATCTTTAGTTCACAAGACTGAGATGGGAGGTGTCAGATTAAACATTAATAATGCTGAAATGCTCACCTCAGCTGTAAACGATTTGTTATCTATAGAGCCAAACCTGCTAGTTGAAAGTATGCTTGATGGCGCTGTAGCAGAACTAATTATTGGTGCGAGCTTTGATCCACTGTTTGGTAGTTACTTGGTTATAGGTAGCGGAGGTGTGTTGGTAGAGCTTACAAATGATAGCGCTGCGCTACTGTTTCCTATTAACAGGCAAGACATACTTAGCGCCCTATCCCAGCTACAGATATCGCCAATACTTGGTGGTTATAGAGGCAAACCTAGTGGCGACATTGATGCTATAGTAGATGCAGTCATGGCTGTTGCTAAATTCGTAAAAGATAATCAGGTTATCGAGCTTGATGTAAATCCATTGCTAGTTTTTCCACAAGGTAAAGGTGCCACCGCGGTCGACGTCTTAATTAAACTTAATGATGAAAAAACTTAATACAAATTAAAGGAAGCTATATGAACAAATCTGTCTCCACTGAAATTATTGATGATGTATTGGTAATAACTCTCGATCGCCCTAAAGCTAACGCTATAGATGCTGAAACTAGCCACGCTCTTGGGCACGCCTTTATTTCTTTTAGAGATAACCCAGAACTACGGGTAGCAATAATAATTGGTTCCGGTGAGCGCTTCTTTTCTGCAGGTTGGGACCTAAAAGCTGCAGTAGATGGAGAGGCAGTGAATGCAGATTTTGGTCCGGGAGGGTTTGCAGGACTTACCGAGCTTTGGGACTTAAATAAACCAGTCATTGCTGCAGTTAACGGTTTAGCGGTTGGTGGTGGTTTTGAGTTAGCACTGGCAGCTGATTTAATTATTGCTTCTGATGATGCACAGTTCTTTGTACCTGAGGCTACACTAGGGTTTATTCCTGATAGTGGTGGGGTTCTTAGGTTACCTCGACGTTTACCTAAATCTGTAGCAATGGACCTACTAATGACTGGACGCAGGATGGATGTTGAGGAGGCAAAAAAATATGGCTTAGTAAACAGAGCATGTCCAGTAAAAACTTTAAAAAAACAAGCCATAGAGTGGGCACATCAGATAGCGCAATCTGCACCACTATCATTGGCAGCTATTAAGTCAGTTATAAAACAAACTGAGGGCATGGATTTAGAGTCTGCATTCGACTATATGCGCTCCGGCAAGGTAGACGACTATAGCAGAATGCTGGAATCTGAAGACGCCAAAGAGGGGCCACTAGCTTTTTCTGAAAATAGAGCCCCAAAATGGAATGGAAAGTAAAACAAAAGCAATCATTTATACACTTATCTGTGTAGCCCTATGGGGGCTCATTCCGGTAGTTTCAAAGTTGGGCCAGGCAAACCTCGATAATCATCAGTTTCTTTTTTGGTCTAGTTCAGTCTCATTTATTGCGTTACTTGTTGCAACATCTATCGTCAAAAAGAGTAAAGAGTTCCTGTCCTACAAGCCTGGTGACTGGATAAGTGCAATCATTCTAGGCTTCTTAGGAACCTACCTTTACTACATCTTGCTCTACTTCGGGTACGCAAATGCGCAAGGACTAGAGGTACTGGTACTACAATATAGCTGGCCCATTTTTATCGTTCTTTTTTCGGTCTTTATTCTTAACGAAAAACTTACACCGCGACGTGGACTGGCAGTTTTGCTTGGCTTTGTTGGTGTAGCGCTGGTCTTAACTAAAGGCAATATTACCGAAATCCACCTAGACAACTATTTCGTTGATATGCTAGTTATAGGAGCTGCACTCTCTTTTGGCTTGTTCTCAGTTCTAAGCAAGAAGGTAAATCTAGAACCCTACACGATGATAACGATATTTTTTCTGACAGCGAGCATTGCATCTCTTGTTTCAATGTTGTTGTTTTCAGACTTTTCATTGCCAACAAAAGACTCCATTGTTCCTGTTTTGGTGAACGGTCTATTCGTAAACGGGTTCTCATATATATTTTGGATAAAGGCCCTTAAAGAGGCTGAGGCTTCTTTTGTTGCACCGTTAGTATTTCTAACGCCAGTCCTGTCAGCACTGTATTTGATTATATTTTTCCAGGAACCACTACTGCCAGTTTATGGTATCGGTCTTCTCGCAGTGATAATAGGTGGTCTATTAAATAAAGATGAAAAAACCAATTAATAAATTAATTATGGCTATATATCGATTAAATAAGGCATAACAAAGTTGTATTGTTTAATGTGGACACAAGTGCCTTGACCTTCTGAGATTAATTCTAGCTCTCCATCATGCAATTCAACAATAGTTTTTGCTACTGGTAAACCTAATAATCCACTGCCTTCTCATTTGTAGTCACTAGTCACTATCTAATAAATTAAGCATGCCTCCATCTGAAGATCGACTATTTAACTTGACATATAAATCTTGAGATGCTTTAGTAATAGCGTCAATTGCTAACGAATTAGCAACACCTTTTGTTGATCCTTCTGGGACTTCTTTTTCAGATGAAGCAGTAGAGGTATAAGTTCTGTTGTTTGTTTTGTGTTTCGCAGTGACTGATACAAACACTGTTACAGCTATAGAAGTTGCCTGTGGAATTACTCTGTAAGTCTGCTGTTGACTATTTTGCTGTAAAGTATTAGCCAGATTATTAAATATATTCCCAGAAGAGCTATTGCTTCTATTGTTGTTCATCCCACCAAGAATACTAGCAAAAATAGCCGCTCCGGCTACCTCTTCCCTTTGTTTTACTTCTTGTTTCCTTGCTTCTTCAATTGCTTTTCTATCTACCTTTTTCTCTTGAGTTATATCGTCAATTCTGCCAGTAACAACAATATCATGGTAACTTGTTGTTGGGTCACCACTGCCTAATTCAAATGATTTTGAGTCTCTAGAAAAGATTGATTCAGCTGCGCTTCTTAAGGCAATAAATTTAGAATTTTTATACGTAAAATCCCCAATAAGCAATATATCTTTTGCCAGAGAGTCGTCTTCAATACAGACAAAAGCGTCAATAACTATACTTAAAACTTCGCGAGAACCTAAATCTATAATTTTCTGATCAACAATTTCATAAGAATCAATCTTGCCTTTAGTTTTGGAAGTTGAAGATTCACTAAAGACTTCACTTTCATTGCCATTTATTGAACTTAACCCTAGTGATGAGAAGTCACGAATTTCTGTACCGGTGACCTGTTGAACTGCATCCTGTAAGGCTGCTTTTATTAAATATGTTTTAAGTTCAGAAAAACTATTACTTGCAGAAATATACTCTTCAGAGCTGACTCTTTTTTTAACAATATCAAGACAATTACCTGTTAGAAGTGTACTGTCTTGTGCTTGATAGTTATTTGAAGTTGTTGTTTGCTTTTGTTGCTCTATTTTATGTGCCTTCTTGGTGTTACTATAAGTTTCTTTTTCTGCCTCTATAAGGGCTTCCTCTTTAGCAAGCTCTTCTTCTAAAGCAGAATAATTACTAGAGTTGTTACTTGAAACTGATCCTGATTGACTATTATTGGTAAAAGTTAGAGCTGAAACAGGCATAACTAACTGAAAAACAAAAGCAAAAATAACTATCTTTTTATAACTACAATTCATTTTATTTAAGCCTTATTGTTGTTAATCAAAAAATTAGACCGTGCCATTAATTATTACAATACCCAGTACTTGTAAGCTTATCCAAAGAGCCACAACTTCCAAGACTACAGAGCTTTTGCAAGTCTTCACATACAGCTTCTTTGGCGCCCATCTTGCTATAGACATTGGCCCTATTCTTTAATGCAAGGAAAGATTTTGGTTCTATTTCTAGTGCTCTAGTAAAATCAAAAAGCGCTTTTTGATAAGACCTTTCCATAAAATATACTACCCCCCTATTGATGTGTGGAGAAGAGTAATTTTGATTTAAAGATATTGCTCTTGTATAACTACCTATAGCGCCCCTGTAATTACCTTGAGAAGTATATAGAATGCCTAAACTATTATGCACTTCAGGGTAATTCATATTTAACTCTATAGCTTTGTGGTAATTTTGTTCTGACTCAGAATACAATCCTACTTTATATAATGACTTCCCTAGATAGTAATATCCATCAGCATTATTTGGATTTTTATCTAAAGATGAATTAAAGAAATCAATAGCACGACTGTGTTCTCCTTGTTTAGCTGCAGCAATACCAAGACTTATATCAGTATCAAAAGAAGTGACTGGCACCAAGGTAGTTTTTGTGGCAACGGGTTCTTGAGTATTTGTTTTTTCATAGACACTACAGTCTAAGTTATTAACCTTAACTAAAAATTTATATCCCAAGTCTTTAGGATTCGAAATATGCTGAAGACAGAGCGACTTATCTTTGTCGATAATATTTGACTTATCAGAATTAATAAAGGTTAATGCAGATACCGATATGCTCAATAAGCCAATAGAGATAAGTAATACAAATTTTTTGCAATTATTTAACATCATAATGTGCTATTTATATTTAAGTGCCACTAAAAATCGTCTGGATCACTACTCACACCTTCTAGTCCAGGTGTAGCAATACCAGAAGCTGGAAGTGATTGATCAGCTGAATTTCCCAACACCGCTCCACCCTTAGTTGAGTTAAATTTAGTTTCTTGGTCTTGAGACATTTTCTCTAAAGCTCTGGCTAATCTAGCAGAATCTGGATTCCAAGTCATCACATTTACTATCATCTTTTTTCCTGTAACTGGGTGCCTGAATTTTCTAAAATGAATCGTACCTACGCCAGATAATTTAAGTAACTTAGAGCGTGCTGTAATTTTTTCTTCAAAAAACGAGTTGTCAAAACCTTCTTTGGAGTCATCACCATAAGCTTGCAGAGTCTCATCTGTGTTACTTTCAGCATCAGACTCAACTATTTCTGAGACAAATTTTGCAATTTGAACTCTAGCCTTAAGTGATGTCTTCTTTTTCGCAATAGACTTTAAACCTTTTCCATCGGTTGCTGCAAAACTTACAACCACAGGCATTCCTTTTTTATCCCACCAAACTCTAATACCCATAGTGGCTGCTAATTTGTCATCAGATAAATTTTTAAGTCTATCCTTAATACTAAGTAGTTTCTTTTTACCTATTGGTAGTGGAGCGTTAGGAATGTATATAGCTTCTGCCACCTTGGCTGATTTAAATGACCAAACTATGCCTACAACAACAGAGTAATCGCCATCTGAATCCCCTTCAGCAGTAAATATAGTGCTGGCACCTTGGAGGTATGCTCTAGCACGTGCAGACACTCTATCTACATATCGTTGATTTTGTGCTACAACTTTTGAAACCTTTTCCTCTTTAGTTTGATTTGTGCCATCCCATGTTGGATCAAATCTTTTAATTTGATCATCTAGTGCTAAATCAGCAAGTTTGTGCGCTCTTTCAGCTGTAGATACTGGTTCTATTAGAGCTTTTATGTATGATTGCGGGACATCCTCATTAATTTCTATATCTGTAAGCTCACTAGAAGACACCACCCAAGAGCCTAAAAATTTTGCCAATTCTCCCTTTGCATTTGAGACTGCTTTTTTATATGCAGTATCTCTAG
>Ga0315334_10002940_pt1 | contig 10656 bp, 7 predicted proteins | sample M150034915metaG_FD_205555 | JGI IMG/M metagenome (GOLD analysis project Ga0315334, IMG submission 205555) | Ammonia-oxidizing marine archaeal communities from Monterey Bay, California, United States - M1 500m 34915 | ecosystem: Environmental > Aquatic > Marine > Intertidal zone | place: USA... | reverse complement strand
TCGATTTAAATGAAGGTAAAAAAAAGTATTTCGATATTTTGAGTTTTGCGAATGATAATAATGTTCAAATAGAAAAACTTCCTTTCTCTATAAGAATTTTATTAGAAAATGTATTGAGATCTTATGATAAAAAACTTTCCGATTCCCACCATGTAAATCAACTATTAAATTGGACAAAAGATTCTGTACCTGGAAAAGAGTTTCCATATATGCCTGGAAGAGTTGTACTACAAGATTTTACTGGAGTTCCCGTGGTTGTAGATTTGGCTTCAATGAGAGATGCGGTATCAGATTTGGGAATGAAGCCTTCTATGATAAATCCAATTGTTAGATCAGATTTGGTTATTGATCACTCAGTACAAGTAGATTCTTTTGCACAAAATGATTCTATGAATTTAAATATTTTGAAAGAATTTGATAGAAATACCGAAAGATACAAATTGTTGAAATGGGCTCAATCAGCATTTTCTAATTTTTTAGTTGTTCCTCCAGGCACAGGCATTGTACACCAAGTAAATTTGGAAAACCTAGCCGAAGTTATTTTATCTTCGGAGAATAATTTTATTTACCCAGATACATGTATAGGAACCGATTCTCATACAACTATGATAAATGCAGTTGGAGTTTTGGGTTGGGGAGTTGGTGGAATTGAAGCTGAAGCAGTAATGCTAGGGCAACCATATTATATGCAGGTTCCTGAAGTTGTAGGAGTGAATTTAGATGGAAATATTCCTGAAGGTACTACAGCAACTGATTTGGTTTTGTCTATTGTAGAAATTCTAAGAGAAGTGGGGGTTGTCGAAAAATTCGTTGAATTTTATGGTAATGGATTGAAAAATTTATCTTTGACTGATCGAGCTACCATTTCAAACATGGCCCCAGAATATGGTGCGACCTGTGGTTTTTTCCCAATTGATGATAGAACCATAGATTATTTATCTTTAACTGGTAGGCCAAGTGAATTGATAGAAAGAGTTGAAACATATGCTAAATTAAATGCATTGTTTTATCAACAAGATAATCATCCTGAATATTCTATGAATATAAATTTTGATTTGAGTGATGTTAGACCTTCACTGGCAGGACCAAAAAGACCTCAAGACAGATTATTATTATCAGAGGTAAGCAAGAATTTTAAAGAAAGTTTTGATTTTAGTTCAGTTCATTTATCTAACGAAAAATTAGATAATGGATCTGTTGTCATTGCCGCTATTACCAGTTGTACTAATACTTCAAACCCCAATGTTATGGTGGGAGCAGGCTTAATTGCAAAAAAAGCTTTTGAAATGGGAATTAAACCTAAATCTTGGGTAAAAACTTCTCTTGCTCCTGGCTCAAAGGTTGTAACCAGTTATTTAGAAAAAGCAGGTTTGAATTACTATTTGGATAAGATAGGATTCCAAACAGTGGGTTATGGGTGTACAACTTGTATTGGAAATTCTGGCCCTTTACCCAATTTAATATCTAAAAAAGTAGAAGACGAAGAATTGACAGTTTCAGCAGTTTTATCAGGAAATAGAAATTTTGAAGGAAGAGTCCATCCTCAAGTTAAAGCTAATTATTTGGCTTCACCAATGTTAGTTGTCATTTACGCACTAACCGGTACTATCAATATAGATTTATCAAATGATCCTATAGCTAGAAATCAAGACGGTAAAGAAGTTTACCTGAAAGACTTGTGGCCAAACTCAGATGAAATAGAAGACACTATAACAAAATCATTAAATTCTAAGATGTTTATAGAAGAATATGAATCTGTTTATGCTGGTCCTTTAGAATGGCAAAGTTTAACTTCAACAGAAGAGAATCAGTTTAACTGGGATATTAACTCAACATATATCCAAAAACCACCTTATTTTTACGACTTTAATTTAACTCCCGATGCCAAAGATATGATAACAGACGCTAGGTGTTTAGTTAAATTAACAGATTCAGTTACTACTGATCATATCTCACCGGCGGGCTCCATACCCCAATCAGCTCCGTCTGGGCAGTTATTAATTTCCAATGATGTTCCAAGATTTGAATTTAATTCTTATGGATCTAGGAGAGGGAACCATAATGTTATGGTAAGAGGAACATTTGGAAATATACGATTAAGGAATCAATTAGTTGATGATGAAGGAGATTGGACAATTTTTTTCCCTGAAGAAAAAAAAATGAGAATCTTTGATGCTTCAGAAAAATACCAAGAATTAGGAATTCCTTTAATTGTTATTGCGGGTAAGGAATATGGAACAGGTTCTTCAAGAGATTGGGCAGCAAAAGGACCTTCTTTGTTGGGAGTAAAGGTCGTAATTGCAGAAAGTTATGAAAGAATACATAGATCAAATTTAGTAGGAATGGGAATAGTTCCACTACAATTTATTAAAGGAGAAAACGCTGACACCTTAAATATTGATGGTACAGAAACTTTTGATTTTCAAGGTTTGGAAAATAAAATTAAACCTAATTCAGAAATAAATGTTATTGCAAGAAAACAAGATGGATCATTTATAAACTTTAAAACCCTTATAAGGATTGATACAAATATAGAATCTGAATATTATTTCCATGGAGGATTATTACCATTTGTTTTGCGGAAGATGATTAGAGAACAGAGTTAAGGCTTTCAAAAGGAGTCCTAACTATCCATTGAAATTTTGTATTCTGTAATTTTAATGGAACTACTTTTTGATCATTCAGTAATGCTTCGACTCCTATTTGACCAAAAATAGATTTAATTAATATTTTCGGGATAGGAATTTTAATTAAAGGTTTTATAACTTGGTTTAGATCATTAAAGACTTCATTAAATCGTAAATTATTGTTTGAAGTTATGTTTACTGGTCCCGTTATCTTTTCATTATATATTATATGTTCTATTGCTCTTAAAGTGTCTAAAAGAGAAATCCAAGGAAAAAAAAATTCTCCACCATTTATCTTGTTCGTGCCGATAATTTTACAAAATTTTTTTAATTGATTAAACATATATGAGTCATTGTGAATAATATTTCCGAATCTAAGATTAACTACTCGCAAATTTTTCAATGATGATTTATTTTCCCATTCATTTGAAATATCGGATAAAATTCCATTACCTTTTGGAGAATATTCATCTAATATTTCATTAGGCCTATCTCCATAAAATCCACATGCTGAAGCAGAAATAAATAATTTTGGTAGTTTTGTACATGCTCCAAATGTTGATATAAATGTTTCAATAGCATTGTATCTACTTGATTTTATTTCTCTAAGTTTATTCCTGAATGGAGATATGATATTTTTACCATTTAGGCTTATTACTATATCTGATTTTTCAACCAAAGATTTATTTAATTTAAAATTATCTGGTTCCCAAAACTGAATATTTTTATTTTCTGATAAGTTAGGATTTCTCGTCAACAACTGAATTTGATGGTTCTTTTCGAATAAAAATTTTGTTAAATTTTTACCAATAAATCCACTTGCTCCTGATATTAAAATTTTCATATGATTCATAAAAAATACAAATAATATTAATAATTAATAATAAAATTTCTGATATATTATCTGTAAAACTTATACTAATTTATCATCAGTATAACAACAAATAATTTTATATATGACAATAACTAACACAGAAAATTTAATAAAAAAAATATCAAATAAACTAATTGGTTTCCTTAAAAGTTTGGATGGAAATCAGAAATCAGAATTGATCTTTGATTTCTCTGATGATGAGAGATATATTTGGTACTATACACCGCATGTACAAAATGGTCTTCTAATATTTGATATGAAACCATTTCAAAGAAATTATGTTTATGATTTAATGAAATTATCATATTCCATTAAAGGGTATGAAACATCTAGAGCCATAATCGATTTAGAAACAATTTTAGGAGATTATGAAGGCAGGTATGCTAATAAAAAAGAAGGGGGTTCAGGAAATTGGGTTAGATCTCCGGAGAGATATTGGATCGCTATTTTTGGAGATCCATATAAAAGTGAATTACCTTGGGGATTTAGAATAGGAGGGCACCATATAGGTTTAACCGTTAATGTGATTAATAAAGAAATTAGTATTCATCCCTTGTTTTTTGGTGCAAATCCAGCAAAAATTATAGATGGTCCACGTAAAGGATTTCGTGCTCTTGCATTAGAAGAAGACTATGGACGTGAACTAATTACATCGTTACCTGATGAAAAAAGAAATAAAGCGATTGTGTCAAAAATAGCACACGATGATATATTGACTATGAATTATAGAACTTTTGATAAAGAAAGGTTTACTCAAGGTATTATTTTTGCAGATTTAAGCGATTCTGAACGTGATAAACTCATTAAATTAATTGATATCTATATAAATAGATTTAACGACACAATTTCTGATCAATATAAACTAAAAATTAATCAAGTAGGTTTTGAAAACACATATTTTGCTTGGGCAGGTTCAATTAATGAATCGCAAGGACATTATTACTCAATAAAACATGATAATTTTCTGATTGAGTATGATAATACACAGAATAATGCTAATCATATACATTCTGTTTTAAGAGATTTTGCATCAGACTATGGCGAGGATCTATTGGCTTTACATTATAAATCTAGCCATTCTCACTAAGTTGACAATATATTTATGATTTCATCTTGATCGTTCAAATCAATGTCATATGCGTTTGGATTACTTGGCAAACCTGGCAAAGTAATTATATCTCCTGCTAAAGTAACTATTTGCTTTGCTCCTGCTAATACCCTAACTTCCTTGATTGGTATTTTATGACCTTTAGGAGCGCCTCTAAGTTTTGGATTCGCTGAAACTGATAAGTGTGTCTTTGCCATACAAATAGGAAAATTCCAACCTTGTTGCTCGAAAAGTTTAATAGTAGTTCTTGTTCTAGGACCCCAAGTGACGCCACTTGCTGAATAAATTTCTGAAGTTAATATCCTTACTTTTTCTAAAGTGGGTTCTTTGTCATCATATAATAAATTAACTTCATCAGATTTGTTATCTAAATTTGTAATATACTGAGCTAATTCTGTCATACCTGAACCCCCTTCTGCAAATCCATTAGATTCAATAGCTACAGAATTATTTTCTTCACATATTTGTTTTACCAATTTGATTTCTTCCTTAGAATCTCCTGGAAATAAATTTATAGCAACTACAGATTGTAGTCCATATTTAGAAACAATTTTTATTGCATTGATCAAATTTTCTGAACCTTTAATTATTGCTTCATTATTTTTTGTCATTAATTCTTTTATGTCCACTCCTCCATGCCATTTTAGTCCTCTAATAGTGGCTACAATAACCGCACAAAATGGTTTAGGACCCCCTTGTCTAACTTTAATATCCATAAATTTTTCAAAACCTAAATCAGCACCAAATCCAGCTTCTGTTATAACATAATCGGCATAGGAAGTTGCTAATTGGTCAGCTAGTATTGAGGAGCAACCATGAGCAATATTTCCAAATGGTCCCATATGAACTATAGCTGGTTGTCCTTCAATTGTTTGAGCTAAGTTAGGTTTTATTGCATCTTTAAGTAAAGCCATCATTGAGCCTACACAGTTTATATCTTTTGCTAGAACTGGAGTTTTATCTTTTTTCCACCCGACGACAATTGAACTTAATCTATCTCTCAAATCTTTTTGTGAATCAGTTAAGGCAAGTATAGCCATAATTTCTGAAGCTGAAGATATATCAAAACCTGTGGATCTAAGTGGGGCAGTACTCGATCCACCCGATCCACTTATTATAGATCTCAAAGATCTATCTTCTGCATCAGTTACCCTTCTCCAAGTAATATCTTCAGCTGAGAAATCTTTTATTTTATTTCTATAAACTGCGTTATCCACCATTGCTGCCAACAGATTATGAGCTGATTCCATAGCATGAAAATCACCATTGAAGTGTAAATTTATATCTTCTGCAGGTTGCACAGTGGCTCGACCACCACCTGTACCTCCACCTTTATGTCCAAAAACTGGACCAAGAGAGGGTTGTCTAATTGTTAATGCGACATTTTGATTAATTTTTCCGAAACCTTGAGTCAATCCTACTGCAATTGTTGATTTCCCTTCGCCAAGAGGAGTAGGAGTTATTGCTGTAACCACAAGTAAATTTGATTTTCTATTTTTTTTAATTGCATTTAGAGAAACTTTGGCTTTATAATTTCCATAATTTTCTATAGCATCTTTATCAAGTCCAAGTTTTTCTGCAATTTGTTCAATTCTTAATAATTTTTTCATAAATCTTTCTTAGTATTTGGGCTTTTAATTAAAAGTATCAAAAATGATGCAGCAATGCATAAAATTGCCATGCTTAAAAGAGAGTAAAGATAAGTATTTGTAGAATCATAAATAAACCCAACTATGACAGGTGAAAGCATCATTCCTATTCCCATTGGTAAGGCATTAAGACCTAATATCGTTGCATAATGTTTACCTCCAAAGAATTCTCCTCTAAGGGAATGTAAAATGGGAGTTCTCATACCAAATCCTATCCCCCATAGCAAAGAAAAAAGGAATGCATCAAAATAATTATTTGCAAAAGCTAAAATTACTAATGAAACAGATTGCACTAAAAATAACACTGGTAATATGATCCTCTTATTATATCTATCCCCCAAAATACCTCCACTTATTTGACCAATAAAAGATATTATTGCTATCAGCGGTAGAATTGTGCCAGCTAAATATATTGTTAGATTAACTCCATCAAGATCTGTCAAATATAAAAAAATATGAGCACTTATTGCACCAACAGAAACATTTGCTAGTAAATGACAAATAGCTATTATCCAAAAATTCTTGTTTCTAATTGCTTGACGTGGTTCTATATTAGTAATAATAATCTTTTTAGGACTATCTTTAGGTATAATAAAGTCAAGATTAGGTTTTTTTCGAATAACTAAAGATACCAATGGCCCAACTACTAAAAATATAATCCCTAAGCCCACCATTGTCTGTCTCCAACCTATGCTTTCTATTGATAAAACCATGAGTGGAGTAAAAAAACCGCCAAAAGAACTACCTCCAATAACCCAACTCATCGCTTTAGTCCTTTGATGGGGCATCCATGCATTAACTACTGACATAGAAGGTACAAATCCACCTATGCTTGTTCCCACAGATATTACAAAATAAGATGCATAATAAAATAGAATAGTGTCAATAGAACTTAACCAAAACAATCCGACTGAAGATATTGCAAACCCTATTATAACCATTTTCCAAGCACCAAATTTATCACTTAAATAACCTTCTACTGGACCTAATAATGCCCCACCAAATCTACCAAATGAAGAAACTCCTGAAACTATAGCCCTTGACCACCCAAATTCATCTTCCACTGCTTTGAAAATAACACTTCCAGCACTAAAGGTCGGAATACTAGAAAAAAAAGCATTGACCCCTCCTGCGAGACTTACCCACCAACCATAATAGATTTTTTTTATAGAAAAGGTTTTTTTTATCATTAAGCGTGTACACGGTTTAGTGTACCTCTTAGCATGTAAACGATAAGAGGTAAATTTATATTTTTATAAAATCTCCCTCGACATAATCATAAAATATTGGTTTGCCAGTTGGAATTTCCAATTTAGATATGTCCTCATCTGTTATTTTTTCTATTATTTTTACAAGTGCTCTTAGACTATTGCCGTGAGCAGTTATAAGAATATTCTTATTTTCATCAATTTTTTTCAAAATGTTTTCTTTGTGGAATTCATTTACTCTTTCCAAGGTATCTTTTAGAGATTCTCCACTAGGGAATTTATCTTTAGGAATATTTTTGAATATACTCTTTTTCACCAAAGTCTCAATATCATTTCTACTTATTTGTGGTGGTTTTGTTAAATAGTCTCTTCTCCAAAGAAATATCTGTTTTGTTCCATATTCTTTTTCTATTTCACTTTTATTAAGTCCTTGGAGTTTCCCATAATGTCTTTCATTCAATCTCCAATCTTTTTTTATCTCAATGTTTTCTTTGTCTAGAACATCTAATATTATTTTTCCAGTTTTATAGGCACGTTTAAATATTGAGCTGTATGCTAGATCTATAGCTATATTTTTTTCTTTTATCTGTTTTCCGGCATCTTCAGCTTCTTTTTCACCCTCAATATCTAAATCGATGTCTATCCAACCTGTAAAACGATTTTCCTTATTCCACAGACTTTTACCATGTCTAACTAGGATTAATTTTCCCAAGTGATTACCTTAAATTGACTTTATTTTGAAATATACTATCAATTATTCCTTAATAAATTAAGTTTTTCTTTATGTAAATAATTTTTTAATTTATCTATGTCTTCATATGATTCAATTATTTCAATTGCATATAGATAATTTGATTCAGGGATATAATTACTAGATTCTGCTAAGCATCTTTCTACCCAAACATCTTTATTTTCAAGTATTTTTTTAGAGCATGGCTTCATCAGAAAATTCCCAACAGACTCATTGAATTCATTGAAATATACTATCTGTAATGGCATAATCGTTTTGTACATCCAGAATGCTTTATCTTGAGGAGTCTGAAATTCAAAAATCATACCGTCAATTCCTTTATTTAAATCTTTAATACACATTAGTCCCGTTTGTAATTCAGTAGGTGTTTTTGCAACGTGTAATTTCAACTTTAATTCACCAAAGTTATTATTTAAAATCACAAATTTAGTTTTTAAGTTCAAATTATTTGGTTCACATCTATTTAGTACGTATGCAATATCTTTTTTTATCGAATCAGAAATTATGTAACATCCAGCCAAAACGAAACCCACACATATTATCAAAGTTAAAGATGAGACAATCCCAAATTTCATTGATCTAATAAACTTTTAACTTTTCTGGGGATTTCAAATACAATATTTTCACTTTTATCTTCAATTTTATGTACTGATTTTGGTTTCAATTTTGTAATTATTTCATATACTAACTTATCTGGAGTTGAAGCTCCTGATGTAAGTCCTAATTTATTGATATTTTTTAACCATTCTGATTTTATCTCTTCAAATGAATTGATTAAATATGAGTTAGTTCCTGAATCTATTGCAACATCTTTAAGTCTATTACAATTAGATGAATTTGAGGCACCGACTACCAAAACTAAGTCAACTTCATTTGCTAGTTTCACAGTTACTTCTTGTCTATTAGTTGTAGCGTAACAGATATCATTCCTGATCAAAGCATTGGGATAAATTTTCTTAATTTTCTCTATAGTATTTTTTGTATCTCTTACAGATAATGTTGTTTGAGACAAAACAACTATATCTTTTTTGTTTTTGGAAGAATTTTTTGTTAATTCAAATTTTTCTCGGTCATCTATAATTTTCATTTTGGTTTGTCCAGAAGTACCTATTACTTCTTGATGTCCTTTATGACCAACAAGAATAATTTCTTTATCTTCTTTGGAATATTTTTTAGCCTCATTATGTACTTTTGTCACAAGAGGGCAAGTGGCATCAATTACCTTGAGATTTTTTGTTTTAGCAATTTTATAATCTTCTGGTGGTGATCCATGGGCAGAAAAAACTACTGTGGAATTGTCTGGTATTTCTGATACACTTTCTACTGTTATTGCACCTTTACTTTCTACTTCTGATACAACAACTGAATTGTGTACTATTTGATGCTTAACATATACTGGCGGCCCAAATTTTTTTAAAGCATATTCAACCAGATCAATAGCTAATACTACTCCTGCACAAAATCCTCTGGGACTTGCTAAATAAATATCCATAATTTCTTAATTATTTGTATATATAAACATTATATAAATTTTCTGTTTAAATGTTTTTTTTTTAATATACCTCAAAAATTTATTATTATTTAAATTATTTTTTGATAGATTATGAGAAAGGACAAAATTTACTCTAATGAAAAATTTACAAAAAGGACCATTGATTTTAAGCGGGAATGCCCATTCTTCTTTGGCAAACGAAATATCTCAGTATATTGGCCAAACGCTTACAAAAGCTGAAGTTTTTAAATTTGCTAACGATAATACATTTGTAAGGATATTGGAAAATGTAAGAGAAAGAGATATTTTTATAATACAGCCAACTTCCTTTCCTGTTAATGACAATATAATGGAACTTTTGATAATGATAGATGCTGCTAAAAGAGCATCTGCAGGGAGAATAACTGCAGTAATGCCATATTTTTCTTATGCAAGAACAGACAAAAAAGATCAACCGAGAGTGCCCATTACAGGTCGTTTAATTGCTGATTTAATAACAACCGCTGGGGCAGATAGAGTGATGCTTATGGATTTACATGCTGGGCAAGTACAAGGATTTTTCTCTTCAACGGTTGATGAATTAACAGCTCTTCCTATATTGGCTAGATATTTTTTTGATAAAAAAATTGATAATATCGTTGTAGTTTCACCTGATACGGGAGGAACAAAAAGGGCTAGAGATTTTGCATCAAAACTTAGAGCTCCTTTAGCAATTATAGAAAAGAGAAGAATAGGAAACAAAGATACAGTTGAAAGTTTAAATATTATTGGTTCTGTAGAAGGAAAGTCAGCGATTGTTTTTGATGATGAAATTAATACCGGAAGTACAATGATTTCTGCTGCAGAAATATTGAGAAAGAATGGAGTAGAACAAGTTTATGTTTCAGCAACCCACGGAATTTTTCCAAATGATTCTTTGAAAAAATTGTTAAGCTCAAATGATATTA
>Ga0315334_10002938_pt1 | contig 10658 bp, 21 predicted proteins | sample M150034915metaG_FD_205555 | JGI IMG/M metagenome (GOLD analysis project Ga0315334, IMG submission 205555) | Ammonia-oxidizing marine archaeal communities from Monterey Bay, California, United States - M1 500m 34915 | ecosystem: Environmental > Aquatic > Marine > Intertidal zone | place: USA... | reverse complement strand
GGTCGCGGTTGAACCGGCGTATGCCGTGGCTCTCACCGTTGTCGTATTTGTACCCCTTAATATGGTCGGGGTGATGTTCCGTCACGACCACCGTGTATTCGTTGGTCTTGCCGTCTTTGCGCTGGTAATTGATGCGCACCTTCTTGGGTTCTATTTCGTTTAGTATATCACTCATAACTTTATTTGGTTTGGTGGGGTTCCCCACCTGCTGCAAGTATTGTATCAGGTTTTTTATCATTGTCAATGGTTTTTTTTACTTTTTTTTCCGCGTCCCATTCGAAGGGGATTTCATCCCCTTCGAGTGATGGCTCAGGCGCACCGCAAGAGTTCTTGTTGCAGTAAGGGCCAAGATAGTGGGAGGTGTTATCACTTGGGCCGTAGAATCTATATTGTGGGGGTATCATGTCGCGCTTTGGTTGCCGTAGTTGAAGCCTTGTTTGGTAGGCTTGCGTGGGGCTTTGTACTTCTTGGATGTTTCCCTGTCGGCCTCGGACAATAGGTGAGGATTCTTCTGGTAGTATTTGTAGCCCATGGGATTCCTTGCTGGCATATAGCCTACCTCGCTAGGGTCAAGACCAATGCGCTTGGCAAAAGCCTTGAAGCCCCTATCTACATCGGCACTGAGTCCATGCATCTCCTCCTTGCTCAAGCCCATTGGCTCAACAGGCTGCATGTCTGGGTTGCCTTGCTTCGTCATACCTAAGTTGCGTTGTTCACTCATAATGTTTTCAGAATCGTAGCCGTCAATGCTGCGCTGCCTATTACCAGCAGCCACGCATCCAGTTCGTTTAGTCCGAGGTCGTTAATCAACCATTTCATTTTATTTTTCATAAGCATTTTTCAATCACATGTTCATTCACTACATCATCCCAATCAGCGACACACTCATCGACTGATTGATTCATCTTGTATCCCTCTTCGATTAGATCATCGAACTGAGGGAACTCTGCGTGGCCAAGCTCATGGTAAGATACCGCGGCTGTTACTTGTTTGTAGTACTCTTCGTATTTCATCTTGTCCTTCATAACTTCAAAAACTATACTTGATTTCATCTTTAATAGCAACCCTTTTTTTAATTTATTATTGGGAATAAATGGTAGGCTGCATACATTATCAAAGCAGCTACCGCACACACTCCGACAGTCAGCTTATTAAGAAATTTTTGCTCGGCTGGTGTGCGTCCTGTTACATTGCATCCGCACACAGTGTGTTCGCATTCTTTCGTCTCCTCTTTGAATCGTTGTAATGATTTCTTGATTCTTTCGAGCTGCCTTGCCTTGGTTGCCTCGTCCAAGTTTATTTTTATTTGTTTCGTATCTCTCATAACTTCAAAAATTATTGCTCATTTCAGGCTTCAAGTCAACCACTTTTTAATAATTATCTTTGTGGAATCTTCCCTTGGGTGACCTATCCTCAAAGCACTTTTCAATCTCAACAACTCGGTGAATGTCGCCGTGGGTTGTCGTGCTGTTGACTTGGCTCGCGTGGTACTGGTCAATCATCTCTTGCTCGGTCGTGCCTAGTGGGTAGGTGTTACCCATCACGCTGTTGACTCCTGCGAGGCAGTGGTTGCCCGTGTATGTCGGGTTGCGCTTCACCTTGAAGGTGACATTTAGGAATTTGATGTATTCTTTCATTTCGTTGTTATTTCTCTCACTCACTGAAGATAGTTTACCAGAAAATTCTGAGAATTGCAAGCATTATTTTCACTTTATTTCACTTTTTTTTCTGGGCTAGCTGGCAGGATTCGTGCCAAGTGGGGGGTCTAAATAGGGGTTTTAGGGGGAGGGGGGGGGCTCGAGTGCACCCTATTATGTCGATTCGGAGGGTCGTCTTTACGCTCTGCGTGGCCGGGGGTGGTATTTTTCAATATTGACTTTGAAATTTCATACTTTATCATAATAATAATTAAAAAAAAACGAAACCACACATAAAACTATGTGGACGATAGATTATGAAAGATATGGCTTATCCACTACGGAAACATTACGGGGTAAACGAAATAGATAAATATTTATATGAAAATTATCTTAAATATTTAAAAAAAGATTCCCCCTCCTATATTGAGTGCGGTGCCGTGGACGGCAAACAACAAAGCAATACTGCTATTTTGGATTTTCACTATGGATGGCGCGGAATACTCATAGAAGCCAATCCGCACCTTTATAGAAGATTGGCGCAAAATAGAAAGAACGTTTTCACGGCTAATTGCGCTTTGGTGTCACATGATCACACAGGAGGGTATATAGAAGGTTTTTTCAACAACAAGGTGCCTTCTGCTCGCCCGAACCCGAACAGTCGAGAATATGACTGGCTTGTATACAAAAATCATAAATCAGACAAAGAATATCAAAACGTTATGTCAGGACAAATCAAAACAAATCATAATTATGATAAAAAAAGGTTTCCCAACGATACAGCCTTGCTGGAAGTGCCCGCCAAGACACTAGACAGTCTATTTAAGGAAAGCGGCCTTGGCGAAGCAGATTTTTTTTCATTAGACGTAGAAGAATACGAAGAAGAAGCTTTAAAAGGGTGGTCTCCCTCAAAATACCCTATTACCTATGTTTTAGTGGAAACAACGGAGGATTCTGGCGCTACAAAATACATGACATCACATAACTACAAAATCATAGACAAAATAGACAGTAATATCTTATTTCAAAAAAAAGATTGACATAAACTTAGAGTATGATATTTTTCTTGCATGAACAGGTCATTTATCTTTGGGGCTCTCTTTATGAGTCTGATTTCACTGAACGCAACATCCTACGAGATTGTTGAGGGAACTTTCACTTGGCACCAAGCGAAAAGCGACGCAGAAGCCAAAGGGGGGCATTTAGCTACCATTACCAACGAAGCGGAGCAACAAGTAATCAATAAACTAATGCCTGACCTTGATGCTACTTATTATTGGCTTGGGGGAAGCGACGAGGACGAAGAAGGGAACTGGCGCTGGGTAACTGGAGAAACATTTTCTTTCTTAAACTGGGATAAAGGATTCCCTGATAATGCTGGAAATGAAGATTATTTAATCATAAAAGCGAAACCCAATTATACATGGGGAGACGTCAACGCTGCTTTTTGGTCAGGGTACGTAAAAGGTTATATTTTAGAAAAAGATGATAAAATTGAAGAACCGCGGCTAACGAACACACAACCTATTTATTATTACTCCCAAGTAGTTCCTGTTGGTTTTTCGATGATTAGTGTTCCATTTTCTTTAAAAGATAATAGTGTTGGAACTTTATTTGGCCCCAATTCGGATATTGTTGTTTATGATTATGATTATGACGGAGGATGGCTTGTAAATAGTTATGATTCTGATTTTGATGAGTGGGATACCCCTAATCATGTTATTCATGCTGGAACCGCCATTTGGATCCTCAATAAAGGCAATAAGAACATTTCTATTTCTTTTGAAGGCAAATTGCCATCTCGATGGCTTTTAGATGGAAAGAGGCGAAGAGAATAATTTTTTTTAAATTATTTTGCTTGCACAAAAAAATAATATCATTTAAATTTATTTTGAACCAAGAAACTTTTGAGCTCAAAGGTGCGCACTGCGTACCGACCTGAGCACAAACTCAAGGTTGTTTTTATTGAATTAGTGTATATAATATATATGGACACTAACAAGTAGAAGCCGGATTTAAGAAATGAAAAGAAAACATCTTTTTTCCATCTACACAAACGAACTCATCACCCTATTAACTTGTTACAACTCTCACATGATGCAAGCAAATAGCACAGAAAAAGAACAGACAACTCTAAATGAAATAAATAAAGCTGTCGAGTCTTATACCGCCAAAATGAAAAAAGCTAAATCAAAATGACAGCCCAAAAACCTAGCATGCACTGCAAAAACCCTCTTTGTTTTGATGATGAGTGCCGAGGGGAATGTGAATCCACCCACGAAGAGTCTAAAGGTGGACGATTGCATCATGGCGACGACGAACAAGGGTTTATCGACGAGCTTTATTGCGAAGACTAAAAACAAATGGTGTAATTGTAAGTTATGGAAGCTAAATTAAACGACAACACGAGTTTGGGGATAAATGTTAAATGGTTAATACAAATTATAGTCGTAGCAGCAATGGTTGTTTGGGGGTATTTTGGTTTAACCTCTAAGATTTCTCACTTAGAAACAGATGTAATAAGAATGAAGGATAGCGTGCTCATGAACTCAGAATTTCGCGTAAAGTGGCCTCTGGGTCAGCTAGGAGCCCTACCTGACGATGCTGAGCAAAATATGCGATTAAGGTTTATTGAAAAAGATATGGAAGTAATGGAAGCCCATGTTGACACCCTTAGAATTAAGTCCGTACAACAACAAGAACTTCACAATCCACCACACCCGTTTCTTCCCGCCGCGGGGTACCCAAAGGAAACTGAAACAGGCGGAATAAGATAAAAAGAATGAAAATAATAACATATATGAAACCGTCCTGCGGATGGAGCAATGGAGTACGCTCTATAATGCGCAAGTACGACTTGCCATTCGAGGATCGAGATATAATTAACGATCCTGAACATCGACAAGAAATGATACGAAAAACAAATCAAATGCTGCAACCCTGTGTTGAGATTGATGGTAAAATGTTGGCTGACGTTAGCGGTGAAGAAGTTGAGGCCTATCTATTGGCTAACAGCCTCGTAGGGACGAGTGAAAAAGAAGCAGATGCGCCCACTAATAGTTCATGTGAAAACGAAGCGCAAACAGCTTACATTAAATTTGAAAAAGAGAAAGATGAAAGTTAAATGGGTAAAAGAAGGATGGTTTGACAAGGTAGCAGTGGGTTTTGGGCTGCTTGTTTTATCTCCTTTTATACTTGCTGAACTCGTAATTATGGGTTTCCAATGGCTAATAGAAAAAATAAAAAGAAAAAAATAATCAAACCTTTGAGCTTAAAATGGTTTCCGGGCTATGATTTTTATTTTGTAATACTTATAGTGCTAATCATGGTAGTTCTTGCCATTTGCTCTGGCTGCTATTCGCCTGATACGGTATATGTAAGGGAGTATTATCAACCGCGCACTTTCGGGACACCGCTATACATACATCATGACTATCATCACGATCATTACCGTCATAGCAATAGAAGAAGTGATCGCCCTGCTCGTAAAGCCCCCTCCACTCCAACCCGCAACCCAAACCCTCCGCCATCTAGACCCATAAGTAAAGGAGTGCCAGAACCCCCAAGTAATCCACGGGACAGAAGGTAATATGCTAAGCAGACAAGAAGCTTCAAAAGAACTCAAAAAAAGAGGGTACAAAGAAGATAAGGAACCCGGCATTTGGCTGTCTCCCGAAGGCAATAGGCTGGCATGGTTCATTGCGTTGCAAAGAGAAAACATAAAATTCGATAGTAAAACTTGGGGAGATGAAATGCACCGTATCAAAAAAAAATGGCAAGAGAAGAAGCGTAAGGCAAAAAAATGATAGGGTTTTGGCTAATATTTATATTAGTGTCACTTCTGGTCTTGGTGAACCTTATCAGAAAAAACTGACCGTATGTATAGTCTAATATGATTTACGCAAGGCTCCTAGTGAAAAGATTCTTTTTGCTGAAAAAGTGTAATATAATTATATTATAGGTACAATGCGTTTTCACATTTACCTCAAACAACTAAGAATGAAACACTTTAAAGACACAAAAAAGATGTGTGTCATGCTTGGTGTAACAAAGGACATGTGGCGTAAAGTTGAACGGGGAATAAACCCGCCGCCACGAAAGTCTCTGTTAAGAAAGTTTTGCATCTTGACGGCCGCTTTAAGTTATGAGGAATCCCAGCTTTTCGCATTAGCGAGACAATGGGAGCCTCACACAGACACCAATAGCGGAAATCATAACCTTCTCGATAAAAGCTCCAACTCCGAATGGAGAGAAGCTATGACTGAGGAAAACACACCAGACTACGAACATAAATACTGGGGAAAAAGATGACGAATAAAGAAGTAATGGTTTACAGTATACCACGAACAGGGTCCACATTGATTTGGCAGTGTTTGACAAAAATCTTCCCAAAAGTTTTGAAGTCGCACAGAAATCGGATATGGGACTATACCGCTGGTATTAGGATTTCCACCGAAAAACATGGAGCGGTTCTAGACTATTCCTACCCGTGCGTTATTACAGAAAGAGATTTGATGGATTCTTTTTTTTCCCAGTGGAGAAACGACAATTGGGACTCAGAGGCGCTTTTTTACAAATGGTTACGTTTAGCATCCCAGCGCGAGACATTTGATATCAAGAAATTCAAGGAGACGTGTGATGCTCAGATACCCTTGAGTTCGATTCGAAAAACAATGGTTACATTTCGTCGCCATTTAGAAGACTTAGAAAAAGTTAAAAAAGAATACACGGGCCCCCTCTTAGTTTTACAATACGAACGGTTTTGGGATGATTATGATTATATTTTTACTAAATTTGAGGAATTTTTTGATATGACAATTTTGGAAGAAATAAAAACAGAAATTAAAAATACAACAAACAGGAATGTCAATAAGTCCATACAGGAAAGACTAAAAGGGGTAGATGATCACGATACCGAAACTCATATACATGGGGGGCATATTTTTCTTGCCGAGCCGGGATACTCAAAAAAAGTATTAGGGGAAAAGAACCTTGAGAGGATACAAAGGCTGCTAAGATGTGATTTTGAAGAAATAATGGATATGGATCTGGGCGAATGAAAATTTATACGATATACTCTCCTTCTCATGAAAACTTATACCAAAATTATTTTTTAAGTTCTATAAGGTCTGAATTTGAGGTTAACGCCAAAAAAATAAGTGAAGATTCTAGTTTTTATCAAAAGACATATTCTTATACGTTATCTCTGTCGGGAGGAATCGATCCAGCTGAACACGCAAAGGTAAAATTCTGGAAAACCGGTTGCGAAAACAATATGGGGCAAACTATTGTTTGTAGCGACGTGGACATTCAATTTTTCGGAGAAGCAGTCCCTTCTCTTTTGGAGGAATTGGGAGATTTTGATATAGCGTATCAACACGGTGGGGCTCGCACTATTCCTTTAGGTGGAGGTTTTTTTGTAATGAAGTGCAATGAAAAGACGTTAAATTTTTTAACTCAAATTGATAATAATTTTTCGGAAGACAGTCAGTATATGATCAATAAATTCAAAGACCTTTGTGATTATAAATTGCTATCAGATAAATTTTTTACAGTGGGTCAGGTGCTGAGGGGCATATGGAGGGGCGAGGTAACTTTCACTATTCCAAATCCTATATTGATGCATCATGCAGCTGGAACTTTTGGCATGGAAGATAAAATTAAATTATTGGATTTAGTTAAACAAAGAGTAAGCACACGATGAAAATATCATTTATAGATTTTTGGCCTGATTTTGAGCGAGAGAATAATTATTTTTTTTATTTATTGAAGGATAATTATGATTTGGAAATAAATCAAGTTAATCCTGATTTAATGTTTCTTCATACGGACTCTTATCGTTATTGTGACAGAAAAAACTTTGTTGATCATCCGGCTACTCGCGTTTTTTGGACAATGGAAGGTGAACCCCCTCTTTTCGACGCTGATACTTACCCTCCTGAAGTTAGCGTTATCACCACTGGAGGGACAGGGTATGGAGATCCAAACTCCACCGCCACTTTAGCCACCAACGATTCTAATCGTAAATATTATTACGGGCGTTGTGATTTTGCTCTTACCCATGACATAATGGATGATTCGCGACATTATCGTTTTCCATATTGGGTTTATCATATAGATTGGTTTGACAAGGGGAATTATGGGGGTGAACCTAATTTTCTTATACCCGTGGATCAGATTGCTGACAATAAATATTACAGGGCCCCCAAGACGAAATTTTGCGCCCACGTGATGAGCAATCCAACCGAAAGGCGTTTGGATGCCCACAAAAAGCTAAACGCATATAAAACTGTAGACGGGCTCGGGAATTGTTTTGACAGGCAAGTCAGTGCGGGTCTTAATGATTTCCATGGGATTAATTCCCCGTGGGAAAAACAAAAACTAGAATTCTTAAAAGACTATCGTTTTTCTATTTGCTTCGAACATAAGAATAGAGCTGGCTATCATTCGGAAAAATTGTTTCATGCAAAGGTGGCGGGGACAGTTCCAATATATTGGGGGAACGAAAGCGTCAACAATGATTTTAATCAAAAATGTTTTATTAATTTAATTGATTATGAATCGATCGACGAGATGGTCGAAGATATAAAACAAATTGATCAAGACGAAGATAGATACCAATCCTATGCAAACGAACCTCTTTTTGTTGACAATGTTATTCCAGATCGTTTTCGTCCGGAGGCGGTGTTGAATTTTTTCAAAGAGACGGTCCTAAAAGAGTAGTTTGGTTTAATTATTTCTTTTTTTCCATTCATCATATTGACGCCTTCTTTCGTTGCGGTCAATATCAGATTTAATATGGTTTTGGCCAGACTGCAAGGATTCTAATCTTTTCAAAACATATTCTTTTTTTTCGTCATTATCAGTTTTACTGAGATAGTCCAACCCTTTCTCTATGATACGTGGGTCTATTTGGGGCTTACGGGAGGGTACACGGACGATTTGGGGCCTAGGGGTAGGTGGAGTAGGGGTTTTGCTTTTAGACTCCTTAGATGACGATCTCGAGCGTTTTTCGTCCTTTTCAGAAGAAGAGCGCCTAACAGAAGGGGATTTTAATACAATGCTAGGTAACCCGTTATTTTTAAATGTTAAAACTTGCTCTGATCCGTTATTGGAGATAAACACCGAATCACCTTTAATTTTTAACATTTTTATATTGTGTTGTTTCTCCCCGGCCCTTAAGGAAAGGAACCGGTTATCCAAGGGGAGTTGCCCCTTGAGTACAAGGTGCGCTGTATATATTTCTTTATACCGGCTGATCCCCGTCAAAAATACAGTGGGTCGCAGTATTTCCGCTACAGGGGGCAAGATTGGTTTCGCCTCTGATAAGGTGAGTTCAAAAGCGTTTCTAGTTGTAATTCCTGCATAAGGGTTTTCTTCAGCATATAACGTGCTTGATACTAACAGGCATAAAATTATTTTTTTCATTTTAAAGATTATACACTTAATGTTATACCCATGGGTGTAACAGTGGTTTTCTGTGTCGTTTCTCTTCGTAGTCATCCCCTTCTCTACGTGGAATTAAGTGGCAATGAGCATGAAAAACAGTTTGGCCAGCTTCTTCTCCGCAATTCCACCCGATATTAAAACCTTTGATATTTGGGTCTTGATCTAGTATACGTTTGCGTTGTATCATCAAGAGCTTATGGATGCTCGCACGTTCTTCGTCTGTCAAATCAAAATAAGTTAATACGTGACGACGGGGAATAAAAAGAGTATGAAATTCTGTAACAGGATAAGCGTCAAGAAAAGAGGCTGCATACTCATCGGTTTCCATTACCGCTTGGAGGCTGAGATCGCAAAAATTACACTTCATTAACAATGTGTTAGTTCTTGGAGATTTGAGCCAAAAAAATCTTTTGTAAATTTAACAACATCTAATTCGTTAAAAACTTTACAGGTATAAATATCTATGGAAAAAAATGGAGGGGTATGTTTATCCCAACTATAAATATGAATTCCTGACTCTTTCCAGTGCATGTAGGCGCACCAGCCGTAACGAGCGTCGTAATTGCACATGGGAGAGGTAACTGGTGTCATGTCTAGAACTTCTGTGAGTTTCTCGCAGTAGGAGGTCATTTCTTCCCCTTTGAAAGGGCGCTTAACCGTCCCTTCGATTATCATTCTTTTGCGCACAATGTCTGGAGCCAAATCTTTCATTATTCCTTGATAATATAAAAGTCTCCTTGTATGTCAAGAGTTTTTCCTTTTTTCCATAAGGCTCTGCTTAGGCTTTCTATAAAAGCCTCGTCTGACAAATCATTAGGGCACAAATGGTGTGGAGCCTCCTCCATTTTTTGTCGCCATTTTAAAGCTGTCTTCTTTATGTTTTTTACCATTGGTGATTCCAATACCATCCCCATGAATCTCTTCTGCCGTATCGAACATAAGCGTCGTACGCATTTTCTGGTCCCGCATTCGTTTTGCGCATTTGTCTTGATAGCCCATGAACCCAAGGAAACCATGTATATTTCTGAGCCTTGAAGTTTTCTATTTTGGTGGTGGACCTATCTTTTAGCCATTTTAAGTCTACGCTGCCATATGCCCTTCTTATTCCATACTTGAAATTAGAGCCATCAATGTAATATTTACCTTGCGCAGTTTTTGTCCTCTCGTCCAGCCATCTTTTGGTTTCGACATGACCATCTGCGAAAGCTAATGCTGTTCCATCAATGTGGTAGTTACCCGGAACGTCCATGTCGTATACTTTATGGGTAGGAGGGCCTTCGTTCATTACCACCCTAAAGCAGCCAGCATTTATAAACTCAAATGGCATCTCTATAAAAGTAAAAATATTAGATGGAACCTCTATGTCTTGTTGTTTATGGTAAATTTTCCATTCTTTATCATTTTCCACTGGCCAGCCAGCCCACCCTCCTACGTGGATATTCATGCTATAGCTCCTGTGACGCGGGAAGATCTGTCTTAACTCACCGGCCTTGTTTGTTATTCTGAGCATGTCCTTGTCTGCTGGGCATTTAAATACCCCAACAGATTTGCCCACGTAAGGAAAAAGGGGAG
>Ga0315334_10002937_pt1 | contig 10659 bp, 7 predicted proteins | sample M150034915metaG_FD_205555 | JGI IMG/M metagenome (GOLD analysis project Ga0315334, IMG submission 205555) | Ammonia-oxidizing marine archaeal communities from Monterey Bay, California, United States - M1 500m 34915 | ecosystem: Environmental > Aquatic > Marine > Intertidal zone | place: USA... | reverse complement strand
ACTGAAATTTATTCAGCTAACAACGTTCGACAGCAAGTACACGTTTTAAACGTATTCACACTTAACTTTCAGCTACCACACACAAATACTTTTTAGGGTTCAACCAATCGTTTATCGTCTCGGCTAATGTACTCGAGAGCCCGATAAATTAGGTCTAGGAGAATTTCAATGCGACGCCTGTTTTACGCAATAGTTTTAACTGCCATTTTGAGCACCAGTATCGGTTGCATTATACCTGCCTTCTCCGGCGATCGAGCTCGACGAACCCAGCAGTTGATTTTCACTTCCGAAAACCAGCGGCAGATTCTAAACTTCTGGGAACGTTTATGGCATTTAGATCAACCTGACCACATGGCGCCACAACGTGTTCATGGCGGTGTTATTTAAGCTGCCGATTAAGGCCTCCAGCAGGTTCACCCAATTGCTGCGGACCTCTCGTTAAGTACTGCAGACTTTTGTCATTACAAAAGTAGTTGCTGCGCTAGGGAATTGTGCTCTAATTTATACAAGCAGAATCCATTCCATGAATTGAGGAATCGGCCTTTGCCGGTTAAAGTACTGTGTAGGGGATTCAACAAACAGACCTACACCGCTTGAACACGAAGAGATCATATCCTTGACACTCGATACCGATACCGTTGATTTGCAAGTTTGCCTTGGCAGACTGACGCTTCCGAATCCGATCATGGTTGCCTCAGGTACTTTTGGCTACGCACGTGAAATGGAACAAATTGTCGATCTCTCACGCCTCGGTGGAATCGTTCCCAAAACTATCACGTCGCAGATGCGAAAGGGAAATGCACCTTGGCGAACCATCGAAACGTCTTCGGGGTTGCTAAACTCAATCGGACTCGACAACGACGGACTCGACGCTTTCATTGAGAATCACTTGCCGTATCTTGTTGCCTTAGACGCACCGGTGATTGTCAGTATTGCCGGTGAAAATCAGGCGGATTACGTCGGCATCGCGCAACGTTTGGATGCCTGTGGGGGTGTGGCAGCACTGGAGCTTAACATCTCCTGCCCAAATGTAGCTCACGGTGTCGATTTTGGCAGTAACCCAGAGTTGTGTGAAAAAGTTGTCCGCGATGTTCGGGAAAATTGTGCCTTGCCAGTCCTAACCAAGCTTACGCCAAACGTTACGAACATCGTTGAACTCGCAGCGGCGGCCGCAGCTGGTGGCACCGATGCGGTCTGCCTGACCAACACCTTGTTGGGTATGGCCGTCGACTGGAGAAAACAACGCCCACTTCTTGGCAATAATGTCGGCGGATTGAGCGGTCCAGCTATCAAACCGGTATCATTGCGCTGCGTATACCAAGTAGCACAGGCGGTCGATATTCCAATCATTGGGATTGGCGGAATCGCAAATCTCAATGATTGCATGGAATTTTTTGTGGCGGGTGCTTCTGCGATACAGATCGGGACGGCCAACTATTACGACCCAACGGTCACGATGAGGATACTCGACGAACTACCGACCGCAGTCACTGAACTCGGAACCAACAAATTTTCTGATATTCCAGGATCCGTCAAGCCGAACTAGACTCAAGAGAATCACCAATACAAAACGCAACAACAATAAGTGAATCAACAAAGGGACATCATGCGAGTACTGTCGGGCATTCAACCAACAGGCCGATTTCACTGGGGAAATTACTTCGGTGCAATTCGACAATATATTCAACTCCAGCACGAGGACGAGGCGTTTTATTTCATCGCCAACCTACACGCTTTAACGACCATTCGCGATCCTCAACAACTCAGCCAACTTACGCTCGATGCCGCCCTAGATCTACTGGCACTTGGACTCGACCCCGATGCAGCGACGTTATTCGTTCAATCTGATATCCCTCAGATATCCGAATTAACATGGATTTTGATGACCGGCACACCCCTCGGGTTACTTGAACGTTGTCATGCATTCAAGGAAAAAAAATCCAAAGGTGTTTCCGCGGACGCTGGGCTATTCACCTACCCAGTGCTCATGGCCGCAGATATTCTGGGATATGATTCCAATTGCGTGCCTGTTGGGCAAGACCAGGTGCAGCATATTGAAGTCGCCCGAGATATTGCTCGCAGTTTCAACCATCACTACGGCGATTGCTTCGTGCAGCCTGAAGCCCGTATTTTGGATGAATCCGCCAAGGTACCAGGTACCGATGGCGAGAAAATGTCAAAGAGTTACGACAACATTATCCCCGTTTTCGAAGAAGAAAAGGCACTCCAAAAACAGATCATGCGTATCTCCACGGACTCGCGTGCGATGGAAGACGCCAAACAACCGGAGACTGACCACCTGTATCAATTGTTTTGCCTCTTTGGCAAGTCAGCGCAGCAACAGGAAATGGCTGCTATATATCGCCGCGGCGGATTTGGCTACGGCGATATAAAAAAACAGCTTGCCCAAGCCGCTGAGGGCTATTTCGGGCCCGCTCGTGAACGTCGCGAAAAATTGACGCTGGACCCTGACTTTGTTCAAGACATCCTGGCAGCGGGTGCGGCAAAGGCTCGCTTAAAAGCCGCCGAAGTTCTCGATCGAGTCCAGCATGCGACGGGGCTAGTGCGATGAATGTACTGGGGTTAGGAACCGATATTATCGAATGCTTGCGTATCGCGAAGATGATAGAGAAGCATGGCGAGTTGTTTTTGCAACGTGTTTACACCGAACATGAGGTGGGTTATTGCAGTAGTCGCAAGGCCGCCAACCAACACTACGCAGGCCGCTGGGCTGCCAAGGAAGCGGTTCTCAAAGCAATGGGAACTGGTTGGTCTCGCGGAATCCGCTGGCGCGACATCGAAGTAAAGGTAGAACTCGGAGGAAAACCGCATGTACATATTCACGGCACCGCAAAAGAAATCTGTGACGAACTGGGTATCACCGACATGCTCATCTCAATTTCTCATTGCCGCTCACATGCAACGGCGACCGCGATCGCCGTTGGTGAAGATTAATGCCGCGGGCCCTATTCCAGGCTAATGCCAAACCAGCCTCAAGCTCTTAGGCGGTGGAATCCGATTCACCGGCGGCTACGAACTCTTCGCCTAACGTTTCCGGTTGGTACCCAGATTCAACGACTTTACCTTCAATCGTCTGAATGACAGGGGGTGGATTCTCAGCTTCGTGGTTATCTAAGGCTGCCGCCCACTTGTTACGCACGTCATCTTCAAGCTTCTTCCAAGCGCCACGTCCGCGGCATTTGGGGAACTTGGAACAACCGAGCCACGGGCCTCGAGCACCATTTCGCAGGTTGAGATGCGAATCACATTTATTGCATTCAATATCGGTTGCTAGCGGTGGAGTTTTCGGTGGCGTGACGCCTCCATTCTTTTTGTCTAAATTGACAACACCCTTGCAATCAGGGTACTTACCGCAACTCAAGAACAAGCCAAAACGACTCTTGCGTTTTTCCATCGGGTCGCTACATATAGGGCAAGCGATATTCGTCATTTCTGGATTAATCGGACGGCCTTCATGGTCGATCGGCGCAGCGTATTTACAACCGACTTCCATCGCGTCGGCAATTGTCACGATCCGTGCTTTATCGTCATCAGTCAATTTGGAATAGGTCGTCTTCTGCTCACATTCAAAGCAAGTGAGAAAGGGTCTCGAACGGGCCGTTTTTCCTTTATTGACTCCCATGTCTGCCAGACCACAACCAACACAAGGAATATCAATCTTCACTGGTGGCACTCTAAAACCAGTACAACTCAAGAACCGCCCATTACGACCAAACCGGTACTCTGTGCGTTTCCCGCAGTCTGGGCACTTATATTCTTCTGGCGCTAGTTCTGTTTCCGCTTTAGCGTGCGTCATGTTCTCATGAGCTGTGTCCAAATCCTTGCGGAATTCTCCATAGAATTCGTGCATAAACTCTGTCCACTCACAACTACCGTCTTCAATCAAGTCCAGTTGCGATTCCATCCATTTGGTGTAACCCAGATCCATGATACCGGGAAAACCCTGAATCAGCTTTTCAGTCACCACTTCGCCTAAATCTGTCGCAAAGAAGCGATTACCTCGCTTTTCTACATAATTCCGATCTTGGATTGTACGAATGATCGCAGCGTAGGTACTCGGACGCCCAATCTCTTCAGACTCTAGTTTCTTGACAAGCGAACCTTCATTAAAGCGCGAGGGTGGAGCTGACAACTTTTGCCGTGGGTCGATAGAAAACGGAGCCATTTCCATACCCTGAGTCAACGCAGGTAACGTCTGTTCATCACTAGCAGTGGGAACGCCCGTCGCTTTATAAAAACCATCAAAGTCGAGGATGCGGCCGGTGACCTTGAGAACTGCGCCCGTTTCTTTATCTGAGCGTCTTAGCTGCACGGTGGTAACTTTCCAGCGAGCTTTGGTCATCTGACAACCCATAAAGCGGTTGTAGATCAAACGGTAGAGTTTCAACTGTTCTTCGTCGAGTGAACTAGCTACTTTTTCAGGAGTGAGGTGCATGTAGGTTGGGCGAATAGCCTCGTGAGCTTCCTGTGCGTTTTTGTTGGAAGAACCATAATAATTCGGTTTCTCCGGTAAATACTCGGGGCCACAGGTAGTTGTAATATGCTCACGCACTCGAGAAATCGCTTCCTTAGAAATAACGGTTGAATCCGTACGCATGTAAGTAATTAACCCAACGTGACCTTCTCCGGGAATACTTAAACCTTCATAGAGCTTCTGTGCAATTCGCATCGTGCGACTCGCAGTGAATCCATAGACGTTCGATGCGGTGACTTGCAGTGTGCTCGTAATAAAAGGAGCGTCTGGTTTTTTGGTGGTTGGCTTGGTTTCAATCGAATTGACTTCGTACCGTACGGCAATATCGATGTCACCGACTACTTTGCGTTTGAATTTGGCAGGGCCTTTTCCATCGGGGTCTGCGGTAGTCTCGACCTTCACGTTGACCATTCCGACTGCTTCGGAAACCGCGGTTATCTCGGCGGATAGATCCTGCGGGTCGTCAGCCGCGCAGGTAACGGAAAATTTCTCACCATCGATGCTCAACAACTCGGTCTTGAGACTCGCGTGTTGTGCGAGCCAAGCATTTTGTCGTTTTTTAGTAGGCGCCTTTCCTTTTTCATCTAGCGTGTTCACAAAATCTGACCAAATCGCCATCAGGCCTTTTGCTTGAGACGGGTCCATCGCTAAGTTCGCGGTTAGTTGCCAAGATTCATCGGGAACGTGGGCGCGTATTTCCATTTCACGTTCAACAATCAAGCGAACGGCGACGCTCTGCACTCTTCCAGCACTCAATTTACCGGCAACCTTGCGCCATAATAACGGTGATACTTGGTATCCTACAATACGATCCAAAAACCGGCGCGCCTGTTGAGCATTCACTTTCGCCATATCAATGACGCCAGGATTTTCGAATGCTTCCAGAATGGCGCTTTTGGTAATCTCGTTGAAAACAACCCGCCGCAATTTACTGTCGTCAGCCTGCATCGCTTCGGCCAACAACCACGCGATTGCCTCACCCTCACGGTCAAGGTCAGTCGCCATCCAAATCGTGTCTGCTTCTTTGCCAGCCTTCTTTAACTTGGCGAGTTGTTTATTCTTGCCCTTAATCGTTACATATGTTGGCTTGAAATTATCGTCCAAGTCCAATCCTGGCACGGGTGCCGTCACACCTTTAGGGTTACGTGGCGGCAAATCCACCAAGTGCCCGATGCTCGCTTCAACTACATAATCATCACCTAGGAAACGCGAGATCGTTTTGACCTTCGCTGGTGATTCGACGATAACAAGATGCTTACCCATGGCCGACTATCTATGCTCTGAACTATTTGAACTACGTGTGCGATGTACGATTATTTGAAATTACTTAGCGGTTTTACAATAACCACGCTTCTATATATACGCAATTACCCGAATGCAGTGGTGAGAAAGATTTTCTCCACGGGATGTCATCGGCAACAAACCAAATGCCCATGTCCTGTTATGTATTGTTAAGTACCTTGGATAGTTGCGTTAAAACTTGGTTTGATAGTATTATCTGCATGTTTGACTGTTTTTCTTGAGCCCGGCATTGCGAATTCTACACCTAGTGCCCCTTACTAAGCCGGTATAATTACAACCACAGGAACCCCCAAAATGTCGCTAACCCCACTAACCGCAGTGCTAACATTGACGGTATACTGTGAATTAATTGCTTCAGCATTGGGGTTTGAATAAACAATAAAAACCCGTAAAATGCCGTGTTGCGGCATTAACAATAGCTACTTAACTAACGGAAAAATGAGCGATTTTCGCTCATTTGCTTCCAGACACAGTGCATTACGCCCCTCTTTGCTGAACAATTAATTCAATATTTTTAAACCTGTCAAGTCAAAATCAAAATCTTTCCGTCTTAGAAATGACACATCATGGCAAAATCCAAGCGTCCAAATCGAGTTCACGGCCGAAATAAAGGCGAACAACTCGACAAAATAAAAAAGGACCAAGACCAGCAACACCAAGATCGCATTGACGCACAAAAGAAGGCGGGGACTTTTGAAGGTCCTTCGATGTTTTCGTTTGTAACAAAACACAAAACAATTGCATATTCTACCCTCACAGTGATTGCCGTTCTCGCATTTGTCATCGGCCCCGCATATTATGCCGCCATCCAAGGTGGTCCCGATCAAGGTGGATTCAGTGGTAATGGTACTGCATTGGCCAAATGGACAACCGCTAACGGCGATATTTCACTTACGGACACAGAGGCGATCAACCTGCAAAATCGTTCGCAAAACCTGCAACAGTTTATTGCTACGCTATCTCAGAATGCTTTCCGTAATGACCAGAGTGGCGACTTCTCCGGAATTGATCCCTTAGCTATCGGATTTCAACCAATCCATCCGGTTGATCTGACCTTTCTTTCGAGCATTGCCAACCAATACAACATGGGCGTAACCACCGAGCAAGCAGACGCGTACCTAAAAAACATCTCACAAAAGAATACCCCCGAACAAGTTAAGGCGGCACAGGATTCCTCTATCGGAGATTCTGCATCAAAACGTCGAACTCTAGAATTATTAGCAAAGATAATTTCTGCTAGACGACTGGCACAAATGGGTGGACTTGCCGTTCCACAAGCTCCTTCAATCTCCGACCGCTGGGCAAGCTACAAACTCCTTACGGTTCAGCATCAATTTGAAATACTTACCGTTGCCGTTGATGCCTCAACCGTCTTGGACGAGCCAACCCCAGAAGAACTTGAAGAATTGCTCGCCGGCGGACGCGAACACCTCGTCGATGATTCGGGCCTCACGCCCACATCCGGCATCCGCATCGACGACGCAATCTATCGTAACGGCGGGGCGCGCACACCTACCAAATATCAATATCAATTTCTAGCGATAAACCATGACGCCTTCGAAATGCTGGCTACCAAACAGATCGAAGATCATATTGCGGCTAACGACAGTGTGTTGCTTGAGTACTACAACAAGAACATCGAAACCTATCCCGCGCCCGAAAAAACACTCGACGACATCAACGCCCAGGCTGAAGGTGAATCTGACGAGGGCGCTAAAGAAGAGGAAGATGATGCTACCGCAGATAAAGAGGAGACAAGTGACGACGCCGAATCGGAAAATGACGTAAAAGACGAGTCTCCCAATGAAAACACTGATGAGCCCACGGAAACCACTGTCGACCCAGATTCCGCAGACGGCTGTCTTACGCAGGATGCAGCCGAAGAATCCACTGAGCCGCCCGCGGACAGTGACGAGTCCGCAGAGCAAGGCAAGGGCGAAGATGAGCCTGAAGAACCTGAAGATCTCTCCGGCTTGGACACGCCTATTCCGCTTGAGCCCAACGTAGATCCCGCCAGTTTAGTAGATCCCGACACTCCGCCAGAACCAGCTCCATTCATCGCACAACCCTTCGAAGAAGCCCGCGAGAAAGTGCGTGAAGATTATATTCGAACAAACGTGCCCACTCGAGTACACGCGTTGATTGATGTTGAACTGGAAGCTATTAAGTTGGCGGTAGCTGCCTATGGCGATTCTGAATATGGCGACACTGGCAAAACCAATTTCGAAACAATCTATGATGCGGTTAATATATCCCAAACTACCGTCGCCAATGGTTTCGTCGAGACCGCAGACAAACACATGGCTGCCATCGCCGTTGAAATCAACAACCGACTAAGTAAGGAATACGTGGAGCCCGCTCCCAAAACTGACGCTGCTGAACCTGCGGCCGCAACGCCCGCTAATGACGATTGCGACGACGTGGCAACCGACACCGATGAAGGTGAGAGCGATTCTGCCGGTGCGATAGGTGACGGACTTGAGAAAGAAGTTGCACCTCCTATATTCATTGAACTCCATACGTCGCCGCTAATTTCCGCGGTTCATGGCCCAATGATCGCACAGCGCAACCCCAGTTCTAACTCGTTTGGGTACGAGCAACCAGTAAGCGAAAACCCCTACGGTGGGTTTAATGAACACTCCGTTAGCTGGCACAAGCTAGTTCGTACTGCCTATAACGTTCACAACCAACCAGGAACCCCCCCCCCAACTCAGACACTCTTTACGACGAGCCGATTCTTTGAAGTGCAAGAAAAGGAATCTGGTGAATTTGGATCGACTTATACGTTTGCCTATTGGCAGATCAGCGAAACACTTTCGACTTCATTTGATGAAATCACCTTAGACAATCCGGAAGTCAAGAAAAACTTGATTGCTGGATGGCGACTAGCCAAGGCCAAGGAGGATGCGCTCGCAAAGGGCAGTCGGTTGGTTGAACAATATGCGAAGAATGGCGATAATACTGCGTCATTATCTGCACTTTCAGCTGAAGCCGGCGAAGCACCTTTTACCACAACACCGACCTCGGTCCTGCGGGCCGGAACCACAGGTGGAATGGGGGGGGGAATGCAAATGGTGCCCGAGGCCAATGCGATTTACGAAGCACTAACCCAACAACAGATTGCTGAGAATGTCACCATTGTGCCAGAAGATGCAAAACACGTCTCGCGACAAATTCCGGACATTTATGACCGACAAGGAAATGAACCGTCAGCTGCCAATCGCATTTTCAACCAATTAACCGTCGGTGGCCCGCCAGCTATCATTTCGGACTCAACCAATCGATATGTGTACCTCGTCCGTAAGGTGGAAGCGTCTGAACCGCCCGTGGCGGATCCAACTGCCACCGCCACGGAAAACTCAATCGAAGGGTTTGGCACGCTGATTCAATACGTGCGATCTGGTACTCTGGGACCGGGCGCATTTAGTCAATTCATGAATGCTGGTGTGACCGACACAATGTACCGCGGTACGCAACAGGCTCCTGGAACAGCCGGACTGATCTCAAATGCCTTCATGTCTTATCTGCAAGAAGCCCATGGCTACGAAAACGTGTCACCGTACTAGTCGCTTACAGTAAGATTGGCGTCGAATGTCTAACGGCTTAAACATCGCGGCAATTACTGCAGCCATAGCCATATTTTTCTGCGGCCTGTTGATCATTGTTTTGAAAATTACTCGCCGGTCCCCGCAATTCGATAAAAATATGCCTCCGGCAACTGTTCCCAATAAACTGCGGACTGCGGAACAGTACGCTGGACAACAAGCCGCATTTTTTGATCATCAGTCGAATCTCCAACAGCGATTTTTCTCCATTGTCTCTAAATCGGGAAAACCTAAAGGGCTGACGTGGAAGAGTTGCAAGTTTGACGAAGCGACAATCTGGGCAATTGAAAAACAATCCGCAAACTTGCATGCGCTGCTCTCGGTGGTAATCCACTTTGAGGCGGTTCCCGGCGGTCCGATGGAAGATGTAGAAGCCGTCGGCAATGCCCGTATCGCCACGGCCATTTTTTTCTATGATGGTAGCCGTTGGGACACTCGCGGAGACATTCTATTCAACCTAGAACCCCACGACGTCCTCACGCGCCACTGCGACGATTACGATCTTTACCAATAGCAACCTCACCCACTCAAAATTCTGCGTCAAATTTTGTCGTAATCGAAACGGAAACTTTACCATGCCAATACTTGGTGCCCACATGTCCATCGCGGGTGGCTACTATAAGTCGATTGACAGCGGCGCTGCAGCCGGTTGCCAATGCGTCCAGTTGTTTACTAAAAACAACAACCAATGGAGAGCCAAAGATATTTCCGACGAAGACGTCCGCTGCTTTCAAACTCAACTTGCCGCGCACGGGATCAAGCACACCCTCTCGCACGCCTCTTACTTGATTAATATGGGCTCCCCCAAAGACGAATTATGGGAAAAATCCGTCGCTGCCTTCGTGATCGAACTGCAACGCGCTGAACTTCTCGGTATCCCGTATGTCGTCGTCCATCCAGGTTCATATACAACTAGCACGGCCGCGGAGGGCATTCAGCGAATCGCAGTTGCACTCGACGAAGTCCACAAGCGACTACCTGCCTTGAAGGCAAAGTGTCTACTCGAAACGACTGCCGGTCAAGGATCGAATCTCGGCTGGCAACTCGAACAACTCGCCGAAATGTTGCAGCAATGCCCATCCTCCGAGCGAGTGGGAATCTGCGTCGATACCTGTCATATGTTCGCTGCAGGATATGACTTGCGAGACGATTCCATTTATTCTCAAACATGGGAACAATTTGACCAACTCATCGGATTAGAAAGGCTGCTCGCTTTTCATTTGAACGATAGCAAGAAAGAGTTGGGGAGCCGCAAAG
>Ga0315334_10002936_pt1 | contig 10662 bp, 10 predicted proteins | sample M150034915metaG_FD_205555 | JGI IMG/M metagenome (GOLD analysis project Ga0315334, IMG submission 205555) | Ammonia-oxidizing marine archaeal communities from Monterey Bay, California, United States - M1 500m 34915 | ecosystem: Environmental > Aquatic > Marine > Intertidal zone | place: USA... | reverse complement strand
GCATTAATGCTAGGACTATCAGTTTGGGTTACAATAAAACCAATGGAAAAAGCTGCATGGACATTGTTTAAATTTTCTAGTCCATATTTAGCAGTATTATTTATTGCATTAATGGTAGATTCAGGATTATAAAATACTGCTATTGTTATCTAAACTATTAAGATCCTTAGTAATTTTATAATGATTCTTTACTAAAGTTTCAAGTTCATTTTTTAATTCAATAGAATTCCATTCAGTCTTGATTAATGAGGATAATTTTGCAACAATATTCCATTGTACAGTATTTTGATCATCAATCAATTTTAAAAATTCTTTACCTTTTTCATCATCATCCATAATCTTCGCAAGATACTACAATCATAAAAAAGTTAGTAGTGGTAATTGTATAATTTCAAAGTTTTATTAACAAATATCAATTATGTATCATATTGCAATGTAGTATTTCTGAATGTAAAGAAAAAGCCATACAAACTGTAAAAATTAGTTTTAAAGAAACCAGAAATTTATGTAAAAATCATCATAAATTATTTAAAAATAAAGATGAAAAATATGCTCCAACTTTTTCTAAAGCATCAAAATTTTAAGAAAAATCCAAGATATTTTAAACTCAAAATAATTTAAAGATTTAACTTCTATTACAATAAACCAAATACATGGTTGTCAAAAAAAAATCCAAGATTAAAAAGAAAATTATCAAAAAATCAACGCCTAAACCAAAAAAACAGAACAAAATATCTTCAAAAAAACCTGAATTTGAAAAAGCATGGAAAGAATATAATTCTGCATTAAGGGGTTGGAAAGAATCTTTAGCACAATGGCAAAAGGCTACAAATGAAACTCTAATGACATATCATGATGCATGTCAAAAAGCAATAGGATCAGATGCGGAATTATTAAAAAAAGTTAGTTTGAGTTGGGAAAATACTTGGGAAGAAATTGCTCCAGAATACATTAAACAGCAAACAAAAATGATTGAAAGTATTTTCAAAGAAACCAATATTGAATCAATAAAAGAATTCAATGTACAATGGGAAAAATTTCTTACAGCAACAAGTGATGATTCAATTACAGCATATCAAGAAGCCATCAAAAAATTTAATCAAGCATGGCAACAAGGAAAAATGTAATTAAATTACATTATTTTTAATTTTTATAATTATAGAAAATATTATTCCAATTTTATGACATAATGAAATTTAATTAGAACTAATTTCTAATAATAATATGACTAAAGCAATTGTTTTAGGTGGTTCACGTGGAATAGGTAAAGCAATCTCAGACTCATTAAAATCAATAAAAATTGATGTCTTTGCTGTATCCAAAAGTGATATTGACACATCAAATTTAGATAGTGTAAAAAAATTCATAGATAAAAATAATGAAACAGATATTTTAATTCTAAATACAGGTGGTCCAGTACCAAAACCATTTTCAACTATTACTGAAGAAGATTGGAACAAATATCATAATCAATTATTTGTAGGATTTTGTACCATATTACAAAATATCAAAGTGAATCATAATGGTTACATTTTTTTGATTAGCTCAAATGTGATAAAAGAACCAAATTCAAAATTAATTATTTCATCAGCATATCGTGCAGCATTTACAGAAGTTTTCAAAGTATTAAGCAAAGAATATGCTCAAAAAAACATTAGTTGTATCAATATTGCACCAGGTCCTATCAATACAGATAGAACTCAAGAGTTAATAGAAAATGTAAAAGAATTTGAAAAAACACTACCTATGAAAAGATTAGGTGAACCTGAAGAGATCGGAAATTTTGTTAAAAGTATAATTGAAAACAGAATAAAATATCTTTCGGGGGTTACAATAAACTTTGATGGTGCAAATTCAAATTATATTTTTTAAAGATTATTTTTTAAATTCAACATTTGGTGTATCAGGTTGACCTGCAATTGCAATTAATCCACCATCACGAAGTTGTTGTAATAATTGTATAACTTCTTTTTCAACTTGATTTCTTTGTAATCCTGTTTGTTGTGCAAATACTTCTACCAAATCTGTAACTTTACGTTGACCATTACATGATTTCCAAAAGTCAACAATTGCTTGATTTACCATAAACCCTTGCTCATGTTCATTTGCTAAAACCATAGAACCATCTTCTTGTTGTACTAGTTTTCCAACTCCTTGAGGTAACGCAATTTCATAATTAATTGGTGCAGGGGTATTCAAACCATTAACACCCATTTCTTTAATTTTGAGTTTTCCTTCTTCAGTCATTTTATCCATGGACCATGCAGGTTCCCATACGATTTCAATATTGACATTATTTACACCAGGAACTTTTTTAGCAAATCTTGTTGCATCTGCAACTAAAGTTTCATGTAAAGGACAACCCTGTGTAGTCATTGTCATTTTAATATCAACGTCATTATTTTCTTTAACATCAATTCCATAGATTAATCCCATTTCTACAATGTTTAGAGGAACTTCAGGATCCATGCATTGTTTTAAAGAATCCTCAATTGCTTGTGTAGAAACAGTACTCATATTTTATAATGTAATTTGAAAAACAATAAAAACTTTGTATTAATTAGCTTGGAATAATTTTGGAATGGATTCCTCATAAGGAGCGGTAGCCACGCCTTTTTCAGTGATTATTCCTGCAATTAATTCAGGAGGAGTCATATCAAATGCTGGATTAATTACACCAATACCGTCAGGTGCAGTTTTTTTATCACCTACTCCTGTAACTTCAGATCCTTTTCGCATTTCAATAATAACATCATCAGCTTTTGTTTGCATGTCAATTGTGGATAATGGTGCTGCTACATAAAATGGAATTCCATGTTGTTTTGCCATTGTTGCCACCTGATAAGTTCCAATTTTGTTAAAGACATGACCAGTTTTTACAATTCTATCAGCTCCAACTATAACTTTGTTTACCAATCCATTTGCCATTGAATATCCTACAGCAGTATCAGGAACTAAACTAATATCAAATCCATCATGTTTTAACTCAAATGCAGTTAAACGTGAACCTTGTTGAATAGGTCTTGTTTCTGTTGCAATCACTTTAACATTTTTTCCACTCTCTCTAGTTGCTCGTATTACACCTAATGCAGTTCCATATGCAACAGTTGCTAATGCGCCTGCATTACAATGAGTCATTATTGTATCATTATCATCAAAAAGAACTGAACCATTTTTTCCCATAGCTTTGTTTATCTCAATATCTTCATCAGCCATTTTTTTAGCAGTAGAAATTACTAATTCTCTAATTTGTTCTACTGTTTCTCCAGTCTTTGCTACATTCATAATTTTTTCTAATCCCCAACCTAAATTTACAGCAGTTGGTCTAGTAGCAAAAAGAATTTTTCTAGCTTCCTCTAAATCAGAAATTACTTCATCTTTAGTACTTGCTTTACTTTGTAAAACAGCTAATCCTAATCCAAATGCTCCAGATACACCAATTGCAGGTGCTCCACGTACAATCAAAGTTTTGATAGCATTTGCTACTTGATTAAAATCATCATATTCCACAAATACTAATTCATTAGGTAATTTAGTTTGTTCAATCATGATGACTTTATTATTTTTCCATTCTACTGTACGTAAACCAGTTACATTTTGCACATAATATTAAAAAAATAAGGATTTTAAAAATGAATTGGTAAATTATAGTGTAGATAGATATTTTATTGTAGATATTAAATTAGGAGTATTGGAAATTTCTGATTTAGAAAAATATGATTCACAAAAAATGTATAAAATTTATGATGAATGGCCAAAAATTGCACGTGAATCATTTGAATTAGAACAAAAATCTATAGATTTTCAAAATATAGATCATATTGTTTTTGCTGGAATGGGAGGATCAGGTGCAATTGGAGATTTATTTTCTTCAATATTATCAAAAAGTGATATTCATGTATCTCTAATTAAGGGATACCTATTACCAAAAACTGTAGATAAAAATACGTTAGTAATTGTAACAAGCGTATCAGGAAATACAGATGAGACTTTGACAGTATTAAATTCTGCAAAAAAAATAAACTGTAATGTAATTGCATTTTCATCAGGAGGTAAAATGGAACAGTTTTGTAAAAATAATCAAATTACATTTAGAAAAATTCCAAAATTTCATTCTCCAAGAACATCTCTTATCAATTTTACATATACAATTTTGAAAATATTAAATTCAATACTCCCAATTGAGGAAAAAGACATCATAGAATCATTAGATGAATTAGATAGAATAAAAAAACAAATAGATTCTCATAATCTATCAGATTCAAATCCAGCAATTGATTTGGCTAAATGGATATCAAATATTCCCATTATTTATTATCCACATGGTTTACAACCAGTTGCAATAAGATTCAAAGCATCATTACAAGAAAATTCAAAAACTCATGTAATAATAGAAGATATTATAGAATCTTGTCATAATGGTGTAGTAGCATGGGAAAGATCATCAACAGTGCAGCCTATATTGTTACAAGGACAAGAAGATTATATTAAAACAAAAGAACGGTTTGAGATAATTAAAAAATTCTTTATCAAAAACAATATAGAATTTAAAGAAATTAATTCTGTTTCAGGAAATATATTGACAAAAACTATTTCTCTTATGTATTTACTTGATTACACAACAATTTATTATTCAGTTTTACTAAAAATAGATCCTTCACCAGTGAATTCAATTAATTTTATCAAAAAAGAAATTGAAAAGAATTATTGAAAAATATTAAATTTTTAAGATAATTTTGAACCTAAAAATTAAATATTTATTTAAAAAAAATTATTTTTGCTTATTTGAATTATTTATACTGAATAAAAGGACAGACATCATTATCAAAATTAACCCTAGAGTAAAGGAACCAATTGTTAATAACATGTAGGGAACAGAAAAATATCTAGTTTCATTAAATAATGTTATTACAATAATAGAAAAAATTATTCCCATGGCAAATATAACGATCCCAGGAATTCCCAAATATGAAAGGGGGCGTTTAATTGAAATTAATTCAATTAATGAAATTACAACTTCAGTGGTATGTGATATAGGATTTTTGGTAGAGGTTTTTGTACCAATATCATATAAAACTGAAACAGGAATATCAGTTATTTTTAGATTTTTTTGTGCAGCATTTACTAATATTTCTGCATCTGAACCAAAACCATCCGATTGAATGGATATTGAATTAATTGCTTTTTTAGAATATGATCTAAATCCACTTTGTGTATCTTCAAATGGTAAATCTGCAGCAATATTGGTAATTTTATCTAGTACTTTATTTCCAAGCATCCTATAATTTGGCATTTTAGAATCTTTACCAAATCTATTTCCAATAACAATATCAGAACCATTCAAAATTGGTTTAATTAAAAGTGGAATTTCATTTGCTTTGAACTGACCATCACCATCAATCATTACAACTAATTCAGCATTATGATCTTTTGCATAATTAAACAGTGATTTCATTGCAGCACCTTTTCCTGAATTTTTTGAATGACGAATTAATTCAGCACCACAAGAAATAGCAATTTTGGAAGTATTATCTGATGAACCATCATCACATACTACAACAGAATCAACATGTTTTTTTGCTTCAGTAATTATATCACCTAAACGAGATTCTTCATTAAATGCAGGAATACAAACTAATTTCATTATTCATCAAATAAAACACCAGACTAAATGTTTATTCCTATAGAAGAATTAGGAAATTTAGAGAAAAAGAATTAGTTACGCACAGATTTTGTTAAAATATAGTAAAAAATCTAAGTAATTAAGAAAATTTGATTTATATCAAAAAAAACAATAGATAATGAAAGATAAATTATAGATAATAAAAAATGAATTATGAAATACAGTGAAGGAATAAAACATGCGTTAATTAATCATAGAAAAACTTTTGGTATTTCAAAAACTATCAAAGCAGCATGTCTTTATCACATCATATTAATAAAAAGAATTTTTCTTAGAAACAAAGAAGAGAAGATTGTTGTAAATGGATATGAAATGTATGTAAATCCAAATGACAAAGGAATTTCAGAGGAATTAGCAATGTTTAAGATTCATGAACCATTGAATACTAAATTTTTATCTGAACAATTACAAGAAGGAATGATTTGTTTAGATATAGGTGCAAATTTAGGATATTTTACATTTTTAGAGAGTTTAAAAATTGGGAAAACGGGTCGAGTGATAGGTGTAGAACCAGCTCCATCAACATTTGAATTATTTGAAAAAAATATTAAATTACAAAAACATCAAAATATCTCATCATACAACTTTGCATTTAGTGATAAAGAAAGTACTGTTGATTTCTTCATAAGCAATAGCTCTAATTGGAGTAGAATAATAGCAGAAAAAGATACTTATCATGGAGACAAAGGCGATATTATCAAAATAAAATGTAGAACAATTGATAATTTTATTGAAGAATTAGAATTAAAGAAATTAGATTTAATCAGAGTAGATCTAGAAGGATATGAATTTGAGATTTTTGAAGGTGCCCAAAAAACTCTTTCAGAATTAAAACCAATGTTGCAAATTGAAGTTCATAGAGATTTTATGGGAATAAAAAAATCATTGATATTTTTAAAAAATATGAAAGATCTAGGATATGAAATTATATATTATATTCCAAGAGGTGTGGATATGCCAATAGTAGCATCAATTAAAGATGTAAAACATGTAAAAATAGATTACATAATAGAAAATATTCAAAATGATCCTCAAATGGAATATTTTACTATTTTATTAAAAAATAATACATAATGTGTTGTGAGTTGTGGTATAGATATGTCTGAAATTCATATTTTCATTATTTGGGAAAAAGCTAGAGAAAAAGAATCTGAAATTCTTTTAGATATTAGAAAAAACTTCAAAATATTACAAACTTTTGAAATAAATTGGTCAGAAAAAGAATTTGAGAGAAATCTTTTAAGATTATATGGAAATAGTCTCAAAAACTCATTATCAAAGAAAAATGTTTGCGGCAATGGATCATTCCTATTTATCATAATTAAAGATGAAAATCCCAAATATGAAAAAAGAAATACCTTACATGGAGAAGATACTGTAAACGTAAATGTATTTGATAAGAAAATTGAATATAGAAAAATTGGTGGTGGCGGACAAAGAGTTCATGCTTCAAATTCTGAAAAAGAATCAAATCGAAATATTGGGTTAATTTTAAACAAATCAATCAAAGATTTTAAAGAAGAAAATATGGATATTAAACAAGTACATACTGACTTAGTTGGATCAAAAAAATGGGATAGTCTAGAACAATTTTTTACTATTTTAAATCAATCATTAGATTATGTTGTTTTAAGAAATTTTGAAGAACTTCCAGGAATATACAAAAAAGGATTTGAAGGAGATATTGATATTTTAGCAGAAGATAAAAATGAAATTGAATTAATTACCAATGGATATAAAATATCTCCAAAAAATTTTGGAAGAAGATTTAAGATCTTGATAAAAGATGAAAAAATCCATCTTGATTTACGTTATGTAGGTGATGGTTATCTTGATGAAAAATGGCAAAAATTAATTCTAAAAGAAAAAGTATTTAAAAATAAAATTTTTGTTCCTGATGAGAAAAATTACTTCTATTCATCACTATATCATTATCTTATTCAAAAAAAATCAATTTCTAAAATTAATATAAAAAAAATATTTGAACTTGGAAAAATAATTGATAATAATATAGAATTTAACAAAATAAATGATAAAGAATCACTTAGAAAAGTTTTAGAAAAATTTTTACTTAAAGAAAATTTCTCATATACTAAGCCAGAAGATAGTTCAGTATTTTTTGATAATTCTTATGTAGAGCAATCAAAAAAAATTCAAAATATAAAAATATCTAAAACAGAGCATAAACAAACACCTAGTTTAATTAGATTAATACAAAATTCTTATTTTATTCTAAAAAGTGAAGGGGTAAGATCCTTATTTCAGGCTGCAAAAGCTAAATTAAGAAAATAATTTTAAAAAAAATTACTCGTAAGTAAATTAAATAACAAATATAGAAGATAATAATTGATAGCATTAATGAAAGCTAAAATTTTTATCATTGATGATTTTACAAAATATTCCAAAGAATTAGTTAAAGGATTATTAGAATCTGGTGAAGACATTAATCAATTAGTTCCAAAAGAACCTATTAAAAACAAATTCAATGAAGTTTTAAAAATAGAATCAAAGTCTCATATTAAAAAAATTTGGACATCAAAAAAATTTGCAGCGAACATAATGGATTATATTAAAAAAATTCAAGAAGAAAAAATTGTTCATATTCAACATGAATTCTTTGGACAATCTGCAATAGGTACTCTATTAGATAATTTAATACAAATTCCATTATTGTTGTATTATTTACAAAAAAAGAAAATTCCTACTGTAATTACACTTCATAGTACTCTTCCACAAGAATCAAAAATTATTCTAGAATTACTTCCAAATTCAATGAATTTCAAAAAAATTATTTCAGTAATATTTCTAATTTATTTGAAAATTTGGTATAAATTGATAGGAAAATTTAGTTCAAAGATTATTGTTCATGGAGAATGTTTCAAAGATGTTTTAGTTCAAGATTATGGTATTTGTTCAAAAAAAATTCATGTAGTAAGACATGGTATTTTAACGGATTTTGATAAAAAAACTGAAAGTAACGAAAATAATGTAATTTTATATTTTGGAGTCATTTCACCTAGAAAGGGATTAGAAAACCTAATTGATGCATATACCATTTTTTCAAAAAAATTTCCCACTTCAAAATTAGTTATTGTAGGAAAGGAACCAAAGTATTATCAAGGTTATTTAAATAAATTAAAAAATAGAGTAGAACAAAAATTAAAAGAGAATATTATTTTTCCAGGATTTCAAGATGATGAGAAACTTGCAGAGTGGTTATCAAAAACAGGTATTCTAGTTTTACCTTATGCAAGTTCTACTGCAGCTAGTGGAGTTTTTACTGTCGGATTAAGTCGAAAAATTCCAATGATTATTAGTAAAACAAAATTTTTTGTAGAAGAAACAGAAAATGGATCTTGTGCTTTACTTGTAGAACCTAATAATGAAAACGAATTATCAAAAGCTATGATTAATTTATTTGAAAATATAGAATTAAAAACGAAAATTATTGAAAATCAAAATAAACTTTCAGAAAAACGAAATTGGAAAAATATAGCAGAAATTACAAAAAAGGTATACGATAATAAAATATAATCATAATCTAAATTTACCTACTCTTCAAATAAATACAAGCTTAATGGATCTAACGTAAGTATGACGGAAAAAATTCTATTTTGGATGGATAGTAACTTACTTTATTTTGGAATTAGTAAATATTTTCAAGAAAAATATGATGCTGAATATTTTGCAATAACAGATTTTAGTGAACAGTTAGAAAAAAATTTTAAAAAACAAAATATTATTAAATTTAATAAAGTTTGGGAATATCGTAAAAATATTTTTCTTAAAAATAAAAAACCAGATTTAGAATACTTAAAAAAATTTGAGAAATTAACTAAAATAGATTTATGGAGATTAGCGTATAGTGAAAGAATTTTTTATAAATATAACAAATATCATCAATTTTCTGATGATGAAATTCTTGAAATACTGGAACAAGAATGTAAATTTTTTGAGAAAGTATTAGATGAAGTAAATCCAAATTTTTTGATTATTAAGATGGTAGATTATCATCATAGTCAATTACTTTGTGAAATTTGTAAAAATAGAGGAATTAAGATTTTAACATTAAGTCCAACTAGATTTGGTGATAGATATATGATTACAGAAGAAGCAGGATTACTGGATCCAGTATCTGAAATTGAACTAGATAAATCTAAATCCAAAAGTTTTGACGAACTACGTGAAATTATTAAAAAATATTCGATTCAACAATTAACTCATGGAAAAAAATTCAAATCATCAAAATCAATTCAATTAAAAGCAAGTTTAATTTTTTTTCTTAAAGTATGCAACAAAAATTATAGAAAACATATTTTTCACACAGGTAGAACAAGACTTAGTGTTTTTAAGAATGAATTAAAATTAATAATTAATAGAAATTTCAGATACAGTTTTTTGAATAAGATATCAATAAAAAATATAAATAAATATGAAAAATTTGTTTATTTTACCCTACATTCAGAACCTGAAAGAGCACTTCTATTTCCTGCACCATTTTATATGAATCAATTAAGTGTTATTCAAAATATAGCAAAATCAATTCCAACTGATTATAAATTATATGTTAAAGAACATCCTACACAACGAATTTTTGGATGGAGGGAGCAAAATTGGTATAAAGAATTAACACATTTACCAAATGTAAAATTAATTCATCCAAATGTTTCAAACCAGGAGTTGCTAAAGAATTGTTCATTAGCTATTTCAATTGGAGGTACAGTAGGATTAGAGGCTTCTTTTTTCAATAAACCAAGCATAGTATTTGCAGATGTAATTTATTCAATGATAAAGTCAGTTGTAAAAATTGAGAATTTATCTGAACTTCCTAAAGTAATTCGCTCATCATTAAATATTCAAGTAGATATTAATGATCTCAATAAATATTTACAAACAATTGAAAAAATATCTTTTAAAATTAATCTTGAAAAAATTAGAAATGATATGAAACATAGATTTTATTATGATGATTTTTTAAG
>Ga0315334_10002934_pt1 | contig 10663 bp, 9 predicted proteins | sample M150034915metaG_FD_205555 | JGI IMG/M metagenome (GOLD analysis project Ga0315334, IMG submission 205555) | Ammonia-oxidizing marine archaeal communities from Monterey Bay, California, United States - M1 500m 34915 | ecosystem: Environmental > Aquatic > Marine > Intertidal zone | place: USA... | reverse complement strand
GGAATCTGGACCTTTAGTCCAGCGCCAACGCGGCACGGCCCCTGTAGGCCGCGGCTTCACCTAAATCCTCTTCGATGCGCAACAGCTGGTTGTACTTGGCTACCCGGTCTGACCGGGCCGGAGCCCCCGTCTTTATTTGGCCGCAGTTGGTGGCAACGGCAAGATCCGCGATCGTTGTATCTTCTGTCTCACCTGAGCGGTGAGACATGACGCTGGTGTATCCACTAGTGGCAGCTAATTCAACGGTTTCTAGGGTTTCGGTCAGGGTCCCTATCTGGTTGACCTTTATAAGGATCGAGTTCGCTATTCCCCGAGACACCCCGTCTTCCAGACGCGCGCTGTTGGTTACAAATAGATCGTCACCAACCAATTGAATTTTTTTTCCCAATGTGGAAGTGAGCGCAGCCCAACCATCCCAGTCTTCTTCGTCCATTCCATCTTCGATCGAGACGATTGGGTATCGATCGCACAATTCGGCGAGGTATCCGGCAAAGTCACTCGAATCGAGACTGCGCCCTTCGCCGCTCAGCTCGTATCGACCGTCACGATGAAATTCTGACGACGCTGCATCGATCGTTAATGCAATATCGTCTCCGGGTCTAAACCCAGCACGTTCTATGGCTTCCACCAAAAGCGTCAAAGCCTCCTCATTGCTTGCCAAGTTCGGGGCAAATCCACCTTCGTCACCGATTGCGGTAGATAATCCACGATCTGCCAAAACCCGTTTGAGGGCGTGATAGGTCTCCACTCCCCAACGAAGAGCCTCCGAAAACGATGCCGCTCCTACAGGCATGACCATGAACTCTTGAAGGTCAACATTATTGTCAGCATGTTCGCCGCCATTGATGACGTTCATCATCGGCACCGGGAGAACATGAGAGTTCGCTCCTCCGACGTAGCGATAGAGAGGCGAGCCAGTTTCAGCTGCAGCAGCGTGTGCCGCGGCCAAAGAAACTCCCAGAAGGGCGTTGGCTCCCAGTCGATTCTTGTTCGCCGTGCCGTCAAGATCGATCATCGTCCAATCAAGAGCACGTTGGTCAAGGGCATCGAGACCTAGCAACGCGTCAGCGATTTCGGTGTTGATGTTGTTGACCGCAGTCAACACCCCTTTGCCTTGAAATCGCTTACCTCCATCTCTGAGTTCGACCGCTTCGAATTGTCCAGTTGAGGCGCCCGAGGGAACTTGCGCTCGACCTTTGGCGCCACTTGCCAATTGAACTTCAGCTTCGATAGTTGGGTTTCCTCGGGAATCGATGACTTCTCGACCCAACACATTCACAATGCTGCTCATTGAGCTACTCCGAGCAAAGTTGAGAAACAGGAGAGATTCATAAGGTCAGGACCGATGGTAGCCCTGGCTAGAAGCGATATCACACGCACAACTCAACGATTATTGTGTTCCGAGGCTTTGATTGCCGCCCACTGGTCAACCAGCTGCTGCTTAGTTGGCATCGGAGTGTGGGGGGCTCGGTCGAAGATGTGAGGATGTCGGCGGATCATTTTGTCTCGGATGCTGTGGGCCACATCGGCAACGTCAAATAGCCCGTCTTCTTCTCCGATAGCGCTATGGAGCATTACGTGAAAAAGTAGATCGCCGAGTTCCTCAATTAATCCCCCAACCGAACGCTCACCATGATCCATCAGTTTGATGGCCTCCACCACTTCTCCAGCCTCCTCAAGTAGACCCGCAATCAAACTTGAATGAGTTTGCTCTCGGTCCCACGGGCACTCGGCTCTTAGTCGACCAACTAGAGAGTGCAGTTCCATCATCGCGCTACCAGATCTAGTAAGAGGCAACTGTGGAATCCACAGAGAGGTCAAGTGGTCCGGATCAATTTCGCGGTCGAGTTCTTCCCAATCGACTTCGAAAACAGCTTCGTTGTCGGACCCCAACCGTTGCAATACAGTCACCGTCGGGGGCCCTTCGACATCTAAAGAAAGCTTGATGTCTGACAGGACAAAACGATCGTCACATTGAGCGACCAGAACCGGACCACTCAAGCCGATGATTTCGCGCTCAAACTTCTGACCATCGACGATAGTTACCGTGCTTGCGACGGGATCTATCTGCAATCTGTCCCAAGCCAAATCAAGAAAAGATATCCCGGGCAAGATTTCGAGTTCTATCTCGTTGCTTCGTCGAAGCAACTCGACGGTGTGTTCTGCGACCAGAGGTGACCCGGGCACGAGGTAAGCGATCTTGCCATGCTTAGCTGCCTCAGATACGAGTCGGTCAACGATTGCGGAATAAACGTCAGTTATCAAGTCACAGGAGTCGTAAAGGTCATCGAAAGATTCCACTTGGTCGAACGCATCAGCCGACGGGTGATTTCGAGTGCGAAGGTATGTTGGGTAGGTCTCTACCAACTGGTGGACAGCAGCCGAAATAAAATCGGTGCTCCCAGGCCCAAGGCCTCCAACGGCGATCTCCGGCAACGTCACCTTACTGAACAAGCGCTACCGACAACGCACTCGAATCCCAGGTTCCGACGCTCGGATCGACAGTTACCCGGTACTCGGTGACGAGTTCCGCGAGCGCTTGTTGCGCGAAAGAGCCAAGTACCGTTGGGTCTTGTTCATCTTCCAGCAATTCCCGTACGAAGAAGATCAACCACAGGCGGCCAGTTGGACTGAAGTTCGAAGGCACCGAAACTACTTCCGACACATCCCCAGGAAACATTTCTCCAAGGGGTGCTGCATTGTCACCGAATGATTTGGCCCATGTCAGTAAGTCGGCGCACCCAACATCGCCGTCGATCGCTTCAGTGGTTCCTGGTGCGTTCACCTCTAAAGCAACCACCGAGGCTGGTTCGCCAGCGATCAGCCTTTGTCGCGCAACATTCGCCGCGGCTTCGGTAGCGACGGCAATCAAAGTTATGCAATGGGGTGTCGAGAATTTTTCGAGCCGCGGATCTGCTTGGAATGCTCGGTCTCTGGCCCAATCTTCGAAACCACCAGTGACGTGAGCTTGGATTTGCGAATTCAGGCGTTCATCATCAACTTCGAATTCGATCGCGAACCCCGCTTCCTGAATGGCGACGGCGGCCAGCCGGAGCCTCAACATAGAGGTGAGCCGGGCGACAAATACCCGACCGTTCGGATTTGCGGGATCAATGAGGCCACTGGGAGGCGAAGCCTTCAAGCTGTCGAGAACTGCTTCGACCGTCACCTCGCCTTGAGGGTGAGATGCAACAACCTTCGTGGGGTCCATCAACGTGGCGGTCATTAGGTAGTCGCTACGTAGCGCTACCCCATCGTTATCTTGATCGATTCGGTCAAAAATTTGGTCCCGCGAAAGATCATCGCCGGAGTTGGACGGGTCACTGCACGCGGCAACGCTCAATGCCAATGCGCAAATGGACACTATTGCTAAAAGATGGCGGGGTTTGCGGAAGTAGTGAGCCACAGCCGAGATGGTAGGCGTTTAATGTGTTATTCGGTAGGTCGGAGCTCACGAAGAAAGCTGAAAAGCTCGCCCGGCAAATTTGGGCCCGCACTCTTTGTATGCAACGTCAACTCCTTGAAATCTTCCTTGTAGATGCCCCCTTTGTAGGGCCCGTCATTTATCAGTCGTTTAAAACGAATCTGTTCACTCTGTTTAAGTTCTATGGGCGACAACCGAACCCGGTCACGGTTTGCGACACTGATATCGCTCACTTCAAAACGAACGCATTCGGCTCTCAGTAACGCAATGTGGAGAAGGGTCTGTGCCGGATCTGGTACGAGCCCATATCTGTCAATCCATTCGGCTTCTATGTCGGCCACTTCAACGATTTCAGTTACTCCGGCAAGTCGCCGGTACGCCTCGAGACGTAATTCTTCGAGATGCACATAGTCGTCTGGAAGGTACGCCTGAACGGGAAGGTCGATACTGATTTCGCGCGATTTTGCGACCGGTTCACCTTTAAGTTCCGCGACCGCTTCAGTTACCATCTCGCAGTAGAGGTCATAACCCACGGCGGCGATGTGCCCCGATTGGGCGCCGCCGAGAAGGTTGCCCGCTCCGCGAATTTCGAGGTCTCGCATCGCGATTCGAAACCCTGAACCTAATTGCGTTGATTCACCAATGGTCTTGAGACGCTCAAAGGCTTTTTCGGTCAAGGTTCGATTGGGTGGGTAGAAAAGGTAGGCGTATGCGCGTTGCCCGGACCGCCCCACTCGTCCGCGAATTTGATGCAGTTGTCCAAGTCCCATTCTGTCGGCGCGATCTACAACAAGGGTGTTCACGCTTGGCATGTCAATACCCGATTCGATGATCGTCGTGCAGACAAGAACGTCATAATGTCGGTCCCAAAAATCGATAACTACCTGCTCTAATGAGCCTTCATCCATCTGTCCATGCGCTACTCCGATACGCGCCTCCGGAACCATTTGACGCAACTGGTCGGCAGTTTCGGCAATGTCCTCCACCCGGTTATGAACAAAGAAGACTTGTCCTTCACGGAGGAGTTCTCTCCTAATCGCCTCCGATACCGCCCTGTCGTCGTATTCGCCGACGTGAGTAAGAATCGGTATTCGCTCGGCCGGAGCCGTATGAAGTAGAGAGAGGTCTCGAATCCCGGTGAGACTCATTTCGAGCGTTCGAGGAATCGGAGTAGCCGTTAACGTCAAAACGTCAACATCGATTTTGAACTTCTTCATGGCCTCTTTATGTGAGACTCCAAATCTTTGTTCCTCGTCGACAACTAGAAGTCCCAGTTCTCTGAAACGGACATCTTGAGATAAAAGTCGGTGCGTTCCGATCAGGACATCTACGCTGCCCCCGGCGGTCTCAGCAATAACACGCCGTTGTTGAGAAGGCTTCAAAAAGCGACTCAAAACTTCGACTCTGACCGGATGGGCCGCGAACCGTTCGACGAAGGTCTGATGATGTTGCTGAGCCAAAAGGGTGGTCGGTACTAGCACTGCTACCTGTTTTCCCTCCGCCACGGCGCTAAATGCTGCCCGCATCGCAACTTCGGTTTTACCAAACCCCACATCACCGCATATGAGCCTGTCCATCGGGTGAGGCGATTCCATATCGGACAGCACATCTTGAATAGCAGTCAACTGATCGGGCGTTTCTTGAAAGAGAAAAGATTCCGAGAGTTCTCGCATCCACGGCGTATCGGCTGGAAACGAATACCCGGACGTATTGAGGCGAGATTGGTACAGCACCACCAACTCTTGGGCAATCTCAGACACGACATCTCGAACGCGCGCTTTTTGTTTCGCGAAGTCAGTGCCGCCCATGCGGCTGAGCGTTGGTGTTTCCCCTCCTGTGTATGGTCGTATTAGCTCGATCTGATCGCTTGGCAGGTAAAGCTTGTCAGTTCCTTTGAAGTCAAGCACTAGGAAGTCACGTTCGGATCCCATGAGAGTGCGGTGCTCCATGCCGCTGTAACGAGCAACTCCATGATGGTGGTGAACAACGTGATCACCTGGCTGTAGATCTTCGAAAGTTCGCTGTGAGCCTGCTCGAGGACGAGCGGAACGGTGAGTTCGGCGACGACCCGTGATGTCTCGTTCCGTTAGGACAGCCAACCCGAGGGTAGGTGCGATGAAACCACGTTCAAGGGGAGCGGCGACCACATGTCCACCAGGCTCCCCCTGGTAGCGATCTGTTGTGTGCACCCGCAGATCGATGCTTTCCGAACGCAGCGTTTTGGCCATTCTTTGCGCTGATCCTGTCCCATCTGCTGCAACAACTAGACGTTGGCCAGCGGAAATCGACAGTTCTCTTACTTGATCAAGCAGGCGTTCGGGGTTTCCGGCAGCGGTCTCCCAAGGGAGAGTTTCAAATTTGGGCTGCGTTGGGGCTGTCGGAATGCTGTCAACTGTCCAAACGTTGGCAACGCATTTTTTGAGCATACGGTCGAAAGGAACATGGAGTCCGGGAAACGGGCGAGGGTTTCCATGGTCGTCCAATGCTTGCCAAGTGCTAGCGAGCGCTCGCGCCAAGTCGGTCTCTTCGGCAATTAGATCTGACGATCGGTCCTTAAGTCGCTTTGGCTCAATCAGCAGAACTAAAGCCTCAGAGTTCAGCAAATCTCCGAGAACTAATTCCTCACGGACGAGCCATGGCAACCATGACTCCATGCCATCAAATAACTGTCCCCCTGCGACTCGCTTCCACTGCTCCGTTCCCCAAGGCTCGTTTGCGATGAGTTCCTCTGCGCGTTTACGGATGGCGGGAGTCGGCAGCATCTCTCGAGCCGACGCGATGACAACCGATTTCCTCTCGGTTGTGGATCTTTGATCGGTGACCGAAAACTCGGTTAATCGTTCGACTTCATCACCCCACAAGTCAAGTCTGATTGGGGAATCTGCGGTAGCCGGAAAGACGTCCATAATGCCGCCTCTGACAGCAAACTCGCCGCGGTGCTCAACTTGGGATTCACGGCGGTAGCCAAGAAGAACCAACGATTCGGACAAGTCAGACAGATCGGCCGTACCTCCGCGACGCACCTCAAGTACTTCGATGTTCGATGCATCTGGAGTCAAGCGCTGAAGCAGGGCTCGGATAGGAGCGACAACGACGTCTGGGGAACGGCCTTCTCTCAACCGACTCAAAAAGTCAACCCGCCGTCCCATGGTTTCTATACCGGGGCTAACCCGTTCGAATGGAAGGGTCTCCCATGCTGGGAATACGCCAACGCGATCCCGTCCCAACCAAATCTCCAGATCATTGCGCAAGATCTCAGCTTCGTTGGCGGTTGGGGTTACCACCAACAGCGGGGTCTGATCAGATAACTCGGCAAGGCCGGCGACAAAGAATGCTCGGGCGGCTTCCGGCACAACGACCTCTGCGGTCTTTCGGCCTATTAACTGATTCAGGATACCGTCACCAGATATTCGGCTTGGTAACGACGAAAGAAGCCCACTGACGTTCACGATGAGAGACCGTTGACGTCATTCATTGCTCGTTCCACACCATCCCGGACAATTTTTTCGACCGCGTCGACTCCGATATACACGGCTACTTCTAAAGCAGCTCGATCTGCTTTAGAAGGTTTCTTAAGGACCCAGTCTTTACCTGCCTGTGGATTGGGCGGTTTACCTATGCCAACCCTGACGCGAATGAATTCGCCGGTTCCCAAATGCTGTCGAACTGACTTGAGCCCATTGTGACCAGCTCCCGAGCCGCCAACTTTTACTTTGACGCGACCGGGTTCTAAGTCCAGTTCGTCGTGAACGACAATCAGACGACTCACTTTTTCTAGGCCGTTACGACGGATCAGCGGAACGACTGATTCTCCACTCAAGTTCATGAACGTCGTCGGGCATGCCAAAACGACACGGAGGCCCGAGACGCTAATCGCAGCTACCCGGGCGCGATCCGCTCGAGAGAGACGAAGAGAGGCCCCAACTCCCTCAGCCAACTGTTCAACGACCTCACATCCCAGATTGTGTCGCGTCCCTAGGAACCGATCACCGGGATTACCGAGGCCGACCACCAAGTAATTCGCCGGAGTACCGCGCCTCTCAGCGGCGCGGCGAAAGACCGACACTGCCGGTCAGCTTAACTATCGTCGCCAGCGTCGTCGCCGGCTTGTTCGGCGCTATCTGAGGCTTCGGCATCGAGTTCTTCGCCCTCTTCGCCCTCTTCGCCCTCTTCGAGCTCATCGCCCTCTTCGTCTTCCGCTGCGACGGCGGCCCTACTTCGTTGACCTATCGCGATCAGCGCGTCATCTTCGGCCTGAGGGACAACACCGCTTCCCATTTCTAAGTCGGACACACGAATTGGGTTATCGATGGACAGTTCTGAGATGTCCGCTTCGAAGAGTTGAGGAATGTTCCCAGCTGGGGCTTCCACGGTAAGCGTCATCATTTGTTGCTGGACGACGGCTCCCTCTAGATCCACTATCACTGCTAGTCCCACGAGTGAGATCGGTACGTCGACGGTAAGGCGCTGGTCCAGGTCGATGAGCATGAAATCAACGTGAGTAACGCGATTGGCTATCGGATCGCGTTGCATGTTCTTGACGATGGTTAGGTGGTCAGTGCCGTCAACATCAAGTGTGATCACCGCATTTGGGCCTGCGGCGTTTAAAGCTGCACGAAATTTCAGTCTGTCAAGGGTTACCGACATTGGGTCAGAATCCTGGCCGTAGACAATGGCTGGAATCTTGTTGCTGCGGCGAAGACGTCGCGATGAACCACTGCCAAGTGTGCGGCCGGTCTCAGCCTCGAGCTTCAGATCTGACGACATCGCTGACGACTCCTGCGATTAGGAACAAACAGCACGCTTCGTCCAAAGTCGTCCTGTAGGGGTTGACCATTGTAGAGCCAGCGGCTGCGCATCACTCACCTCACCACACAGGCACTCGTTCTATGACAGATTATCTCCGTCGAAGATCTCAGATACGGAAGTGTCCTCAAACACCGATTCGAGGGCATCAGCGAGAATCCCCGAGGCGCTCAAGACCTCTAACTTGTCGAAACGTTTCGAGGCAGGAAGTGGCACCGTGTCTGTCACAATGACTTTGCTCAGCTGAGAGGATTTAAGTCGATCAACGGCGGGACCAGAGAAAACAGCATGCGTGGTAGCGCACAACACATCCGAAGCTCCGTGCTCAACGAGCGTGTCGACGGCAGCACAAATCGTTCCAGCAGTGTCAACCATGTCGTCGATAATGACGCACGTTCGATCACTTACATCGCCCATTACGCCTAAGGCTTCTACTTCATTTGCGGACTGCAGGGAGCGACGTTTGTAGATCGTGGCTACTTCGCAGTGCAATCGCTTCGCATACCTTTCGGCGACCTTCACCCGACCGGTGTCAGGCGAAACGATGACTGAACCCTCAGGAATCAGGGACTTTAGATACTTAATGATCACGGGCGCTGCCGTGAGATGGTCTACCGGTCCTTCAAAAAATCCCTGGATCTGTCCGCTGTGTAAGTCAATGCTTACTAGTCGGTCGGCACCCGCTCGCCGCAGAAGATCTGAAATTAGTCGCGCCGTTATGGGCTCTCTCCCCTGCGCCTTTCGATCTTGTCGGGCATAGCCGTAAAAGGGAGCGACCGCCGTGATCCGCTTCGCCGAAGCCCGACGGGCTGCATCCACCATGATCAAATGCTCCATCACGGTGTCGTTAACGCTCATTTTTTCGGTTGCGGCGTGGGTTTGGATAATAAACACGTCGCCACCGCGAACCGATTCCCCGAATCGGCATTTGATTTCGCCGTTAGCAAAATCGATAAGTCCCGCATCCCCCAGTTCGATACCCAAGTGGCCCGCGATTTCAGCCGCGAGTGCAGGGTTTGCTCGACCCGTGAATAGGTGTAAGCGCTTCTTAGTAACGAGCTCCATCGCTGCTCCCGGTTCAGGATGAGGTATAGAACGGCCCCGTGACAGTACCCGACGCGACCTCGACCCCCGAGTCCAAAACCGCATAAGGGCCGATTCGGCAATTGTCTCCGATCCTGGCTTGTACCGCAGAGGTCGATTGAATTTGGGATCTAACCCCGACGAAGGTGTCGGTCAGACGGACATCGGGGCCTAACTCGCTCCCTTCGCCGATAACGCAATCGCCTTGCAACAGAGTGTTCGGAAACAGGGTCACATCGGGCGACAGTACGACTGTCGCATCGATGTAAGTCGCCTCAGGATCCAACATCGTGACGCCAGCGTCCAACCATTTATTGTTTGTCCGTTGCCTTAACACTGCTTCGCACTCGGCTAGTTGTTGGCGGTCGTTCACTCCCCGCACCTCGTCGGGGTCGTCGACAACGAGAGCAGCTACGGAATGACCATTGACACGCAAGACCTGGATGACATCAGTCAAGTAGTACTCGCCCTGGGCGTTCCGGCTGTCGATTTTCCTAAGGGCCGCTGTGAGAAGACTGCGATCGAAACAATAAATCGACGTGTTGACTTCGGAGATCTCGAGCTCTTCGGGGGCCGCGTCAACATGTTCGATAATCCGGTTAACTCGGCCTTCAGCATCTCGCACTATGCGTCCATAACCCGAAGGATCTTCGAGGTGCGCTGTCAATAACGTCGCTGCGGCTCCCGAGTCGACATGCATTCGGTGCAGTTCAGTTAACGTCTCAGATTTGAGCAGCGGCGTATCACCTGGGAGAACCATCAGATCAAAATCGTCGTCTAGTTCGCGAGGCTCAAAGGACTGAAGCCCTATAGAGACAGCGTCTGCAGTACCACGTTGGACACTTTGTTCTACAAAGTTGACCCGCGTGGGATCAGTGGATTGTTCATGGAGAGTCTTGGTTACTGCCTCGGCGCCGTAACCAACGACCACTATGGTGCGTTCTAAGTCAAGTGCCTCCAACGCTTCCATTACGTAGCGGGTCATGGGTCGACCGCAGAGAGGATGAAGAGGTTTCGGTCGTGCCGATCGCATACGCGATCCTCGGCCCGCCGCAAGCACCATCGCTGCTACCCGATGCTCGGATGAAAATCGATTCACGTCGAACGGTTCCATTCTTCGGGGCAGACGGTCGATAAAAAAATTTAGTCGCAGCTTGTTCGCTCGGGGAGGAGGGCTCGAACCTCCATTGTCGGGACCAAAACCCGATGTCCTGCCAGTTGAACGATCCCCGACCGTCGATGCGCTGAACACGCAAGGGCGACGGGTTCAGCCTAACGACGGGAACTGTCTTATGAGGGTCGGACAGGGGAACAAACCCACAGAAAGTCACGTTGGGTCTTGCCGGTGCG